>Ga0272442_10011507_pt1 | contig 10783 bp, 7 predicted proteins | sample SSMForm2O_FD_200262 | JGI IMG/M metagenome (GOLD analysis project Ga0272442, IMG submission 200262) | Marine sediment archaeal communities from Little Sippewissett salt marsh, Falmouth, MA, United States - SSM-Form-2O | ecosystem: Environmental > Aquatic > Marine > Wetlands > Sediment ... | reverse complement strand
GGGACGCATGTTCGCCAAAGAATGTACCGACTCACCCCTGTTCCGCAAACTCTTTGAGGCCCAGCTTGCCCTCGAGCCTTCTGCGAGTGCTTACCTTTATGGAGGTACCCTCAAAGCCAAGGACGGCGACAACAAGGGTGCAATTGCCGATTTTGACAAGGCTGCTGAACTGGAGACCGATGCCAAGAAAAAATCAGACATTCTGTACAAGTCTGCAACGGTTGCCCGCAAATTCAGCAAGTCTCAGGCCCGAAGCTATGCCAATAAGGCAGTACAGGCGAACCCTTCCAACGGGAAGGCTTATCTGCTGATCGCAAACTTATACGCCTCCAGTGCAAATCAATGCGGGTCGACCCCGTTTGAAAAGCGTTCGGTCTACTGGCTAGCGGCTGACATGGCCCGTAAAGCCGCCCGTGTAGATCCTTCCCTGAGCTCCAGGGCCAACCAGGCTGCTGCCAGTTACAGTGCGAAGGCTCCTTCCAAGACGGATATCTTTAATTCGGGCATGGCCGGAAAGTCCATTTCCCTGAGTTGCTGGATCGGCGGAAGTGTCAAGGTACCCAACCTTTAGGGGATGGACCTGTCCAAATATCGTTTTGAAAACATTGCCATAGTTCTAGCTGTGGCAATGTTTTTTTTAGGCTGCAGGGACCGGTACGAACGGGTGGGGGAGGACAAGCCCGCACTGGTATATCCGCAGGGGGTGGCCGAGGATTTCACCCTTACCTATACGGAAACCCTGGAAGAGCTGCAGTCTGAGGGGAACAGTGATTCCCGGGTAATTGCGGTCCTAAAGAGCCCGAGGAGCGAAGACTACGACAACCTGCAGTTTCCCTACCGTACCTTTCCCAATGGCCTCTTGGTCGAGTTCTTTGATGAACAGGGGCAGAAGAGTACCATCATGGCGGACTATGCCATCGTCTACGCCAGGACCAATATCATCGATTTACAGGGGAATGTAGTGTTGGAGACCCACGACGGCAAAAAGCTGGAAACCCCCCAGCTCTACTGGGATCGATCCGCGGAATGGATATTCACCCAAGAGCGATTTACCTTTACCAACCCGGAGGAGGGAAGTGTCCTAAATGGGCAGGGCATGGACTTTAACCGGGATTTTACCTATTTTAATGCCCATAAAACGGGGGGCGTGATGCTCGTCAAGGAAGATGAACAATGATTAAAATACTCAGATACACCGAATACCTTTACCTGGCTGTGGCCCTGATTTCCATCTACAAGATTGGGCAACTCTGGGAGGTCGACCGCCAGCAGGCCTACATCTTTGTCTTCTTTGCGGTGGTTTCCGTGGCCATGTTCTTTTTCCGCCGCAACTATCGAAAACGCTTCAAAAAGCGTAGAGATCAGGAGAATCCCTAAGCCTCCCGCATGACCATCATCATTATTTCCCTTATACTCTCCGCTTTTTTCTCGGGCATGGAAATTGCCTTTGTTTCTGCCAACAGGATCCACATTGAGATTGAGAAAAAGCAGGAAGGGATTCTTGCAGCGGTACTGAACAAGCTAACTGCCAGCCCTTCCAAGTTTATCGCTACCATGCTCATCGGGAATAATATCGCCCTGGTGGTATACGGGCTGTTCATGGGAGACCTCCTGATGCAGTGGTTCCAGAGGGTCCTGCCTTCCGACAGCCTGCTGATCCAGGCCCTGCTGACGGATTTTAACCTGCTTACCCAGACCCTGATCTCCACGGTCATCATCCTGCTAACTGCGGAGTTCATGCCCAAGGTCCTGTTTCAGATCTATGCCAACACCCTGGTAAAGGCGCTGGCCATTCCAGCCTACTTCTTCTATGTGCTGTTCTGGCCTTTGTCCCAATTCGTCATGCACATATCAGACTTTATCCTGAAGGTTTTCTTCAAAACGGAAGGGGATCAGGTGCAGTTTGCCTTTACTAAAATTGAACTGGGGGATTACATTACGGAGCAGATGGAGACTGTGGAACAACGGGATGAGATGGATTCGGAGATCCAGATCTTCCAGAACGCCCTGGAATTTTCAGAAGTAAAGGCCCGGGAAGTCATGGTGCCAAGGACGGAAATCACGGCCGTGGAACTGCATGAAACCCCAAAGAACCTCACAAAGCTTTTTACCGAGACCGGATATTCCAAGATCCTGGTTTTCAAGGATACTATTGATAATATCATCGGGTATGTGCATTCCTACGAACTGTTCAAAAAGCCCAAAACGGTCAAAAGCATCCTTTTGCCTGTAGAGTTTGTGCCTGAAACCATGCTGATACAGAACATCCTCGACATCCTTACCCGAAAGCGGAAGAGCATGGCTGTGGTACTGGATGAGTACGGGGGCACTTCGGGGATTTTGACCGTGGAGGACATCATTGAAGAATTGTTTGGGGAGATTGAAGATGAACACGATTCCACAGACCTCTTTGAGGAGCAGCTTTCCGAAAACACCTATAAGTTTTCAGCCCGCCAGGAGGTGGACTACCTCAATGAACAATACCGCCTGGAACTGCCCGAGAGCGACGAATACGGCACCCTGGGTGGGATGATCGTAAACGAAACGGGCGAAATCCCCAAACAGGACGCCGAAATCCGTATAGGGAAGTTCCGCTTCCGGATCCTGGAGGTTTCCAATACCAAGATCGATCTGGTTACCCTGGAAGTACTGGATTCCGACTAGTATCCCTCCCCTTTGGTCACCGTTCATTTTCCTTTTATTATTGGGGAGAAAATGGTATTTTCGCCCACTGATTTAAAGACCCGTTACATGGCAATTTTAGAAAACATTCGAAAGCGCACCACGGTGCTGATCCTTATCATCGGGCTTGCGCTTTTTGCATTTGTGATATCCGACGTCCTGACCCGAGGGGGCATGGGGGGTGCCAAGATTGGCACTTCGGTAGGAGAAGTGAACGGTGAGGCCATATCCATCGAGGACTTCCGGCAGAAGATGGAATTTGCATCCACCGGCAGTCAGGCGACCTCAACGCAAATCGTCAATGCGGTTTGGGACCAGGAACTGAGAAGCACGATTCTGGAGCAGCAATTCGAAGAGCTTGGCCTGGATATCGAACAGGATCAGGTGATGGAACTGATCCGGACCAATCCCAATTTTGCCCAGAATCCCCAGTTTCAGGATGAAAACGGATTCTTTGATGAAACCGCCTTCAGGACCTTTATCGCAGATCTGCGCGTTAATGTCCCGCAGCAATACCAGATGTGGCTGGAGAGCGAGAAGCAATTGATAGCAAGCGCCCGCGAGCAGCGCTACTTCGATCTGATCCGCGCCGGGGTGGGGGCAACCCTCAAGGAAGGTGAGCTGGAGTATCACCTGGCCAATGACAGGGTTGATATCCGTTATGTGCGCGTTCCCTACAGCAGCATACCCGATAGCACGGTCAATATCTCCAAGGCCGAGATCGATGCCTACATCAGTGAAAATGCGGATGACTACCAACAGGAAGCTGCCAGGGATATCCGATATGTGTTTTTTGAAGAAAAGGCCTCTGAAGCTGATGAGCAGGCTATAAAGGACGATATGCTTGGCCTGGTGGGAGATCGGATGGAATACATGGAGGAGCTCGATTCTACTGTGGTCATCCCCGGTTTCCGAAGCACTCCGGACATGGCCGCTTTCCTGGACAGGCACTCGGACACCAAGTATGACACGATTTTCCGCTCCAGAAAGGACCTCTCTTCCCTTCATGCGGATTCCCTCCTTAACCTGGAGGTAGGGGAGCTCTACGGACCTTACCGGGATGGGGAATTCTTTAAGATCACCCGTATGATGGGGAAAAAGCCAAATGGATCCGTAAAGGCCAGCCATATCCTGATCACCTATCAGGGAGCAGAACGGGCCAACCCTGAGGTCACCCGGACCAAGGAGGAAGCTGAAGAACGGGCCCAGGAGCTGCTCACCCAGGCCAGGGAGCCGGAAGCGGTGTTTGCCCAGCTTGCAAGAGACAATTCTGACGGACCTTCCGCTCCACGCGGCGGGGACCTTGGATATTTTCAGGAAGGGATCATGACCCCCAAATTCAATGATTTTGCCTTCCAGAACGAGGTGGGTACCATAGGGCTCGTCGAGACAGAATTCGGGTACCATATCGTGAAGGTGGATGACAAGGAGGATATTGTTCGCATGGCGGATTTCTCAAGGGCCATCGAACCTTCTGATGAAACTGTGAACGCCCTCTTTACCGAAGCGACCACCTTTGAAATGGCCGTAACGGAAGACAAAACTGCTTATGCGGATAAGGCTTCGGAACTGAGCTATCAGGTACGACCCGTAAACAAATTGAAAGCCATGGACGAGAACCTGCCCGGCCTGGGCGCCCAGCGGAGGATCGTGCAGTGGGCTTTCAACGACGAAACTGAAGTAGGTGATGTCCGCAGGTTTGACCTGAATAACGGATATGCCATTGCCCAGTTGACCGCTTTGCACCGGGAAGGGCTTATGTCTGTGGAAGACGCCTCCGTACAGGTACTGCCCAAGCTCCGCAGGGAGCGAAAAGCCGCCCAGATCCTGGCCGCTAATCAGGGCAAGGGCCTGGACGATTTGGCCAGCTCCAACGGGGTTTCAGTGGCCAGTGCCAGTGCCCTAAATGCCAAGTCGCCTACTATTGCCGGAGCCGGGAGGGAACCCCTCGTGGTGGGAACGGCCGTGATCATGGATGCAGGACAGACTTCCGGACTGATCGAAGGAGAAACAGGGATCTTCATGCTGGAGGTGACCAACAAGGAAACCGCGCCAGAGATGGACAATTATGCCCCTTATGCCCTGAACCTTCAGAGCAGCAGGGCAGGGCGTGTGGTCAATGAAGTATACACCGCACTTAAGGAAAAGGCCGAGGTGGTGGATAACCGGGCAACATTCTACTAGGAACAATATCAGGCTATAAGCATTTTCTCCCCGCAATGAGCTTTCGTTGCGGGGATTTTTTACAGGATCATTTCCCGGTAGGGCTTAACCACCGCGTAGCCTTTCTTTTGGAAATATTCCTGATGGGACGCACTCCCGGTTGCCAGGATAAAATCACCACCCCATGCCCCGAGGCTTTTTACGCTTCCCGGAAAATCAGGGAACAATCGTTCCTTAACCGGCTGGATTTGAAGGATCTCTGCTATATACGCTTCGTGCGCTTCTATGATCTCACAGAAGGAATCCAGGTCTGTTGAGGCGATCATCTGTTGGGTCAGCCCGGAGATCTTGTTAACCGCTGCCTCCCGGTCTATGGGGCGGTTACGGTATTGGGAGATCCCTTCCCTGCTGTCCTGCTTTTGATTCAGGTATACAAAGAATAATGCATGCGCAAAAGGTGGGGTAAAGGCAATCGATTCCACTACGGGATTTCCTTCGGGACCGAGCCGATATACAAAAGGGGTATTCTCCCTTGCCGCCGCGATATCATAGCCGCTCCCGCCAAAGGTCTTCTTCAGCAGCAAGAACGGGTCGATATCTGCCCAAAAGGCAAGGTTTGAGATCAGGGTGGAAGAGGAGCCCAACCCCCATTCCCTGGGAAACTCAAGCCTGGTCTCCACGGCGGTATGGCGAATCTGATCCGTAAAATCGGGCTTCAGGCTGCATATGGTAGCCAGCAAATACCGGAGTCTTCCCCTCAGGTCTGCAGGCAGGACTTCCTGCCGGGGAGGGGCTTGTAGTTCCTCAGGCTTAAAATGGGTATCAAACCACGAAACCCCGCCAGGGCCCAGACTTCGCCAGTGAAGTCCATCCGATGTGGCATCACTGATCTCCAGCCATTGACCGGCATGGGTAGGTGCGGCCAGGGCGAGGGCCCCATCCAGGACGACATATTCTCCGGAGAGCAATAATTTTCCATGGCTGTAGAAGGTTTTCATGGTGCTTCGGCCCGTAGCTTTTCCAGGGTTTTCACCACGGCACTGTGGCTCACCGTGTCGTTTTTAAAGTGGTTTATCAGCATCTTTTTCTCTGAATCCGTAGCCCTGAGCTGGTTGAGGATGTTCAGCAGGTGCATTTTCATATGTCCCCGTTGTATTCCCACGGTCACCAGGGACCGCAATGCGGCAAAATTCTGTGCCAGCCCGGCCACGGCTACGATTTTCATAAGTTCTTTGGCGCTGGGCTGCTGCAACAATTCAAGGGAGAGCTTGACCAGGGGGTGCAGACCTGTAAGCCCGCCCACCGTTCCCAGGGCCAGGGGTACGTCCATCCAGAACCGGAACTTCCCATCTTCAATGCGGGCCTTGCTCAGGCTGCGATACTGCCCACTGCGAGAGGCATAGGCGTGAATTCCGGCCTCAACGGCCCTGAAATCATTCCCGGTGGCGATCACCACGGCATCGATGCCATTCATGATCCCCTTGTTGTGGGTGACGGCCCGGAAAGGTTCACAATCTGCTACGGCTATGGCCTGTATCACCTTGCGTGCAAAATCTTCTCCTGAAACCCCTGATTCATCCTGCAGGGCATCCACCGGACAGCTGACCTCAGCCCGAACAGTGCAATCGGGCACATAGTTGGAAAGGATGCTCATCAGGATCTCCAGCGGGGGTTCCCCGGATCCAAGATCTGGGTGCTCCCGGGCTTCCCGAAGCAGGGTTGCCGCAAATTGTTCCAGGCAGGAGTTTATAAAATTCGCCCCCATGGCATCCAGGGTTTCGAAGGTACAGTGCAGTTGGTAGTAGCCCGGTATCTCCTCGGTCTTTTTGCGAAGCGCGATGTTTCGGATCCCGCCTCCCCGCTTTTCCATATTTTGGGTAATGGATGCGGTGTCCTGTCGGAGTGTGGGCTCTATCTGGCAAATAAATCGTTCCAACTGTGCGGGCTCCCCGTGATAGAGAAAATGTACCTGCCCCACCTTTTCCGTGCCCAGGACTTCGGCCCGGAAGCCGCCCCTCGGCAACCAGAATTTTGCCGATTTGCTGGCAGCAGCCACCACGGAACTCTCTTCGATGGCCATTGGAATGGCGTAGAGCCTGTCATTGATCAGGAAATTTGGGGCTACCCCCAGGGGAAGATAGAAGTTGCTGATCGTATTCTCGATGAACTCATCGTGGAGTTGCTGGAGTTTTTCATCCCTGTTCCAGTATCGTTTAAGCAGGGCTTCGGTCTGCTCTGGATGGGTGGTATACCGGGTGGCGATCCAATGGATTTTTTCTGCCTTGGAGAGCTTCGAAAAACCTTCTATGGGTTGGTCCATCTGCATGATTTTCTCGCCGCTAAGATACGGATTCGGGACTAATCCCATTTCCCGCTACAGGGACCGCCTATTCGGGAAGAAATAGGACGTTAAGTTGTATTTATTGGTAAAATATTCATAAACTTGGACGTTTATAACCCCTTTTTTCCGCGTTTTCATGAAAAGTTCACACTGGCTGTTTTGTTTTTGGATCTTGCTTGGGACCACCCTTTATGCCCAGCAACAGAAAATAACCCTCGAAGCCATCTGGGGAGGTGAATTCCAAACCGAAGGCATGGATGTGCTGCGTTCTATGAATGATGGCCAGCATTACACAATCCTGAATACTGATCGGGAGGCGGAACGGAGCAGTATCGACAAATACCAGTACAGCACACAGCAAAAGGTGGCTACCCTGATCAGCACGGACCCCGACCAGGGGGTACCTTTTTTCACCTCTTATAGCTTCAGTGAAGATGAATCCAAGGCCCTGCTGGCCACCGAGGTTGAACCCATTTACCGCAGATCGCGCCTGGGCATTTACTATATCTATGATTTCGGTTCCGGAGAGGTCACACGGATTTCTGCAGAAAAAATCCAGGAACCCACGCTTTCCCCTGACGGTTCAAGGGTAGCCTATGTCATGGCCAACAACCTCTTTATCCTCGACCTGGGTACGGGAGAGGTAAAGAAGGTTACTCAGGACGGGCAGCCCAATGCCATTATCAACGGGGTTACTGACTGGGTTTACGAAGAGGAGTTTTCATTTGTCAGGGCTTTTCAGTGGAATTCAGCCGGTGACAAACTGGCCTTTCTCCGGTTTGATGAGCGGGAAGTGCCTGAGTTTTCCATGGACGTATATGGGCAGGGACTCTATCCGTTTCCCTACCAATTCAAATACCCCAAGGCAGGGGAGGCTAATGCAAAAGTAAGCCTCCACCTTTACGATCTCCGGGAGGCGTCGACCAGGGAGGTGCCCCTTGGGGATGCCTATTACATCCCCAGGATCAAGTGGATGAACCACCCCGAGCATCTGAGCGTACAAACCCTCAACCGGCATCAGAACTACCTGGTGCTGCACAGGCTTGACACATCCACCATGGAGGTAAGCATCCTGCTGGAAGAAAAGGATGATGCCTATGTGGATGTAACGGATAACCTCACCTTCCTTCCGGATGACCGGTTTATCTGGACCAGTGAAAAGGATGGTTACAACCATATCTACCTGCACGATGCTGACGGACAGGAGCAATACCAGCTGACCAGCGGCCCCTGGGAGGTTACCGCTTATTACGGATACGACGCCAAAAGAGGGCGAATTTTCTATCAGTCCACCGAACAGGCTTCGATCAATCGGGATATATACAGTGTCTCGGATCGGGGCAAGCGCAAGCGCCGCCTCAGTATGGGGGATGGCACCAGCAGGGCCTCCTTCAGCGCTGATTTCAGTTATTTTATCAACGCTTTCAGCAATGTGGAAACCCCTCCGGTTTATACCCTTCACAAGGCCGCTGACGGGGAGCTGGTCAAAGAGCTGAAGCACAACCGCGGATTGCTTGAAAAGTTGAACGCCTATGACCTGGGCCCCAAGGAATTCAGCACGATTCCCGTAGGCGGGAATGACCTCAATATGTGGATGATCAAGCCCGCAGATTTCGATCCTTCCAGGAAATACCCGCTGCTGATGTTCCAGTACAGCGGACCGGGCTCACAGCAAGTTGCCAACCGCTGGCATGGCAGCAACGATTACTGGCATCAGATGCTCGCCTCAGAAGGTTACATCGTTGCCTGTGTGGATGGGCGAGGTACGGGGCAAAAAGGCCGGGATTTCAAGAAAATGACACAGCTTGAGCTCGGCAAATACGAAGTGGAGGATCAGATCGCCGCTGCGCGCCAGCTCAGTGAGCTCCCCTATATAGACGAAGGGCGCACAGGGATCTGGGGGTGGAGCTACGGAGGCTTTATGTCCTCCAATTGCATTCTCAAGGGCAATGATGTTTTTGAGATGGCCATTGCGGTGGCCCCCGTGACGAGCTGGCGGTTTTACGATACGATTTATACAGAGCGCTATATGCATACCCCCCAGGAGAACCCGGGTGGTTACGATGAAAACTCCCCCCTGAATTTTGCAGACCGCCTCAAGGGCAAATTCCTGCTGGTCCACGGTTCGGCGGATGACAATGTCCACGTGCAGAATACAATGCGCATGGTCGAAGCCCTGGTTCAGGCGAACAAACCCTTTGAATGGGCCATCTACCCGGACAGGAATCACGGGATCTACGGGGGCAGTACACGCCTTCACCTCTATACCAAGATGACGCAATTCGTGCGGGAAAACCTCTAAACAAACCAAAACCAAACTGATGGAAACTCATATCAAACCTGCTCACAAACGCAAGCTTTTCGGACATCCGGTAGGCCTGTATATACTGTTTTTCACAGAAATGTGGGAGCGCTTTTCCTATTACGGGATGCGGGGTATCCTCGTCCTCTATCTCACCGCTGAGACCCTTGGGGACAACCCGGGCCTTGGATGGCTGGATGCAGAAGCGCTATCCCTTTATGGATGGTACACCATGCTCGTCTATGTGGCCTCCATACCGGGAGGCATCATAGCAGATAAGATCATCGGCCAGAAACGGGCGGTGATGATTGGCGGATTTCTGCTTGTGGCCGGGCACGGCATCCTTTCCGTGGAACAGATGTGGGCCTTCTACACGGGTCTCGCCCTGATCGTTTCCGGGGTGGGCATGCTGAAACCCAACATCTCTACCCTGGTGGGAGGGCTTTACCGGCCAGGCGATGAGCGAAGGGACAAGGGGTTTTCTATTTTCTATATCGGGATCAATGTGGGAGCGGCCCTGGCAAGTCTCATAGTGGCCTACGTTGCCGATATCTGGGGATGGCATGCCGGATTCGGGCTGGCGGCCATAGGGATGGTCCTCGGACAGCTGGTCTACCTCAGTGGTCAGCGCTACCTGATACAAGTTGGCAATAAGCCTGAAAAAGCACTGCAGGACAGCGACAATGTCTCCATTGGGGAGATCTTTACACAGCAATTTACCAAGCGCAGCCCCCTGATAGCAACGGTGCTGCTTGCCGTGCTATCCACCCTGGCGGCCTGGTTTTTCATCGAAGAGCAGCGACTGGCTTATATCCTTTTCTTTATCTTCCTCTCACTGGTAGTGGGGATGATGATCACCATTTACGGGGACCTGGACTCCCGGCAGGAGAAGGATCGGTACCTGGTGCTTCTGTTGTCGTTTATTATTGTTATCGTTTTCTGGGGAGCGTTTGAGCAGGCCGGGGGACTTATGAACCTCTATGCGCAGGACCGCACCGACCGGTTCTTGCTGGGGTACGAGATCCCCGCAGCTGCCTTTCAGTTTTTCAACCCCTTTTACATTATCCTCTTCGCAGTGCCTGTCGCTAACTTCTGGCTATGGTGGAAACACCGGGGAAAGGAGGCTTCTTCCCTTTTCAAGATGGCCAATGGGGTGATCATCATGGGAATGGGATTTGTTTTTATGGTATTTGCCTCCATGCAGTATGAAACCATGGGAAAATCTGCCCTGTACTGGCTCGCACTGGCGTATCTCTTTCACACCATCGGGGAACTCAGCGCTTCCCCTGTGGCCC
>Ga0272442_10011506_pt1 | contig 10784 bp, 7 predicted proteins | sample SSMForm2O_FD_200262 | JGI IMG/M metagenome (GOLD analysis project Ga0272442, IMG submission 200262) | Marine sediment archaeal communities from Little Sippewissett salt marsh, Falmouth, MA, United States - SSM-Form-2O | ecosystem: Environmental > Aquatic > Marine > Wetlands > Sediment ... | reverse complement strand
ACAGACCGTACAACGGACTGTCCGTGTCGCCCGCCATGTCAGCAGTGACATAGACCACCGGCAGCAGATCTTTGTGATGAATGCTGACATCGCGCACGCCACTTTGCAGCACCACAACCTCCGACAACGGCACAAATGTCCCGTTGCGTGAACGCAGTTGCAGCGATAACACCTGCTCGAGATCCGCCTTGTCTCCTTCGGCGAACTCGACGCGGACTGGGACAGCGTATTTGGCATCATCGAGGTGCATATGGGTCATATCTTCGCTGCCCAGCACCGTCGCCAATGCGTCTGCCACTTGTTGCTGGGTCAGGCCGAGCAAAGCAGCGCGAGCACGGTCGACCACAACCACGTTTTTATCTGATGCAAATTCAACCGTATCATCGATGTCGACGATATCCGCAACCCTATCGAACAGATCGCGCAAACTCTTGGCATGATAGATCTGGCCAGCGTAATTGGGACCGTACACCTCCGCAACCAATGGCGACATCACCGGCGGGCCAGGCGGCACTTCGACGATTTTCGCGTTGCCGTCGTAGCGCGATGCGATTGCCTGGATGTCTTCACGTAAGGACAGTGCGATCTGATGACTCTGTCGGTCGCGTTTATCTTTATCGACCAAATTGACCTGGATATCACCCAGATGATCATCCTCGCGCAGATAGTATTGGCGCACCAGACCATTGAAACTGATGGGCGCTGCTGTACCAGCATAGACCTGGTAATTGCTGACCTCCGGAACCGTTGCAAGGTACTGGCTGATTTCCTGAAGCACGCGTGCGGTCTGTTCGAGACTGGTTCCCTCGGGCATATCGAGCACGACCTGGAATTCCGACTTGTTGTCGAACGGCAGCATTTTCAGGATTACCAGACGACCACCAATCAGTGACAGCGACAGCACAATCAGCAGCAGAATGCCGGCGAGCAGCCAGCGACGGTTGACAACGCCGCGCCGACCGTCCAGAAACGGCTGAAAGATTCGCGCAGCCAGCCGCAACGCCCGGGTTTCGGTCGGTTCGGATACCGACTGCTGCGGGTGTCCACCGACATGACTGGCGAGCATCTTAAGCGTCAGCCAGGGTGTGAACACAAATGCGACCGCCAACGAGATCAACATGCCCAGAGATGCATTAATCGGTATCGGGCTCATGTACGGGCCCATCAATCCGGAGACGAACGCCATCGGCAGCAACGCGGCAATCACCGTGAACGTGGCCAGGATGGTCGGACCCCCGACCTCGTCAACCGCCGCCGGTATCGCATCCACCAGATTTTTCGCGCCCAGCGCGATATGGCGGTGAATATTCTCGACGACCACAATCGCATCATCGACCAGTATGCCAATCGAGAAAATCAACGCAAACAGGGAAACGCGGTTGAGCGTGAATCCCCATGCCCAGGATGCGAACAGCGTCATCGCCAGCGTCACGATCACCGCGGTACCGACGATGATCGCCTCGCGCCAGCCCAGCGCGATCAGCACCAGCAGCACGACCGATGCGGTCGCGAAGACCAGTTTGTTGATCAGCTTCTTCGCTTTGGCATCGGCGGTAGCGCCGTAATTGCGGGTGATTGTCACATTGATATTATCGGGGATGTAACTGCCCCTGAGCTGCTCGAAACGGTCGATGACCCGCTGGGCGATTTCTACCGCATTGGTCCCTGCCTGCTTGGCCACGGCGATGGTTACCGCTGGCCTCTCGAACGCCAGCGCGCCGGTGCTCGCATGGACACCCTGACTGAAATGCACATAATGCGTCGGTTGCGCCGGGCCATCGGTAATCGTCGCCACATCGCTCAGATGCACGGGCTTACCATCGTGCACAGCGACCACCAATGCGGCGACCTGATCTGCCGAACTGTAGAAAGTCCCGGCCTTGACCAGCACCTCGCGGTTGTTGGTCGTGACCTGCAGAGGCTCCCGAACGTGATTGCCGGCCTGCAAGGCGCGCCGCAGTGTGTCGATGTCGAGCTGATATGCGCTCATTGCCTGAGGATCGAGCAACACCCGAACGACCCGCGGGGTATCACCGACCGTGTAGATCTGTCGTGTGCCTGGAACGCGTTTGAGTTCGGCTTCGATCGAATGCGCAATCTGGCCGAGCTCGAAGGTACCGATCGTATCGTCATCAGACCACAATGTGGCCGTCACAATCGGCACATCGTCGATACCCTTTGGTTTGATGATGGGCTGCCCCACACCGAGATTCTGCGGCAGCCAATCCCGGTTCAGGTAGATCTTGTTGTACAGACGGACGATCGCATCGGTACGGTCTTCACCAACTTCGAACTGCACGGTCAGGACGGCCATACCCGGAAGCGATGTTGAGTAGACGTGCTCGATGCCCTCGATCTCCGCGAGCACCTGCTCCGCCGGCCCCGCGATCAGGCTCTCGACCTCGGGCGGGGCCGCCCCGGGGAAGGCAATAAACACGTTGGCAAAGGTCACATTGATCTGGGGTTCTTCTTCACGTGGCGTTACGATCACAGCGAATACGCCCAGCAAAAAACCCACCAGCGCCAACAACGGCGTAATCTCTGTGGTCAGAAAACGCTTGGCGATTCGACCTGAAAGGCCGATGGAATCGGGTGCGTCGGTCATAGCTCAGTCCGTCGAGCGGGTGGCATACTGTTGTTTCAACTGAATGCCGGCGGCAACCGGTTCGATCGCGACCCGCTCACCCTCCTCCAGGCCGGCCAGGACGACAGTGTAGTTGTTGGTCAGATCACGGCCCTTGCGGATCGCACGCATACTCACCCTGCCCTGGTCGGACAGCACGTATACTGCAGTGACCTCCGAGCGCCTGACAATCGCGGCGGTGGGCACGGTCAGCGCCGGCTGTTGCCCGATCTCAAACACCGCCTTGACGAACATGCCAGGGAACAGAAACAGGTCCTCTGCCTTCAGGTCCAGTCGAACACGAAACGTATGACTGGCCGAGTCCGCAAAATTAAAAACTGTCTTTTTACTGACTGGAACCACGTTGCCGTCCGGCGTCACGACGTAGGCTTCGTCGGACTCACGTACAGGATTGATCATGATCTGCGGCACATCGACGTTTACCCTGAGTTCCTCCAGGGACAAACCACTCATCAACGGCTTGCCGGGCTGTGCTGTTTCGCCGACTTCGATATGACGTTCGGTAACGATACCCGAATACGGCGCGCGAACGCGGGTATATTCAAGTTGCTCAGTGGCTTGCTCGAGCGCGGCTCGCGCCGCCTCCCGTCTCGCCTGCGCCGCTTTTTTCGCAGCCTCTGCCGCGTCCATGGCCTTCTCGGAAACGGCCTGTTTCTCGAAGACACCCTTGATTCGATCGAATTCCTCCTCAGCTTCCTGGAAGCGCGCACTGGCTTCTTTCAGGTCGGCCTGCGCCTGTTTCAGCCGGGAGGCAGGTTGTTTATCATTCAAACGAACGATGATCTCGCCTTTCTCGACGTAGTCATCGACGTCGAACAAGACCGCCTCGACCTGTCCACTGATCTGCGCAGACACCGTCGTCTTATTGACAGCCTCGATCACCCCATCGAGCCGATAGATGTGTGGCACCTGCTTGTAGCCGACAGCAATCGTTTCCAGCTCAGCAGCAGACAGATGATGGCCAACCGTTGCAAAGAGGAATGCAAAAACAGTCGCCAGGCAGATACGTAGTCGGGACATGGATTGGATCACCGGAGTTGGACGTTAAATCGCAAGTATGGTCTTGCGGTAGTATTTGAGCTCAGCGATGGAGTCCTTGATATCATCCATTGCGAGATGTCTGGACTCTTTGGTGAAGTTGTCACAAACACTCGGCGACCAACGCGCCGCAAGCTCCTTCAATGTGCTGACATCAAGATTACGATAATGGAAGAACTCCTCCAGTTGCGGCATCCAGCGTGCCAAAAAGCGTCGGTCCTGACAGATGCTGTTACCGCACATCGGCGACTTGCGGGCAGGCACATATTGCTGAAGAAATGCGAGCGTGACCGCTTCTGCTGTGGCTTCACTGATCGAGCTGTTTCTGACCCGGTCGGTCAGCCCTGATTGGCCGTGCTGTCGGGTACACCATTCGTCCATCGCACCGAGCTTATCGTCGCTCTGATTAATCGCCAGCGTTGGACCCTCTTCCAGAATGTTCAGGTTCTTATCGGTCACAATGGTCGCTATCTCGATAATTCGGTCTTCCAGTGGATCCAGCCCCGTCATCTCAAGGTCAATCCATATCAAATGCTCCGGGTTTTGTTGTGGCATATTTCCTCAATCCCATCGGGTTTTTGGCGTGATTTCAACGGCTGGCCATCTCTGCTGATAAATAAGATAATACAGATTATAGTTTCGATTCACAAAAGATAGTTTATGCACAGTTTCACCCTCCTGTTTCTGACCATGCTGGCACTCTCGCTGGCCGTCCGGCTATGGCTTTCGCACCGGCAGATAGCTCACATTCTGGCCCACCGCGATAAGGTGCCGGTGGCATTTAGCGGTAAGATAGGCCTGCAGGACCATCAGAAGGCTGCTGACTACACGGTCGCGAAGACTCGCTTTGGGCGACTGCCGCTGGTCTACGATGCGGGCTTGCTCCTGATCTGGACGCTCGGAGGTGGCCTGGAGTGGCTTGATCAGACTGCCAGCGCATATGGCTTCAATCCGATAATGACCGGCATCGCAGTGATGCTGGCGTTCATGCTGATTTCCTCTTTGCTGGAGCTGCCGTTTTCGATCTACAGCACATTCGTACTCGAAGAGCGCTTCGGCTTTAACCGCACCACGGTCAAAACCTTTCTCGTGGACATCGTCAAAGGCGGGGTTCTCGCCTTGTTGCTGGGTGTACCACTGTTGTGGACGATCCTGTGGCTGATGGAGAAATCCGGTGACCTCTGGTGGCTCTACGCCTGGTTGGTATGGACCGGATTCAGCCTGTTTATCATGTGGGTTTATCCTACGCTGATCGCTCCGATCTTCAACAAGTTTGAACCCCTGGAGGAAGGCGACACCTTGGAGCGCATCAAAGCACTGCTGCACCGTTGCGGCTTTAGCAGCAACGGTATCTTTGTAATCGACGGGTCCAAACGCTCATCCCACGGTAATGCGTATTTTTCCGGTTTCGGCCGCAACAAACGCATTGTATTTTTCGATACCCTGCTGCAGATGCTGGATGATGATCAGCTTGAGGCGGTACTGGCCCACGAGCTGGGGCACTTCAAAAAGAAACATATCATCAAAGGCATGCTGATTTCCTTTGCCACGACTTTTTTTGCATTGGCACTGCTGTCCTGGCTGATCAAGAATCCGTGGTTCTTCAGCGCACTGGGTGTCAGCACACCGTCGAACTACATGGCACTGCTGCTGTTCGTTCTAATTTTGCCGGTGTTCACCTTCTTGCTGCACCCCTTGCTCAGTTTGTTTTCCAGAAAGAACGAATTCGAGGCCGACGAGTTCGCTGCTCAGCAGACTCAAGCAGACCACTTGATTCAAGCATTGGTCGGGCTATACAAGGAAAATGCGAGTACACTGACGCCAGACCCGCTTTACTCGGCATTCTATGATTCGCACCCACCGGCACCGGTGCGTATCGCGCACCTCACCGCCCACAACTGAATCGGGAGAACTCGTATGAAACCAGCAATCTTGCGCCCCTTACCACTGGCATTGCTGCTAAGCTGCAGCCACCTCGCCCTTGCAGACGAGGGTACAAACACGCAAAAGCAATTCGAACACGGCCAGAAGATGCATGCACAACACTGTACAAAGTGCCATGCAGACGAGGTCTACACCCGCGAGAACCGCTTCGTCAAATCCCTGGATGCACTCAGCAAGCAGGTGCTACGCTGCAAGAACAATACCGGCGCGCCTTGGTTTGACGAAGACACCGAGGCCGTGGTCCATTTCTTGAATGAGAAGTACTATAAATTTTGATGCAATACCACGAGACCTGAACAGATGTCTTCACTCGCAAACAACCAATGCTCGCCCGACGCAGAACTGCTGCAGACTTACGCCATCAACAACTATCTGCAGCAGATTTCACCCGATTGGGAGCTCGCCGCTGACGGTCGATCGATCAGCCGCACTTTTCGCTTCAAGGATTACTATCAGACCATCGCTTTTGTCAACGTCGTTGCGATGGTCGCACATCAACAGGACCACCACCCGGACATAACTGCCACCTACAATACCTGCCGGGTAGAATTCAGCACGCACAGTGTCGGCGGTCTGTCGTTGAACGACTTCATCTGCGCTGCCAAAGTTGACCGTATCCTGAGCATATAAGCATTCGGGTATGGCGAAACGGCGACTCACAGATCAGCAAAAACGTCAGATCTCAGCCCAACAGAACCGCATCATCGCCAAGACCAACGCCGAGGTGCACCACGGCGTCGTCATCGCCCATCACGGCAAAGAACTGATCGTCAGTGACACCGAGCAACAGACTATAAACTGTCAGCTACGCCAAAACCTGGGCACCATCGTGTGCGGTGATCGCGTGGTTTTCGAGTTTCTTGACCGGGATAGCGTGCCAGAAACCGCCGTCATCGTCGCATTGGGCGAACGCGACAATTTACTGCAGAAAGCCGGTTTCGCCGGCAAGGCAAAAGCCGTGGCGGCGAACATTGACCAGGTTATTGTCGTCTGCTCATTGGTACCCCGCCCAAACCACTACCTGATTGACCGTTACCTGGTCGCTACCGAAAATCTGCCGGCCAGACCCATCATAGTCGTCAACAAAATCGACCTGATGGACGACAACAACGAACACGTCGTGAATGATATCAATGCGATATACAATGCCATCGGCTATCGCGTACTCGAAACCAGCGCCACTGAAAACACCGGTATCGATGAGCTACAATCCATGCTTCTTGGCTCAACCAGTATACTGGTTGGATTGTCCGGCGTCGGCAAATCGTCCATCGTCAAAGATCTGTTACCGGATCTCGAGATCCGCATCGGCGAAATCTCACGGGCTTCCAGCGAGGGAAAACACACGACGACAGTTTCCACGCTATACGGCTTGCCAACAGGTGGTTATCTGATCGACTCGCCGGGCGTCAGAGATTTCTCACCCGTCCTGCTGAACAAAGAGCAAATCCTCGACGGCTTCATAGAACTCAAAGCCTATCGCGGTCAATGCAAGTTCAAGAACTGTAGTCACGTCAACGAACCGGGATGCGCCATAACAGAGGCGCTCGAGAACGGTGAAGTCAGTCCGCAGCGCGTGAACAGTCTCCGAAAAATGCTGGCCGATGCTGACGCTTGACTCAACAGCTTTGAATTAACGCAAAGGCGCGGAGACGCAGAGGCCGCAGAGGTTTTTTTGGTGGCCCGCACTGCGTTACGGCATCGGTGACGAGACAGCGCGTCGTCGATCAAAAAAAATTAACAAAACATTAGAATTCTTTGCGCCCTCTGCGTCTTTGCGTCTTTGCGTTGAGAAACATGTCTCGAGTGCTCACCGGCGTTGCCTGAAAAAGGCCTGCAGCATTGCCCGACTCTGTTCGGCGAGCACACCCCGGCGGACCTCGAACCTGTGGTTATGCCTCACGTTGTTCAATAGATCATACGCGCCGCCGAGTGCGCCCGTTTTGGGATCGTCGGCCGCGTAGACAACGCGCTTTACTCGGGCGTGCAACATCGCACCGACGCACATCAGACAAGGTTCCAGCGTCACGTACAGGTCAGTGTCCAGCAAACGGTAGTTACCCAGCTTCTGCCCCGCCGCCCGTAATGCGACGACTTCGGCGTGTGCGCTCGGATCCGATGAACTGATCGGTTGATTCCAACCCTCTGCAAGCAGCTCACCATTGCGCACGATAACGGCACCAACCGGCACCTCGCCGGCGGCCTCAGCTTCTTCTGCCAATTGCAGCGCACGCCGCATCCAGCTTTCATCACTCATTACAAAGTATGCTTCTTACAACTCTTTGTGCGGGGAATCTCTGGCCCGCAGTTTACACGAGGAATTTGGAGTTCACGGGTCATACGCGGCGCGCACCGCGAATCTTCAAGTCGGCGGCCGGTTCTGGTGCGCGCGGCGCACCCTACGGTCTGCTCCCTCAAAACGTAGCTCTCGCTAAGCTTGGGGGGAGGAGCGGCACTTACGAACAAGAACCACCGCGCCTGCTCCTGTGGCCCTGGCGAGAAACACAGACTGGAAAATGGGTGTTCCTAGTGCAGGCTCATCCTTCTGGCGAAGCCTCCCAGGTAAAGACTCGCCAGCATCATTAGCAGAAGCAGGTCAATACTGCCTCCCCCGCTGCCATCAAAAATCGCGTCTTTCTCGGTAATGATCAATGAAACTGTAGAAGGTGAGCCCAGACTCGCTTCACCAGTGGGGTTGCTCAGGACCAACTCCAGCGATTCATTACCTTCTTGAGCATTTATATCTTCGATGATTTCTACGCTGAAGGTCCGGCTTGTCTCCCCGTTGGCAAAACTCAGCCTGCCATTGACCGCGACATAGTCAGCGCCAGCAGTTGCTGTACCGTCTTTGCTGGCATAATCCACAGTAACAGTACCAAAGCTGCCACCTACCCGCGTGACCGTAATCGTGGCAACGACGCCAAATTCAGCTACACGATAAGTCGACTCACTAAACTGCAGACTGCCCGCCAGCCCCTCGGGCACCGCATCAGCAATCGTTAATTCTGCTGACGCCGGCGCTCCCAGGCCTGCGCCACCACGGGGGTTACTCAAACTGAGATTCACCGTCTCGTCGCCCTCGAACTCCACATCTTCCAGAACGTCGATGGTGAAAGTTTCACTGGTGCTGCCGTCGGCAAAAGTCAGCGTACCAATCACGGCGGTGTAGTCGGCACCAGCGACAGCGGTACCATCGCTACTGGCATAATCGACCGTCACAGTACCAAAACTGCCACCGACCCGGGTAACGGTAATGGTCGCCGTAACACCGTCCTCCGCCTCCGTATAGGTCGGTGAGCCAAACTGCAGACTGCCCGCCGGCGGGATAGGCTCATCTTCGGCAATGGTAAGAACAGCTGATGCAGGCGACCCCAGACCCGCCCCACCGCTGGGATTACTCAAATTGAGGTCAATGGTCTCGTTGCCCTCGTACTCGGCATCATCCAGGATGTCGATGGTGAAGGTGTCACTGGTGACGCCGTCGGCCAACGTCAAAGTACCGATCGCGGCCGTGTAGTCGGCGCCAGCGCTGGCGGTGCCGTCACTGGTCGCGTAGTCCACAGCCACGGTACCGAAGCTGCCACCCACCCGGGAAACAGTAATGGTCGCCGTAACACCGTTCTCCGCCACTGTATAGGTCGGCGCGCTGAACTGCAGACTGCCCGCCGGTGGCACCGGCTCATCTTCGGCAATGGTAATAACAGCTGATGCAGGCGACCCCAGGCCCGCATTACCGGTAGGATTACGCAAAATGAGATCCAGGGTTTCATCACCTTCATACTGCACATCATCCAGGATTTCGATGGTGAAGGTTTCACTAGTGTCGCCATCGGCAAAACTCAGCGTACCGATCACCGCCGTGTAGTCGGCGCCGGCGCTTGCGGTCACATCGTTGCTGGCGTAATCCACCGTCACGGTGCCGAAGCTGCCATTAACCCGCGTCACGGTAATCAATAGCGCGGCGCCATTCTCGTCCACCGTGTAGGTCGGTGCGCTGAACTGCAGGCTGCCCGCCGGTGGCGTCGGATCGTCTTCGGCGATGGTCAAAACGGCTTCTGCCGGTGACGCCAATCCGGCACCGCCGCCGGGATCGCTCAAAGCAAGATTCACCGTCTCATCGCCCTCGTATTCGGCATCATCAAAGATGTCGATGGTGAAGGTTTGACTGGTGACGCCATCGGCAAAACTCAGGGTGCCGCTCACGGCCGTGTAGTCGGCACCGGCGCTGGCGCTCCCTTCACTGGTCGCGTAATCCACACTCACGGTGCCAAAGCTGCCATTGACACGGGTCACGGTGATCGTGGCTGTGCCGCCATCCTCGGATTCTGTATACGCAGCAGTACTGAACTGCAGGCTACCCGCCGGCGGCACCGGATCATCTTCGTCTATAGTCAGAACAGCCTCTGCCGGCGACCCAAGGCTGCCACCTGTCGGGAAGCGCAAAGTGAGGTTCACCGTCTCATCACCTTCGTACTCGGTATCATCCAGGATCGCGATCGTGAAGGTTTCAGTGATGTCGCCATCGGCAAACGTCAGCGTGCCACTCACGGCCGCATAGTCGGCGCCCGCGACTGCGGTACCATCGCTGCTGGCGTACTCCACCGTTACGGTACCAAAGTCGCCACCGACCCGGGTCACCGTGATCGTGGCTGTAGCCCCGTCCTCTGCCACGGTGTAGCTCGGCGCGCTGAACTGCAGGCTGCCCGCTGGGGGCTCTGGGTCATCCTCGGTGATGGTCAAAACAGCTGTTGCCGGTGAGACCAGGCCAGCGCCGCCGCCGGGATTGCTCAGAGCGAGATTCACCGTCTCGTCGCCTTCATAGGTATTGTCATTCGTGATGCTGACGCTGAAGGTTTGACTGGTGACGCCATCGGCGAAACTCAGCGTACCGCTTGCCGCGGAGTAATCGCTACCAGCGCTGGCGGTGCCGTTACTGGTGGCGTAATCCACACTCACGGTGCCAAAGCTGCCATTGACCCGGGTCACGGTGATCGTGGCTGTGGTACCGTTCTCGGCCACGGTGTAGCTCGGCGCACTGAACCGCAGGCTACCCGCCGGTGGGATCGGATCATTGTCGGTGATGGTCAGTGTTGTACTGGAGGGGGCACCCAGGGTCGCACCGCTGACATTGCTCAGACTCAGACTCACGGTCTCGTCA
>Ga0272442_10011505_pt1 | contig 10785 bp, 14 predicted proteins | sample SSMForm2O_FD_200262 | JGI IMG/M metagenome (GOLD analysis project Ga0272442, IMG submission 200262) | Marine sediment archaeal communities from Little Sippewissett salt marsh, Falmouth, MA, United States - SSM-Form-2O | ecosystem: Environmental > Aquatic > Marine > Wetlands > Sediment ... | reverse complement strand
TCGCTCGCTCAATGTGGTTCAGGGCAACCATGCACACTACAACCGACCCTCCGGCCCAACCGAAGAGCAGGAGGAACTGGAACCATGGGTTGCTCAGCCATCCGGACCTGTGGCCGATGAAAGTAACCAATGCTGCAAGACCGAAGACGAGGAAGAAAGCCAAAGCTCCACCGAAGGCGGCTGCTCGCCCTCGGACATATGCAACTCCTGCATCCATTCCGCCGTCTTTCATCATCTCCTCGCAGAACGTGGTGCTCACCGTTTTCTCAAGGGGCGCGCCCCTTGAGAAATACGGGTGCAGCACATGGTTCGGGTGCTATTCCACGATTTCGATTATGTGACTTCCTAACATGGTCAGGACCGACATGGCCAGCACAACACAGAGACAATTCCCCATGGTTCGTTTTGTGTGCTTGAAACCAGGCCGCAACGCACCGTGCAGGCCGATCACGATCAGGAAGTTCCCGATCGCATGGTGTGGCCCCGAAATGAGCAGGGAGAGTGGAATTGTCGGGCCACGTGCGGAGAGGGCAAAGCAGATGGGGCCGGTCAGGATGCAGAGGCCGAGGACGGCAACAAGGGCTGGGCCGAGTCGGCTCGCGCCAGGAACTGGCTCTGCTTTGCCTTCCGTTCTCATTCTTTCCACACCCGAACGTGGAGTTGAGGAGCTTCACATTGGCCGCGGCGCGGCTAATGTGAAGTCTCTTCGAACTCATGGTTCGGTTCTCTGGTTTCCTTTGCTGGCCTCGACGGCTTTCCGCACGGCTTCGTTAAGATCATTGGTGGAGGTCATGGGAGCGGCTTTGAGCGCCGATGCACACCAACCGACGTAGTTGGAGTCGTTCCGTTCTGATTTGCGATCGTAGTCAAACCCACCACTTTCGCGGTCACCCTCGATCACCCTCTTGAGGGTGGCATCGGATGGAGTGAGGGGTTGTGCACACCCCGTGATCAAGATGCAGATACTGACAACTGTGAATGCCAAAACAAGTATCTTCATTTCATTTCTCCGGAACCGAACGCCGACCTTCACGGGCGGCGGCACGCCGTATCGCGATTGTTCGGCTCCGTCCTGCATCTGTATGTGGATTTCGAGATTCTTTTCTACTCATCTCGCTGCAAGTCTATCCTGAAGAATCTTGATGCTGCCTCATCCACGCTTGTCGTCCAGCAGTTCTCCGGTGGCGAGGCAAGAATGTTACTCTGAACCACTGTGAAGCTGTCGTATAGGTTGGTTGTAGTGACAACCTTGTATACGCGATTGCTGGCGCTCTGCCAGCACAACACGAGATTGTCTCCTGGCGCTATGGTGAGTTCCGATACACAAAGGAGGGACAGCGGGTTAGTAGGTACAGTTCCCGCGTAGAACTCCTCGATATCTGTGAAGAGATCGCCGTCTGCATCGGTGACGGAACTGGCATTGGTTGTGTTCCCGAAGTAGTGCAACTCCCAGAGATCCCGGATGCCGTCGTCGTCGCTGTCCCACTGTAAAACCTCAATCGCTTTCAGCCCCCAATCACCGTCTGCCACGTACGCGATGCTGTTGGCTACGCTAACGCCATTCGCATCTGTTGTGCGAAGGACTCCGGCCGGAATCGGATTCGATGGGCAAGCAACATCAAAAACGTGTAGTCCAAAGGATGCGCAGGCTACATGAACGTAGTTGCTCTCTTTTGCGATCCGGAAGCGGTCCCCGCTGCCCCAACCCCAACCCGACGTGCCTGGGTCGATCTTTGCGGATCCCACCTCCACCGGGTTTGTGGCTTCGGTAGCATCAAAGACAAACAACATCATGTTTGTGACGTTCATGCCCCAGTCTGGCGGCGGATTGTCGTAGGGGCCTGTCGCAACGTAGACGAAGGGAAGGTCCGCGTAGACTGCCTGCGCTGAACCTGGAATGTGGCACACAGCGACAGCAAGCGGGTTGGTAGGATCAGCCGCGTTGATAACGACAAGGCCGTTTGTGTCATCTGCAAGATAGACGGTGTCGGCAATGGCGTGAACATCGTGTCCGTAGCCGGGAGTGTGGCAGGTGCCGACGAGTTGGGGGTCCGAGGGGTTGCTCACGTCGATCACCTGAATGCCTTGATAGTATGCGAGATACGCATAGTTCCCATCAGCATGAACTCCGAAGAAGGTTATGCAGTCCAGACCCGAACCATCACTATGGTGTCCAACGAGAGCCACGTTCGTCGGACTGCCAATATCGATCACGTCGAGACCCCGCGTCCCGATTAGGTAAGCATAATCTCCTTCTGCGTAGACATCGTAGGCACAGCCATTTGAATAGAAGTTGTCGGAGAAGGTCAGAGCGTGTGGGGCAGATTTGTCGATGACTTGGAATCCTGCACTGTCGTCTGCGACGTAGACGTAGTCCCCGCTTACGTACGTGCCACGACTGTGCGCGCTAACGTTGTAGCGGTGGATTGTCTCCACATCTGATGGCTCGGATACATCAAACACCTTGAGGCCCGCTTTCCCGTTTGCCAAAAACGCCAGGCCCTCTTTGACAATCAGGTCTCGGGCACTCTCGCACCCCGTCTGATTCCCTAGATCGCCACCAGGAATGAAGACTGGGGCTGCGGGGGTGGAGAGATCAACTATCTGGAGCCCGTCACTCCCGTTGGCCAAATATGCGTAGTCGCCTTCCGCAAAAACCCCGATTGCGTAGCCATTAGTGTAGCACTGGGCGACACTGATAGGATTCGCTGGATTTGTGACGGAGATGACCTCAAGACCTTTGTTGCGAGCAGCCACATAGGCATGGCCTCCGGTTACATGAATATCCCAAGCATCCCCGAGGGTCGCAAACTGGCTTACCGACACTGGGTTTGTAGGCACTCCGATATCGAAGATCTCAATACCTGCTGACCGGCATGCGACATACGCGTAGCCACTATCCGTACAGACGCTCCATGCGGTCCCAGTTGTCGCAATGTGGGCAACTTGGACCGGATGATCTGGGTCATGGAGACTTAGCACCTCCAGTCCGGTCGACCCTTCGGCTATATAGGCGAATGGCCCTTGGATGGCTATATCCTCTGCGTAGCCCTCGGTGTCGTATTCAGTACACATCTGAGGATTCGTTGGGTTACTCACGTCGAAAACGGTGAGGTCGCCTGCCACGACGTAGACGTAGTTGCTGCGCTCAACCAGATCAAACCCGTATATTCCGTCTGCGGAGTATCCACCAACCGCGACACAGTTGGTTGGGTCACTGACGTCGATTACAATCAAGGCCGTGCCTCCGCCTGCAATGTATGCATTGCTTCCTGAGATGGCGATGTCGTAGGCGAAGCCACGAGGATAGGTCGGCCATCTGTCACGTTCGACAAAGTCTACGCTTTGTGCCTGCACCCGCGTTGGTGCAATGCATACGACCGCGAGAAGCAGGATGGCTAGCGAGTCTGTGATTCTGTCTGATGTCATCATCTTTAGAGCCGAACGTTGAGCTAAGGCGCGCGCCCTAGCGCGTCGCTCTTCAGCTCCTTGTTGGACAAACCCTTTCTAACCCATTCCGATTTTCTTGCACCAGTCATTATAGGGGAGGAGCGTCTTGCTTCCGACCCAGTATCCCCAGATTGACAAAGCTGTAAGATTCAGGAAGACGGCGAGCAGCATCACCGGCAACCACAACTTGCGCCGCCGAGCGGCGAGGAAACCGACCACGCTGACTGTCGCGCCGAGCGCAGTGAATGCGAACACTATGAAAACGGTGGATCTGCAAATCGGTGCGCAAGGCGGTGTGTGCTTCACAATCCCACCGTGTATTTCCCTGAGATACAGCAAGGCGAGCACCCCGAACAACGCGCCAAGCAAAGCCAACGCTGGATGGATCAGTTTCTTCATCTCATTTGTCCAACGTGAAGCTGACCAGCAACTCAGAGCGCGCAGCGCGCGCTATGAGTTGTCGGGTCGAGCTTGTGGTTCGGCAGTCTTTTCTTGTTTCGTATGTTGCGTCATTCGGCGTTTTTGTCGCCAGCCGAGCCAAGTCGTGAACACTAGCCACATGGACATGAACCAAGCTATGGCAGGGCCCATCGGGACCTGGTCATGTGTTATGACCATGTGAACTTGGCTCAGCACGAACGCCCCGATTGACAGAAGGACGACAGACCCCATCACGAGTCTCGCAGCGTGAAGAGGGATTGACCGCATGAGGGGTGGCATCCAGAACAGACTGAGGATCACGACCCACATGAGAAGGAACAGTGCCATGTAGATCTTGTCCATCAGATTGCTTTCTGCCGAACGTCCTCACCTCACGCGCAAGTGAAGGACGCCGTCTGCGGCGGCCTTTACTTGTCGCGTGCAGGTGGTTGTTCGCCATCCTCCAGAGAAGCGATCTTCGTGAACAGCTCCTGCCGTGTCTCATCGTCAGGAATGAGGGGTTCATCATGCTGATTGGTCCCGTTCACCAGAGACTCAAGCTCCTTCATTGCCATCTTGCGTCGCTTGTCAAGAATCTTCGACAGCCGGCGATCATTCCACGCTTGGAGATAGTGGTTGTTGTAGTAGTTATCTCGGACCGGAGACGGCCCCACGACGCGGAAGCAGAGTGTATCGTATGCCTTGGAGTAGAACGTATACGGGTTGAAGAACATCGTGTGCGAAGTACACAACGTGAAAATCGTTGGTGTTCCATTGTAGAGTTTGACCTCCAAATTCTTCGCGGCTTCCTTATTGTCCCTGCGCTCGCGGGTGAAGTAGATCAGGTTCTCGATGATTTCCCTCTCGATTTCGCCGCTTTCGCGCCCCTCCTGCTTTGACCTGTGATGCGCGACCTCGGGGTGGGTCATGAGTATACGGACCTTCACACCCCGTTTCAAAGCGTCCATGAAGGCAATCCTCACCAAGTTCTGATCGCCAGCCGGATCTCCGCCAATGCCAATGAGCCCCTTCAGAGAGGAGCCAATGATGATGATCTCCTTGCCTTCCGAATCGATTTCGTGCCTCATGTCCGAGAGGGAATGCAGGCGATCTGTATACACGTGTCGAAGGCCAACGGCATGTAGGTTGTCTCTCTGGAACAGGGACTCGACCATCCGTTTGAGATCCGCGATATCATTTCCATCTGCTGAGTCCATGCCGTGCGCAACCCTTGACTGTGCAGCAGAATCGATCTCCATGAGCTTCTTCTGGAGTCTTGGCCAGTAGGTAGCGAAGCTCTCTCTCAACACTTCATCCGGCAAAGGAGAGTCCATGCTTTCGTTCAGGCCGGTGAGTAGGCGGAATATGTCATCCTCGTCAAAGCGTACGGCCTGGAAGTGGGCAAATGGACCTTCGAGCATCGCGTCATGGAGGCGGAAGAGGAAAGGACACACGCGCGCATCACCGATCTCCTTCGACAGTGCCCCAGCCTCAAAATGCATCCAGGAGTTGCCCATGTTCTCCTCGGTGATGAAGAATATCCCGTAGGAGCAAGTCTTGAGCGTCCCCGTAAGCGAGGAGTGCCACGTCGCGCCCTTGTCAATATCGTGCGAGGAGAAGAACGGGTCCACAGACTGGATGACACACTTCAACCATGTGTGAAAAGTGTCTGCCAGCTGCCTGCTCAGATTGCCCGACCAGCCAAGAAAAACCTTCATAGTGCTACCTCCATGTTTCTGCTCATACTGCTACATCTCATATCTTCTATCTCTGGCGAACGTCACTCCTGAGCATTTCCAGTGAGGCCGTGGGCGGCCTTACTGGAATATGCTCCAGGAGATGGTTCGGTGATTTGCCTTTCGGCCAGTTCTTCGATTCTCAGTGTCTGACGAGCTCTCTCCTTCGACCTCGCGTGAAGCTCGGACCCCAGGAAGACCAGAGACCCGATAATCACAATGAGGGCGAAGATTCTGATGGCTTTGCGGGGGAGAAGGCACAAGGTGATGCCATAGACCCCAGTGACGAGAGGGAGAGGCCAAGACGAACCGGGACCGCACGGCGCGATGAGCGTTGCGCCCACGCAAGCCGCGATGAGGAGACCCACGATTGCCATCGGTATGGACGGATATTGCTTCATCTTTTGCAAATCGAACGTGAACCTCACGCGTTCAAAAAGGCGCGGCCTTTTTGAATCGCGTGCAGGTTATGGTTGTGCAGACCGTGCTGCTTCGTTCTATCTTGATCCAGTTGGTGAGGAACCGCAAGTCTGGGAAACGGTTGACCGGAAGGCATGCGATGCCGGCTGCCCGCCCTGAGCTTGTCGATGGGTAGCCGGGATTGCATGCCGGTCTGAGCTTCGTTGAAGTCCTCATTACGCTTGCCTCGAAGGATTCACCCACGACGTCTGCCGGGCATGTGGCCTGCGCCGCCTTCGCCGACGATGCCGGGAAAACCAGAGAATCACTCGGTTCCCGGGATTCTGTCCTGTGCGATTGCTTTACCGCAAGGCGCCGGACCTTTGTTCGGTCGTGCACCGGAGGCGTTCCCCGCCGCACACACGTTCGGATGAGCAGTATCTTCACCGACCACGCTCCGGCACAGGCGACATGTCCCGCGCAGTGCAATCGGGATTCCTTCCTTTCCGATTCCGGAAGTTTGCCTGCACAACGTCGCCACTGAGCGGCGGCTTTAGCCGTACGCTCCAGTGGGCTTGTTCTGCAATTCCTGTGTCATTGCTCAAGGGACTGCTGCATGTACACAAGCAAGGCGGAAATGACTTCCGTCACCTTCATGCTGTCTGCGTCTTTCACGCAGGCAGCAGATACCTCGCGCTCCAGAACTACAGCAAGTGGCTTGATCTCACTTATGGGGGGCACTCGTTTCCCTTCTGTCTGGTACATCTTGCAGACGAAGTCAGCAGATGTGGCAAGACGGTTTCTGTAGGTCGCAGTGCGCCACTCGGCCATTGTGGCCGAGTGTAGCGTGCCGCCGGAATACCATGCCTTCGGTCCTGATGGCGGCATGGCGTAGGACTGGTTGGGTTTGGGTGGTGGCTCTTTGCTCTCCCTATGAGTCTTGATGCCCCCAGTCAAGAGTCCGGCGATGACAAGTGCGACACAAGCCGCAAGAAGGCCACCACCGAGTGAAACGACACTCGAGAGTCTTCTCGCAAAACCGAAAGCCGCAAACATTATCCAAGTACCAAGAAATATGACAACAATTGCTGTTCCCGTCATGCGTTGTCTCCTCACTGCAGAACGTTCGCCCTCACTTTCGGCGCGGTACGTGCCGTAAAGTGCAGGGCTTGGTTGTGCGTTTCCTTACCTCCAGGGGCATTCACCAAACTGGGTCACATCCTCAAATTGTAGCTCCTCAATCTCCCCTTCATCCGGCACGACAAAGAAGGCACGACACGGGGGCTTCACGTGCCCGTAGCACACGCGGACGATACAGCGTGCGCCGTCCTGATGAATGGTCGTGCTGATACCAACATGAGGCGATTGGCCATGCTTCGACTCAAACGCGACCGCGGCCCTTGCGACCGCCTGCCGGCCTCGCCTACGTTCAGCCAGAGTGTTGCGAATCCATCCGATCATATCTCTCGCACAACGACAAGGCTGACCATCGCCAGGAAGGCGCGGCCTTACTGGCGTATGGGTCCAGCCTCTGGTTCGCATCCTTCTATTGCTTCAGTCACCATTTCTTCAAGCATTGTCCTTAGATCCTGAGGAAGCGATGCCAAGTCCTGCATGTGGTAATCCAGAATCTGCTCAGCTTCGTCTCCGACACTGCCAGTCAGCAACGTGATGCCGACGCAGAGGACGAACTCCCGCTCATGTCCCTCGACGAGAGCATTTCTGCCGAGTTCAACGACTTCGAGCGGGTGCCAGACGCCTTGTGATTCAGTCTCAATAACTCCGCCATTGTTCAGGACAACGTCGAGGGCCGCTCTGTGGGCCTCGGCATCCTGCCCGTAATCGAGTCGCGAGACATAGTCTCGCTCGGCCTCGGTGATCGTCTCTATGAATTCCTGAAATGTCATCTTCTTGCCATGCTAACGTCGCGCCTGAGCTTTCGGCGCGGCTAGCCCCTCAACAAGCGTGATTTATTTGCATTTGCGAAACAAAGAAGTCGGAAAGACCTGCCAGTATTGGCTATGATGCGTTTAGCAAAAGAAATCATGGCAGCAACAAAGGAGGTCTTTCCGGTGAAGAAGATTACCAAGAAACAGAGCCGTAAGAACATCAAAAAGCGCAAGGCAAAAGTGGCCGCCCGTCACGGGAGGGCCGGGACGTGGACTGAGCAGGCGCGCCCGATGTTCGGGTCGGGCCGAGTCCACTACGAAGTGGGGGCAAACATCGATGCGATGGGCTTTGGAGGGATAGCTCCGGTGCACCGGCTGGTAACGAAGTTGGGGCTTCGTTCGCGCATCGATGCGGATTTGGAACTGTTGAAGGTCCACCTGCCGTATCATGAGTCGGATCATGTGCTGAACATGGCCTATAACGTGATGTGCGGTGGGACACGACTGGAGGATATCGAAAGGCTCCGACATGACGTGGCTTACATGAATGCTCTTGGCGCTGATTTGATCCCGGACCCGACAACAGCCGGGGACTTTACTCGCCGCTTCGACGAAGCCGACGTGCTCACATTAATGGAGTCGATCAACACGGTACGTCCTCAGCTCTGGACGGGCCGCGGCCGCGAATTGCTCGGGCCGATCACCTACATGGATATTGACGGCACCATTGCGCCGACGTACGGCAAGTACAAGGAAGGGATGCACATATCCTACAAAGGCATCTGGGGATACGCGCCGCTGATTATCTCGTTGGCCAACACCAAGGAGGTCTTGTACGTTGTCAATCGTCCAGGCAACGCCGCCAGTCATCAGGGCGCTGCGGAATGGATCGACAGGGCACTTGAACACATCAGTCCGTACGCTCCGCGAATCTGCATGCGTGGGGATACGGACTTCTCGCTGACCGAGCATTTTGATCGCTGGGCCGCGAAGTTGGACTTCATTTTCGGGATGGACTGCAATGCAGCGTTGCGCACCCGCGCAGAGGCGCTCAGCGAAGCAAAATGGGAACGTCTGCAGCGTAAGCCGAAGTATGAAACGAAGACGGGGGAGACTCGCCGCCGATACCAGAAGAACGAGAAGGAGCGCATCGTCAAGGAGCGGGAGTATGAGAACCTGCATCTGAACTACGAGGATGTCGCCGAGTTCGAATATCAACCGGGGAAATGCTCCAAGCCGTATCGCGTAATTGCCCTGCGTAAGAACATCAGCAAGATGAAGGGCGAGCATGTTCTGATCGACGAGATCCGTTACTTCTTCTATATCACCAGCCGTCGGGATCTGACGGCATCTGAAGTCGTCTACTGTGCCAACGAACGTTGCGATCAGGAGAACGTGATAGAGCAACTCAAGAATGGTGTCAATGCCATGCGGCTTCCTGTCTATGACCTCGTCAGCAACTGGGCCTACATGGTCATGGCCACGCTTGCCTGGAACATCAAATCCTGGTTCGCCATGATGATGCACCTGAAGCGCGACCGTGACGCATACATCCGCATGGAGTTCCGGCGCTTCATCAACAGCATTATTCTGATTCCTTGCCGGGTGGTGCGTCGAGCCCGCAGCATCGTTATCAGAATCGTCGGATACCAGCCAACGCTTGATCGGCTGTTCAGCGCATGGAATACAATCGAACGGACGGCTTTTCGATAGCTTAACTCTGCCGGACGATAGAATCTGAAGGTCGCCGATGCGCGATCATGGGGAGGTTCTGTCTTGATCGGGAAAAATGAGTCAGAAACCGGCGTCTGGTCGCCCACGGTGCGGTCAAAAGTAAGGTGTCTTGGACGTGTTGAGTGCTCCGCGCCTGGTTCAAAGGGGCTTGACGGCTGGAAATCCAATACACGCTTATTTCAGGACTAGCGACGGTCAGCTCCAGGCGTTCTGTTCGCGAATCAGGCAGTACCAAGCCGGGTGCCCTGGTGTCCCTTCCGTTTCGATAGTCTGACGGCTGCAATGATGGACACAACAAGCAACGCGATGCCGATCGGACACAGAACCACGCCCACGACGGTGGACACTAGCGACGCGCTGATACCATCTGCAAGGAGCGAAGGGTCTCCCATCGATTCTGTGGTGCCTACGGTCTCGAAGGACTTCACCATGCCGATAACCGTGCCGAGCAATCCCCAGAATGGCGCGAAGGTCAACAGTGCTCCGAAAACGATCCCGGCAATGGACAGTGTCTTCATCTTCCCTCTCCTTTCGCGAACGTGTGCCTTCACTCTTCGGCGCGTAAGCGACGATAGAGTGCAAGGCTTGGTTGGATGCTCCCAGCTGGCATTCCGGCTAATTCCAGAATCCCCACTTGAGAAGGGTCCATGCCCCATCCTTCCTCCGGAAATCGTACATCGCGCCATTGCCGGTCTTGGCGCCGAGCCTTTGCGTCTCCGTCTCACCCCAGACTCCCGTCACTACGCGAGTACTGCCGTCGTCACGCTGCAGCATGCAGAGAATGGGGTCTTTGGTTCTTTTCTGCACCATGGTGCGCAGGAGAGAGACATCTTCGCGGGAGAGCACGACGGCGGCATCAAATCCATACTGACTGCGACGGTACGCTTGCACCGAGTACTCTGATCGGATGAATAGACCATGGAACCTGGCCGTGGATGATTGTCCTGGCGACAGGCCGTGTGAGCAGCAACCAGACAACAGTGTTGCCGCTGCCAGTAGTGACATTGCCTTCATGTTCTACTCCATCGCATCCAACGTTACCTCTCACCATCCGTTTGCGGGCGCGCATCGCGCGGCTGTGAACGGTATGGTGCAGAGGATTGTTCGCTCATGGTTGCATTTCGCTGATTTTCGGAACCCAAGGGATCGTGTATGCA
>Ga0272442_10011504_pt1 | contig 10785 bp, 6 predicted proteins | sample SSMForm2O_FD_200262 | JGI IMG/M metagenome (GOLD analysis project Ga0272442, IMG submission 200262) | Marine sediment archaeal communities from Little Sippewissett salt marsh, Falmouth, MA, United States - SSM-Form-2O | ecosystem: Environmental > Aquatic > Marine > Wetlands > Sediment ... | reverse complement strand
GTGAGGGCGAGCGCCTTTCGTGTCAGCTCCTCCGCCTCGATCGGCGCACCCCTCTGAAGCGCCGTGATGGAGAGCTGTGTGTACGCTGTCTCGCTGACGTCGATGTTGTCCGGCCAGCGCTCGATGACCTTGAGGCAGAGCGAGTCCGACTCGGCGTAGCGACCGAGGTCGCGGAGCGTCCCCGCGAGGTCGTTCATGGTCTCACCGACCCGCGGATGCTCCGCGCCCCACTCCTGCGCATAGCGCTCCATCGTGAGGCGGTAGAACTTCTCGGCCGTCACGTTGTCGCCGCGCGTGCCCCTGACGGCTGCATAGCAGTGCAGCGTATAGGGAGGGCAGCCGTACGGATCGCCGGTCATCTCCGCATAGATGTCCATCTCCTCCTTGAACATCGCGTCGGCCTCGTCCAGCCGCTGGAGCCACATGAGGGCGAGGGCGAGGTTGTGCATGGTTCCGGCGACGTCCCTGTGACGTTCCCCGAGGACCTCCATCTGAAGCTCCATCGTCTCGCGCAGCATTCGCTCGGCCTTCTGAATCCGCCCGAGATCGAGCTGGAGCCATCCCAATGCCGACGCGATATCGAGCGTGAGCCGGTGCTTCTCCCCGAGCGTCTTACGTCTGATCTCGAGGGCCCGCGTGTACAGCGTCTCGGCCCTCGCGTAGTTGCCCTCCCACCGATTCGCGAAGCCCTGGAGGAAGATGAAGAGCGAGGTCCTCGGGTGCTCGGGACCCAGCGCCGCCGCCGAGATGCGTTCGGCCGCGACCGCGCAGCTCTCGGCGTAGGCGGCCCGGTCGAGCCACACCGCGTGCCTGGCGATGTTCCCGAGCGCCACTGCGATATCGAAGTTCCCTGAGGGAAGGAGACGTTTTCGAATCTCGAGCTGCCGCTCTGCCGCCTCGAGCCCGGCGTGATAGTCCCCGGTGGTCCAGCAGAAGGTCCCGAGGCTGTCCGCGCGGATGAGCGCGCGCTGGTCGGCCTCGTCGAGGCTCGCAGTGAAGCGTGCGGTCTCCGCGAGGTAGCGGGCGGTCGCCAGCTCGTGCGGAACCGCCTCCGGGTCGGACTCCAGGAGCGCGACCAGGGAATCGGCCGCGTCCGCGCACTCGCCGAACCGCTCCTCGCGCGCCAGCTGCCAGGCGCGGTCTCGGAGCGCATCGACCGTCACGTCGCAGACGGCCAGGCCCGCCACGAGGGCGAGCCCGGCCGCAACGATTGCAGGGACCACCGAGTGCCGCAAGGCGAGCCTCCGCTACCTGAGGATCTTGAGCGAGACCATGAACTCGTCCTCCGTCTCCCACCCGTTCTGCGCGGAGACGGCGTAGCCGGCGGAGAGCGTCGACTCGAGCGACGAGAAGATGACGAGCTTGAGGTTGAGTTGCCCGCCGAAGTTAACGACGTCGTGTCGGTAGTCCTCGTCGTCGACGTTCGTCACGATGCCGGTCGAGAAGAGCGCGAGGCGGGCCCAGTTCGCATAGAGCGCCGGGAAGCCGAGCCGCTTGAACCGCAGGGGCGGCAGCGTCCACTCGACCATGCCCTTCACGTAGTTCTGTCCGGCGATAGCGTTCAGCTCGGTGCCCGGAAAGGCGTAGTATTGCCGGTACCGGTTGATGTCTCCGTTGTCGACCCAGTTGTTCCCGAACCCTCCGAAGAAGAAGTTCGAGAACGGGTTCCATCGATCTCCGAAGCAGTGCCCGGCCGAACCGCGGAGCCAGATCGACGAGTGATCCCAGGGCAGCAGGAACCCGTACGTGATGTTCGTGTTGGCCCGGAGGTAGTGCTCCTCCTGCGAGTAGATGTCGCGGCCACCGAGCGTCGCAAGGATCCCGCGTTCAGCCTCGATCGCGCCGATCGTGCCGTCGGCGCGCTGGAAGGTGAACTGGAGATAGCCCGAGCCAAAGTCCTCGTACGCCGTCTTCACGTTCTGCGCGTCCGGCAGCCGTTTGAGACTCCTGTAGCCGGTCGCCCCGAACGCATATTGGAACGAAGCCGGGTCCTTCATGTAGAGGTACCTGTAGTACGAGAACCCGAGCGAGTAGCCCTGCCGGCTCCGTTTTGTGGGACCGAAGAAGTCGTAGAAGTCGGCGCGGTTGTACGCCCCGTGAATCGTCCAGCTGGAGTGACCGTACTCGAACCGGAAGTGCGAGCGCTCGTTCGCCGGCAGGTTGGTCTCGGGCGTGTACGACGCCGCCACGCTGAGCCTGTGGATCCACGCCGGGTCCATGAGATCGGCGCGGAATCCGAAGGCGGAGTAGTCCTTGTAGCCCTCGGCGATCGGATAGAGACCGACGAGCCTGACGTTCCGGAGGCCGGAGTAGTCGCCAGACTCGATCCTGACCGAGTCGATCTTGACGGCGATCGGCGAGTCGATCATCCAGTCCTTCACGACGGGGTGCCTTTTCGCGACTTCGCTTCCGAGGTACCGAATCGCGCTCACGTCCTCGAGCGGCTCGTTCGGGATCAGCACGGGCACGAACCCGTCACCCGAGTACCGGAACGCGATGAGGGAGTCCGGGGACGCGACGATCGGCCTGAAGAAGCCGGTCTCTGCGTTGCTCATCGCGTCCATCTTGCCGCTTTCGAGGTCGTACCGGAAGACGTTCGACGCTCCGGTGTGGTACGACGTCCCGTAAAGGTAGCGGCCGTCGGGAGAGTGAACGAAATTGGACGGGCTGTTGTTCGGGAACTCGTAGAGCACTTCGTACGAGGCGTCGAAAGAGAGGAGCTTCTGCATCTCCATCCGAACGAGGCGCTGCCGGCCGTTGACCTCGATCACCGAGGCCGTGAGGTACTCCCCGTCCGGCGAGATGTCGAGATCGAAGACGTCCCGCCCGAACGGAAGGACGATGACCTCGATCCAATTCCTGTACGGCTCCGTGAGACGCACGAGTCTCGACTGCCCATTGTGGTGCTGGACGCCCCAGAGCGAGCTGTCGGCCCGGTTGAAGACGAGGTCGCCAATCCGCGCGACGTCCACCAGCTCGCGCGTCTCCCCCGTCTCGACGTCGACCGAGTGGAGCCCGCGCCATCCGCCCGCGTTGTTGCTCGTGTAGAAGAGCGTCCCAGTCTCATCGTCGTACGCGAGCGAGCACACGTAGTAGGTCGCCGGCCCCGTGATGTCGCACAGCTTCCGCATCTCGCCCGAGGCGACGTCGATCTCCGCGATGTGCGAGAACTCACCGGGGTACTGAATGCCGACGTAGAGCTTCCCCCGCGAGGGATCGTAGAAGCTCCGCGAGATCGATCCCAGAGACCGCCGGGTGACGGGGCGGCACTTCGTCGTCGGGAAGCGACGGATCGAATCGAGGTTCGTGCTCTGCCACTCGTGCTCCCACGCGACCCACCTGCGCCACTCGTCGTCGAGGTCGACGTCGTAGACCTTCTTGAACTGGGAGGAGAAGTAGCGCGCGCTCCCGTCGTCTCGGGTGAACCACTCGAGCATCTTCTCGGGACCGTACTGATGCGCGAGGTAGCTCACGAAGCGCGTCCCGTAGAGATAGGAGTTGTAGCCCGTCTGGAAGTCGCTCGTCGTCCCCTCCGACTCGAGGCCGACGATGTCGTAGAACCGCGTCGAGTCGCGGACCATCGAACGGAAGACCATCTCATCGTAGCCACTCTGCGCCCTGCCGATGCCCCCCGCCATCCACGTCTCCATGAAGACGGCGATCCCCTCGTGATACCACCTCGGCGCGTAGTACCTCGGGCTCGCGAGGTAGCTGTAGAGCATCGAGACCGGATCTTCGCTGTTCGGGCGCACCTTCCCGAAGAAGATCTTCCGAAAGAACCTGTCTGAACCGGTCGCCTGATCGCACGCCACGACGTGGACCATCTCGTGGTTCATGACCCAGTTCATCCGCTCGTTCGTCGGGCAGGTGTCGTAGACGTACTCAAACGGCTCGATCCCGATCGTCACGAAGTTGAACGGAATCGTCGACGTGCCCGCGTAGCCGTGATCGTCGAAGTCCTGAAGCTGCACGCTCACCGGCTCGCTGGGCGTCCAGTCGAAGAGCTTGCTGTGGTAGCGGAAGGAGTTCTCAAAGCAGCGAGCCAGGTGGGGAACGACGTAGCTGTGTGCGTCGTCGTAGTAGATGAGCTTGAGGTTCTTCGTCCGGAAGATCCGGTGCCGAATCCTGTGTTCGTATCCCTGAGCGGAAGCGGGAACAGTCAGGGCCGACAGAAACGGAAGGAGGAGCGTGCACGCGACGGCGAACACCGCGAACGTGCCCCTTCCCGGCGAACGCTTCATGGTGAGCCTCCTCATGTGACGTCGGTCGTCCCGCCGCCGTCGCGAACTCGGAGGGAGATGCCGTCCCAACCGGAGGCACCTCCCTCCTCGTCGCGGGCGCCCGCGAGTCCGGCTGCGGACACCCTGGCTCCCAGGGGGGGAGCTAGATCTGTGGCGCTCCTCCACCGACCTCGTGCACGCGGGACTTCAGAACGAAGGTACGGTGCATCAGGTCCATACGCTGCGCCTGCGGCCACGCACCCAGCATCTCGCCGATCTCGCTGTCGGTGGCGCTGCGCGCGAGCTGGACCTTGGCGGCGTCGGGCATCCTCCCGAGGAACTCCAGTCTGGCCGCCTCCGGGGCCGACCCGAGAAGCTGACCCAGGACCTCTGCGTCAGCCGCAGTGATTACCTCGTACTTGCGCTTGAGCGGAAGACGCCCGAACGCCTCTTCGTCGAGACCGGACTTGGTGACCTCGAAGAAGTGCTTCCTCTGCTTGAGCGGGTTCGCCTCGAAGAGGTTGATGATGAGCGTCTCGTCGGTGACCTGCTTGACCATGTGGCCCTGCCACTCGAGAGGGGCGCGACCAAGCGTGTTGAGCTTGACTGCGTCGGGTCCCTTCCCGAAGAGATCCTGGACCGACTTGGCGTCGCACGCCCTGTAAAGATAGGCCTGGGCGTGGAGAGGCGCTCTGCCCAGCACTCTCTGCGCGAGAGGCTCCGGGGCCTTGCCCATCATCTCGGCCTTCAGATAGGGCTCGGAGACCTCGTAGAGATGGACCTTCATCGCCAGCGGCGCCTTGCCCAGGAACTCCACGGCGCGCTTCTCCGGAAGCCCCTTGAACATCGAAGAGACGTCGGCTCCCGTCACCTGCACGAGGGCCCGCGAGAACTCGGCGGGGTTTCTCCCCATGTAGGGGTACGCGGACTTCATCGGCATCCGGCCGAGCAACTGCGAGAGGTGCGCGTCGCTGGCCGCCTTGAGAGCGACCGCCTTCTTCTCGAGCGGCGCGCGCCCGAAGGCGCTGGCATCCAGATCGGAGCCCGAGCCCTTGAGGATCACCGCCTGCGTCTTCTGCGGCAACCGCCCGAAGGCCTCAATCACGACGCCCGGATCCTCATCGAGGACAAGCTGGACGAGCTTCGCCTGATACTGCTCGGGCGCCCGTCCGAGGATCGAGAGCTTCGTGTCGTCGGGCGCGTATCCGAAGACCTCGAACTGCTCGTCGGGATCCAGCACCTTGTAGAGCTCGTGCTGGTAGGCCTCTGGCGCCTTGCCCAGCAACTGCACCGCGCTCTTCATCGGAACGAACCCGAAGAGCTCGGCCTTCTCCTCGTCGGTCGCTCCCGAGCAGAGCGCCTCGATCTGCTCACCGGTGAGGTTCGCGGCCTCACCTTCGAGGACGACGTCCTCATCCGAGATCTGCTCAGCGCGGTACTTGTCGACCGTTCCGATGGCGCCCTTCATTCGCTCGGCCCTCTGAGGACCGAAGAAGAAACCGAAGTAGACGACGACGAGGACAGCCACGACGATCACGACGCCGAGCACTGCCTTCCTTGCACCCATGGTCGACCTCCTCCTTAGAGAGATGACCCTAACCGTACTCCTCCACACCCTCTATACCGAACCGCCAGGCGAGATGTTGGTCGTGATCCGAGAACGCTCAGTTCCGCCGCGGTCTGACTGTCTCCTCGAAGAGCTCTCCATCGTTGCCCGAAACGCGGAGCCTGATTGCGCCGCGCTCGCCCCCGGTGCTTCTGAGAGCGACGACGTACCGTGAGTCGCCGCTGTGCATGATCTCCACGCGACGCGGCGCGACGCTGATGCTGTGCTCCTCCCCTCCCGGAACGCGGACGCCCCCGTAACGAAGTCCCTCTCCATGCTCGAGGGTGATCCGGACAACCTCATCGGACACGAGCGCGATGTCGACCTCCACGCCTCCTTCGACGTCCGCGATCCGGACGGCCCCGCGTCCGCCGGGGAACTGGATCGCGACGGGCTCGCGTACGGCCTCCTGGGCCTCGCGGCTCACGAGCGTCCCGGTCAGGCGGCTCGGGTCGATCGGCCCGCGCCCCGGAATCGCGAAGAGGACGAGAGCCAGGAGACAGGCCCCCGACACGAGGCCCGCGGCGAACGCGAACCCGATCCGCGGCCGGACGCTCCTCACGGACATCGCGGTCACGGCCTGGTGCGCACGCTTCCTGAGCTCCCCCGCCCGCTCTGCGGCGAGCGACGCCATGATCGCGCCGTGGAGAGCGGCAGGAGGCTCGACGTCGCCCGCGTCTCCGAACATGCGGCCGACCGTTCGCAGCTCCTCAAGCCGCGCGCGCTCCTCGGGATGCTCCTCAAGATACGCGCTCAGCTCGCGGCTCTCGTCGGCGGTGTTCGCGCCGTCGACTTCCTGGTTCATGAGCTCCGTGATTCTCTCGTCCGTCATCTCGAAACACCCTGCCTCACAAGGAGCACGCGCAGTCGCTCGCGGGCCGTGAAGAGCCTCGACTTGACCGTCTTCTCCGGGATCCCGACGATCCCGCTGATCTCACGATAGGAGAGCTCGAGGAAGTACTTGAGGACCACGACGATGCGGTAGTCCAGGGAGAGCCCCATGAGGGCCTCCTGGATCTGCTCGCTGACCTCGGCTCTCTCGATCGAGTCCGCGGGAGTCCGCGGGTCGACGCCGACCTCGACATCGGTCGGCACCATGCGGCTGTGCTTCTTGATGTGGTTGATCGACTCGTTGACGGCGATGGCGTAGAGCCAGCTGAAGAGCTTGTAGGCCGGGTTGAACGAGGCAAGCTTCCTGTACGCCTTGATGAAGACCGTCTGCGTGATGTCGAGCGCGTCGTCATGGTTTCTGGCCATCCTGTAGGCCACGTTGTAGATCGTCCTCTCATACTTCCGGACGATCTCCTCGAATGCCGCCTCGTCGCCCTTGAGCGCCTGCGTGACGAGTGCCGAATCACCGTCCACCATGAATACAGACAACCCCTTGGGAAGTTGGCCCGCGTCCTGCGAATCCGCCTCAAAATGCCGGCGTTTCTAGCCTATCTCGAAGATCGCGTCGAACCCGGCGACCTTGAAGAGGTCCTCGATGCGCTTCGGCAGGCTCACCAGCCGGAGCCCGTGCCCCAGCCCGGCCAGCCGTTTCTGCGCCTCCAGAAGCACGCCGAGACCGGCACTCGAGATGTACTCGAGCCCGCTCATGTCGACGACGCAGGTCTCGCTGACGGCCGCGAGCACCGCCCGGGCCCTCTCCGCCTGCGAGGCGTCGAGCCGCCCGCGAAAGAGAAGCCGGCCGTCGCCGGTTGTGTCGGCCTCGAACATCGTCACCGCTCCAGATGCTTGACGGCGGTGATGCGAAGCCCATCATCGCCGTGCTCCCACGTCACTTCGTCGAAGAGATTTCTTACGATGTGAATCCCGAGTCCCCCGGGCTGCCGCTCCTCGAGCGGCTTGTTGACGTCGACCGGCTCAAGCTCGTCCGGGTCGAACGGCCCGACGCCAAACTCGGTGACGACAATCGTCAGCCGACGGGGCTCGCGAAGCAGACGAACGTCGACACGATTCTCTCCGTCCTTCCCGTACTTGACCGCGTTCGTGAAGAGCTCCTCGACGGCCAGCCGCGCGGCCATGGCCGCCTCATCGCCGACGTCAACATCGGCGACGAAGGCGTCCACGAAACGCAGCAAGCCTTCCAGCTCGGTGATGTCCCTGCGGCAAGTTCGCTCGGCGCGCGACGTCCGGTCGTCTGGAGACTGCATCCCAGCTCCGCCGCCCGCGACGGGTCCGCGAGCGTCCTGCGCGGCCCGGAGTTGCAGAGGCAAGGGCCGCGCACGGCTACTGTGTTGGGAGACGCTATGAACGGCACCCCGCCCTCCCGCAAGCGGAGCGCCGCCGATTGCCCGTTATCGTAGTTCCTGTGGGATAGACGCGCGAATACTAGCACAAAGGCGACTGAGAAGCAATCACGCCGTGCCGCACTGCCCCCGGAGGGGACCGTTCAGGCCGGAAGGGGGGCTCGGGACTGTACTTGATAAAGGAAGCACCGCATGATACAATATCAGGCAAGTCGTACAGAAACTGACAATCACTCAGACACCTTCGCCTCCCCCCGAGGCTGTCCGAAAGGAGGGCCCCCCGTGACTCGGACGGCTTCTGCGACATCGTTCTACCGGTTCGCCGCTGCTCTTGTCTGTCTCGCGATCCTCATTCCATCAGTCGCCGTCGCCCAGACGACGGCCAGCGCTCCCGATGCTGAGTGGCAGTGGAGCCTCATGGACCGCGTCGACGAACGCGGTCGCGAACTCACCGAAGTCGAGATCTCGGAGAGGATCGTTGTCTACTACCACAAGCGGATGATCGGCGAGGCGACCGTCGAGAAGGACCAGGTCGTCTACCAGTTCGACACCAGGACGGGCGAGCGCATCGCCGTAAAGGAGCACTGGCGCGAGGACCTTCCCGAGGCGCTTCCTGAAGGACTCATCCCTGTGGAGGTAGCCGAGCGCCTCGCGCGCGGACCCGTCGTGTCGTCGAGGCTCTACTACATCGACCCCGAGTCCGACGTCTTCCCGTTCGATCCCGCGCCGGAGAACCCCTGCTGGGTGATCCGATCGTTCGACAAGAACGACTTCGTACAGGTGGACGTCGTGGACGCCATCACGGGCGACTACGTCGGCGAGGGCGTCCCGCCGCCTTCGCAGGGATTCTCGCTCACCGGACCGATCTACTGGGGGCCGTGCAATCAGAACTGGACGCCATGGGCTCAGAGCGCGCACGACTGGTTCGAGACGATGGGCTACCCGACGGACATGATCGTCTGGCCTACCGAGGCCGAGGTACAGGCCCCGGTGCAGTCGACCGATGTGGCGGTCTTCTACGAGCTTGCGCACGGCAGCAGCTTCGGGTTCTCGAGCGGCTGCGTGGGCGGCAACGACCCCGAGGATACGACGAGCGATGAGATCGAGACCTGGATCGCGGACTACACGAAGATGCCCTTCACATTCTTGGGGAGCTGCTACGGTCTCTGCAACGGCGGGACCGGGACGTTCGCGTACAACTTCAGAAAGGGATCCGACGAGAACGCCGCGGTCGTCGGCTATTGCCACATGTCCGACCCCGAGTGCGAGGACTGCTGGTCCGTCTCGAGAAACTGGCAGTACTCCTTCTTCGACTACACGAACAGCGGCTATCCTGTGAGTCAGGCGGTGGCCATGGCCAACGCGGACTACCCGGTGTGCGGTGTTCCCGTGTGCATGCGCTTCGCGGGCGACCCCTACCTGACCCTCGTTCCGCCGCTCTCCCGCGTGACGGCGAACCGGCTCGTGCCAGACGAGTACGCCACGATCCAGGCGGCGGTCGACGCCTCGTCACGCGGAGACACGGTGCGCGTCGCGGCCGGGAGGTACACGGAGAACGTGGTCCTGGGCGCGCAGATCGCACTCGAGGGCGGATACGACGCGACGTTCTCGGTGCGCGACCCGGAGACGTACGTGACGATCATCGATGCGGACGGCAGCGGGGATGTGGTCGCCTGCTCGGATGTCGGCCATGTGATCGTCGACGGCTTCGTGCTTCGGAACGGCGGCCTCTCCGGAAGAGGGATTAACGCGGATCGCACGAGCATCGACGTGAAGAACTGCATCATCGACAGCTGCCTGGGGGGCATCGACCTGAGCCTGCTCAACATGACATACCGCCCCACGACGATCGACGAGTGCGTGATCCGGGATAACCTGGGTGTCGGCATCCTCTTCGACGCGTTGTCTTCGAGTGGCCCGGAGGCGTCGGTCAGCAACTGCGACATCCGCGACAACGACGGCGACGGCATCTACGTTGAGATATCGCCGCTTCGCGTCTCCACCACCACGATTGCCGGCAACGGCGACGACGGCGTGGAGGCGCTGGGATCGGGCGGGTTGGAGATCGAGAGCTGCATCGTTGTCTCGAACGATGTGCTCGGCATGAACTGCTCCGGCAGCGCAGTCGCGATCGAGTACAGCGACGTTTGGGGAAATCCGACCGACTACAGCGGCTGCTCGGCGGGCACGGGCTCAATCTCCGAGGATCCGGTCTTCTGTGACGGGCCGAACGGCGACTACACGTTGCACGGCAGCTCGCCGTGCGTCGGCACCGGCGCGGGAGGCGTCAACATGGGCCGCTACCCGATCGGCTGCCCCACCGGGCCGGTGAACCTCGTCGTGACGCAGTCGGGCGCCTCGCTCGACGTCGACTGGGATGTGCCGGCGTGGCGGAGTGAGGTCGACCGCTACATCGTCTGGCGCGGAGAAGGCACGGAACTCGACAGCGTCGCGACGGTCGAGGCCCCTGCGACCTCGTGGTCCGACGTCACCGTTCCTCCATGCGTCACGCACACATACGAGATCACGTGTGTCGACACATCCGGGGCTCTGACGCTCCCGTCGAACACGGACGACGGCGAGCTCTGCTACAACGCATCTGTGGTGCTCGACGCCACGGTCGATCCGGGCGGTCACCGTCTCGCCTGGACCGAGTGCGACGGACCGGTCGACTACTATCTCGTGAAGCGTGGGGTGGCCGGAGGCG
>Ga0272442_10011503_pt1 | contig 10786 bp, 9 predicted proteins | sample SSMForm2O_FD_200262 | JGI IMG/M metagenome (GOLD analysis project Ga0272442, IMG submission 200262) | Marine sediment archaeal communities from Little Sippewissett salt marsh, Falmouth, MA, United States - SSM-Form-2O | ecosystem: Environmental > Aquatic > Marine > Wetlands > Sediment ... | reverse complement strand
GTTCCCTGGGACGCCGGGGAGATTCTCAAGGTCACCCTTCTCAGCCAGCGGACGTCATCCAAGGCGGCTATTTCGGGCACCATCGTCTGGAACTACGTGATGAAACTGTCCAAGCCCATTGCCACCTTGCTCTCCTCCACCATCGCCTGGATGTTCGGATCTCCGGAGATGTCCGACCTGGCCTTGTGGATGATGCTGGCTTCGGTAATCTCTTTTGCGCCCTATATTATCTTCCGGTTGCTGGTGCACTTCGGTCTGGCGAACATGGTCACCCGCCTGCTGCGTTTGCTCAGGGTGATCAGGAAGGACCCGCAGAAAACGATTGAGAAGGCCAAGGAAATCGACACCGTGGTGAGGACGTTTTCCAAGACGCACCGGTGGGCGTACTTCCAGATACTATTCCTGCAGTTTGCCGGTTTTTTCGTCTCCTGGGTCATCGTCTACGCGGTTCTGAGATTTCTGGGATACGAATATGATTTCGCCACCACCGGGCTGATCTGGACGGGATTTGCGGTGATGGCCTATCTGGTAGGTCTCCTGCCCTCCCGGTTGGGGACCACCGAGGCCTCCGGTTGGGTTTTGTTCGAACTGTTGGGACTGGATCCGGCGGTGGGGCTGATGGTCCAGTGCATCCTCACCCTGCGGACCATAGTGGTCAGCGGAAGCACTGCCCTGCTGATCTTCGCATTCCCTTCTCTGAAGAAGTGAACCCCGGTTTGTGCTTGAGGTGGCACGATTCCTGCTATAGATTTTCGAGAAGGACAACGGAGGATATTTCATGCAGGCTGTAATTCTGGCGGCTGGAACCGGTAGCCGGTTGAAACCCATGACGGAATCAATTCCAAAAGCTTTGGTTCCAGTCGCGGGAAAACCCCTTCTGGCCTATACGCTGGCGTTTGCGCGCCTGGCAGGCTGCGATGAGATTACGGTGGTTGTGGGTGCGTTTGGCGAAAAGGTAAGGAGCTTCTTGTCGTCTGTCGGGCTCTTGGAAGAAAACTGGGTTGAGAATCCCGACTATCTTATCGGCAACCTCTACTCGCTTGGAGCGGCGCAAAAAGAGATCCACACCGATTTCCTGCTTCTGAACACCGACCATATCTATGACCGCAACATCGCCGGTAAGGTTCGCAGTCAGTGCACCGATCTGGTTGCGTTTTGTGACCACGACCGCAAACTGGGCGCCGACGATATGAAGGTGGCATTGAACCCGGCCGGCCGCCTGGGCGGCATCTCCAAGCAACTTGAGTCCTACGATCGGGGCTACGTCGGTATGACATTCTGCCCGGCCAGGTTGATGAAGACATACTTCCAGGCGTTCGACCGGGTTGCGGAAAAATACGGGGACAAGGCGGTTGTGGAGATGGTACTGGGCGACCTGGCGGACAACGGGTGTCCGCCCGCAATTGGCGATATCAGCGGTGTCGGTTGGCTGGAGATCGACACGCCCGAGGAGCACGCCGCCGCCGAGGTCGAAATAAAAGCCGACGCCGGACGGTTCTCGGCATTGGAGCCGGCATAGTGGAAATCAATCAATCCAGACCGCCTCGAGTCTGCGTGTTTGACTTCGACGGCACTCTGGTCGACACCATGGGTGGCTTTGCGGACATCGCCGCGGATGTGCTCGAAAAGAACTACAACATCCCCCGGGCCGAGGGTCGCCGGCAGTACCTGCAGACTTCGGGTATACCGTTCTTCCAGCAGCTGGAGATTATACGCCCGGGGGGGGCGAAGAACCGGGACTGTGCCGAGGAGTTCGAATCCAGAAAGCTCCAGGGTTTTTTCGATTCCGCTCCGCCGCCGACCACGGTTTCGGGCCTGGAGATGCTGCATGACTCCGGAATCGGCCTGGTGGTTTCTTCGAACAACTTCCAGTACAACGTAGACGATTATCTGGAAAAGTATACCCTTCCACTGGACCTGGCCTTGGGGTTCGATCAGAACGGAATGGAGAAGGGCCGGCCGCATTTTCTCAAGACCCAGGAGCATTTCGGTATCGGGCCCGGGGAAATGCTCTTCTGCGGCGACTCGTTGAAGGACGGCGAGAGGGCCATCAGCTGCGGGGTCGAGTTTGTTGGAAAGACGGGTACGTTCACCCGCGATCAATTTCTTGAACGGTTTAATAAGATTGATACGGTGGGTGATATCCTGGAGCTGGCTGAACGTCTCTTGGGGAGAAGCTCCGGGTGAAGACCACTCGTACCGGGTGCGTCCAACCGAAGGGAGGTCAAGAAATGGCGGGTCGCAAGATGGCACTTCTGGTTGCGGCAATGTCCCTTTCCGGATTGGCCGCCGCCGGGGCAAGTCCCCGCTTCGGTTCCGAAAAACCGGTAACCATTGCTGATTTTCAGCCGCACTTGATGGACAACGAGGGCTATACCGAGGAATGGAGCCAGGGTGTCTGGACGGAGGACGGTAAGTGGACGATTGGTGTGGACTTCTTTATTTCCAACCTGGGAATCGGCGACCACAAGGGCGGGTTCAGGGCCAGGTACAAGGACGCCGACGGCAAAGTGACCAAGTGCAGCGCCAAGTACGATGACGACGAGTGGTCCTCGTCCAAGAAAGGTTTTGCACTCAAGTTCGGCAAGGCCCAGGTACAGGGAGACATGCAGGGCCTGAAGGTAACGGTGAGATGCAAGAAGCTGACCATGGACCTGAACTTCAAGAACGAGGCGCCTCCGGTGAAGCCCGGAGGCGGCAAGCTGCACTTCGGTGAAGACGACGGCGTGTATAGCATGGTATTCACCACTCCGCGGGCCAAGGTAACCGGGACTCTGGTGGCCGGTGGCAAGACTTTGCAGATCAAGGGAGTGGGTTATTCGACCCATTCCTACTCAAGCATGTATCCCCACAAGCAGTCCCACCGCTGGTTCCGCTTCAAGACTATCAACAAGGATATTTCAATCATCACCGCCGAGGCCGAGTCTGTATCGGACTACTTCGGCGCTACCAACGGCTGGGTGCTGGTTATGGATTCCAGTGGAAGGATCGCCGCTACCGCCCGGACCAACTTTATTTTCGACGGTTTCATCCAGGATACCAAGTCCGACGAAGGTTATAAGATACCCCGCAGGGTGCGACTGGTAGCCGTCGACGGAAAGACTCAGGTTTCCGGGTTGCTCTTGATGAAAAAAATCAAGGAGGTCCGGGATCCCACGGCCGATTTGGACGCAATCCAGAGGACAATCGTACGGCGGTTCACCAAGCCCAGAGACTATTACATTGCCTGCAGCTACAAGATTCATATCAAGACCGAAGCCGGTGTACGAACCGTGGAGGGCGAAGGCGTGTACCGGTTCATCTACGTGAATCCGTGAAAATCCCGATCCAATGCGTCTAGACAGACTCCAACTCATCGTCGTTTTATCCGCATTTCTTGCGACGGCTTGTTCACGTCAGGCGGACACGACCGGGAGGCGCGCCCGGCACCTCGGGCAGATGTGTTGGAGCCGGATTGAGACCGGCTTGGTTCCCCCGGCGCGATTGGACCAGGCCATGGCTGTCGATCAGAACGGCGGGAAGATCTACATGTGGGGAGGCCGCGGTACGGGCCAGCTGCTCAAGGATTTTTGGGTATTCAGTCCGGACAAGCGGGTCTGGACGGAAATCGAAATCGATGCGGCGCCGTCGGCGCGCGGCGGCCACAGCCTGGTTTTCGACACCGCTTTCAACCGGCTCATCTTGTTCGGTGGGTTCAGCTACAACAGTTCCGGGGAGGTGAGTTTCCATTCCGACCTGTGGCTCTATTCCTTCGACGACGGGTGGAGTCGCGAGTTTTTTGGCCCCGGCCCGTCGGGAAGGGCTTGGCACTCCGCCTTGGTGGCCCAGGATTCCATGGTGGTCTTCGGGGGTTTCGGCGGATCTCCGCACTACTATCTGCAGGATGTCTGGTCACTCGATCTTGGGGAGCTGGCCTTCAGGCGCATTGCCACCGATGGCGGTCCGCTCATGACCGGGTCTCCGGTCTTGCTGGATATGGGCGGTCCCACCTCCCTGCTGGCTTTTGGGCCTTCAGCCCTGTATGTCTTCGGCCGGGAGGGCCTGACCGATCCGGACCGGACCGGGCTCTGGTCGCTTCAGGTCGAGCTGGATGTGTGGTCGCTGGTTGAATCAGGAAATCCTCCCGACCACGACTTCACCCTTACGGCCAGGGGCGCCGACGGCAAGACGCTATTGGTGGGGCGTGGGCCCGATGAGGATGATGAAGACCGCGAGTGGCGCATCTGGACGATCACCGCCGGCGACGAGGAATGGCAGGAGTTCGATGCCTCGGGAGGCCCGGTGACAGCGCATCGAATGGTCTGTGCTTCCGATCCGGTACGTCCCGGAGGCTGGATTTGCTTCGGCGGGGCCCGGCATGAGCAGGTAGGAAGGGAAACCTGGTCGCTTTCCCCGTGCGCAGAACCGGGAGAGGAATGAATTCGAGGTTCGACAGGCTGGTAGGCGGCTACACCGACTTCCTTGTCCGTTACCACCTGCCTATCCTGGCGGTGGCGACTCTGTTGACCGTTCTCGCGGGGTTTTCGGCTTCGCGTTTCACCATCAAGACCGACTTCGCCGAACTGCTGCCCCAGGATGAGCCCTCGATCAAGGACCTGGAGAAGGCCAAGCAGCGCAAGGGTGGACTGTCCAGCATGTTTGTTGCGGTGACCGGAAAAGACATCGAGGCCAACCGCCGTCTTATCGACGATCTGGTGGCTCGTTACAAGCAAATGCCGGAAGATTACATCTACGACTTGAAATACGACATAAACCAGGAAAAAACATTCTACGAAGAGCACAAGCATCTGTATGCCGACATTACCGACCTCGAGGAGATCTACCGGCGCCTGAGCGACAAGATCCGCTACGAGCGTATAAAGAACAATCCGGTGTTGAGCATGGATTTCGACGGGGAGGAGCTCGCGCCCGTCGAGTTCGATGTGTCCGACATCCGCAGCAAGTACGAGAAAAAGACCTCGTCCTACCAGCGGTACGTCGACGGCTATTTCACTACCGAGGAAGGTCAGCTCTTCGCCATCCTGCTCTATCCTCCGGCGGCCTCCACCGGCGTGGATTTCGGAAGGCGGATGGTAACGGCCGTCAAGACGGCGACCGCGGAGGTATGCCTGGGCGGGGAGTTGCCCGGGCAGGCCGACCTCGACAAAATCATCGATGAGAAGTGCAGCGAGCGCTATCACCCGTCGATTCAAGTTGGATTCACCGGCGGCATCGTGACCGCAATCGTGGAACAGGAAGCCATCGTTTCAGATCTGATCCTGGTGACCTGCGTGTGCCTGTTCTTCGTGGGCCTGGTGGTTCTGCTGTTCTTCAGAATTTTCCGGTGCCTGCCGATAATCGGAATTCCGCTGCTGATGGGCACCACCTGGACCTTCGGCATCTCCATCTACATCGTGGAGCACCTGAACACTTCCACCGCTTTCCTGGCAGCGATCATCGTGGGGAACGGCATCAACTTCGGGCTGATCCAACTGGCCCGTTATATCGAGGAGCGACGTTCGGACAAGGACATGCGCGAGGCCCTGTGCGCCGCCCTGAAGTACACCATGAAGGCAACCTCCACCGCGGCGCTGGCCGCGAGCATTGCCTACGGATCACTGATCATCACCAAGTTCAGGGGTTTCAACGGCTTCGGGTACATGGGCGGCCTGGGGATGATCCTCTGCTGGTTCTCGGCATTCACCATCCAGCCGGCGTTCATGGTTCTGCTCGAAAAAATGCTTCCGCTCCGCTTCAAGAAGAAAGGCGATGGCATACCAACGGGTCTATTCGCCCGGCCCTATGCCCGTTTCGTCTGGCGCTGGGGCATCCTGCTGCACATAGTGGGATGGTTGTTCGCCGGCGTTTGTATCTTGTTTGCGGTTTCTTATGTCAAGGATCCCTTCGAATACGACTTCCGGAACCTGAGAAACCAGCGCGAGGGTGTCGCGGCCTACCAACTAGGCAACCGGGTGGACAAGATCTTCACCCGCAGGTTGAACCCGCTGTTCATCCTGGCGGACCGCGAGGACCAGGTGCCGTTGATCATGACCGAACTGGAACGGAAGAACACCACCGGTTCCTATCGCGGCCTGTTTCAGGAGATCAAATCCATCTACTCCTATCTGCCCAAGGACCAGAAGAAAAAAATAAAGGTTCTGAAGAAAATAAGGAAACTGCTGACCAAGAGCACCTTGAGCTGGCTTTCGGACGAGGACCGGGAGGAAGTGGAGAAATACCGTCCACCGGATGATTTGAGAACGGTCACCAAAGAAGATCTGCCAGTGGCGATAACCCGCATGTTCACCGAGTTGGACGGGAGGATGGGCCTGCCGGTCGCTCTCTACCCCCGCCACGGTCGCTCCATTTGGGACGGGCAGTTTCTGATGGAGGTCGCCGACGCCAGCCGGGAGGTCAACCTGCCGGACGGCGAGACGGTGACCTCGGCGGGAGTGGCCACGATTTTCGCGGACATGATCCGGGCCATCGAGCGCGACGGTCCCCGGGCGGTGATCGCCTCATTGCTCGGGGTAATGCTGCTTGTGTTGATAGCTTACCAGGGTCTGAAATACGTGTTGCTGATTCTGGTTTCGCTTTTCTTCGGAGTCGTATGGACGGTAGGTCCGGCGGCGATGATCGATTTGAAGTTGAACTTCCTCAACTTCATCGCCCTGCCAATAACCTTCGGAATCGGAATAGACTACGCCGTGAACGTTTTAAACCGGTACCGGATCGAGGGGCCGGGATCCATCCAGCGGGTCATTGGCAGCACCGGCGGGGCGGTGATCCTCTGCTCGCTGACCACGCTGATCGGATACTCCTCGCTGCTGATCGCCGACAACCAGGCGCTGGTGTCCTTCGGCATCCTGGCCGACATCGGCGAGGTGGCCAGTCTGGCGGCGGCGGTCTTTCTCCTGCCGGTTCTGGTCCAGATGGTCGAGCAGCACGACCAGCGGGTAAAGGCCCAGCAAAGCAGGAAAAACGGCGCCGGGTCGTGAGTCCTGTATTCACACTGTATACAATTTACTACACGGGAATCGCTCTGAAAACGGTCCCAACCCAGGAGTTCCCTTCCCCGAGGATCCCTGAACAGAACAGGGCACCTGATAAGCCCCTATATTTCAAGTAGTTATCGAGCAGGTCAGTTTCTGGCGTTTTTCGACGGTTTGGCACGATAATGGCACGGCAATTGCAAAAAGGGTCTTCAACCCGAGGGGTGTATTTAGGAGTACTGAGGAAAACACACATCGGAGGACCACCATGGAAGTAAAAACAAGCGATCATCCCCTGCTGGACAGCAAGCCGCGGATATCGGAACGAGTCAAGGATCTGAAGCCGTACGATCCGGTTTCTTCACTGGATAACATCAAGGCCAATCCGGGGATCGTTCACCTGAAGCTGGACTGGAACGAAACCACCATCCCGCCTTCGCCCAAAGTAAAAGAGGCGATGCTGGAGTACCTGAACAACGGCTCGAAGCTCGAGTGGTATCCCGAGATGCACTCGGCTGTGCTCTACGAGCACCTGGCCGGGTACACCGGGTGCCGGGAGTCCCAACTGGTGGTCACCAACGGTTCCGACGACGCGTTGGACCTGATCTGCCAGAGCTACCTGGACGAAACCGACAACGTGGTATCGCCGGTTCCCACTTACAACCACTTCCTGCAGTTCGCCCAGAGAACCGGGGCGAGCATCAAGAAGGTTACCGGCCGGACGCCGCTGATTCACTCGTTGAAGGACATTTCCCGGGCCGTGGATGAAAACACCAAGATCATCTATCTGGTGAACCCGAACAACCCTACCGGCAATGTCTACTCGCCGGCCGAGGTATACGAGTTGGCCAAGCGGCATCCGGGTGTCTTGATCATCTCCGACGAGGCCTACTATGAGTTTGCCCAGGTCAGCTGTGCCAAACTGGTCGATGAACTGGACAACCTGATCGTCACCCGGTCGTTCTCCAAGTGCTTCGGACTGGCCGGCCTGCGGATCGGCTACTTGATGGCCCCCGAGGCGATCGTCACCAACCTGCGCCGGGTGCACAACCCGAAAAGCGTTAACATCATGGCCCAGATCGGTGCGGTGGCGGCTCTGGAGGACATGCCCTACTACCGGCGATATATCCGGCAGGTGAAAAAGAGCGCGGGTCTGATGAAGGAATGGTGCGACCGTCGGGGCATCCCCTGCCGGCCGACCTATGCCAATTTCATCCTGATTCAGTTCGAGAACGCCCCCGAAATGGCCAAAAAACTGGCCGAAGTCGGCGTTCACATCCGCGACCGGTCCAAGTACCTCCCCGGTATCCTGCGCTTCGGTCTGGGGACCGAAGAGCAGACCCGGGAGGTCCTCTCCCGGCTCGAGAAGCTCCTGGACGAGCCCAACTAGGCTAGACGGGCGTTGCCGCCCGGCGAATCAGCCAACGCTTGAACAAAAGGTAGCAGACGCCTCCGGTCAGGCCTCCGCTTACGTCGGCGACCCAGTCGAGGATCTCCGCGCTGCGGCGGGGAATGGTGCTCTGGTGGAGTTCGTCCAGGGTGCCGAGGATGGCCACTACTACGAAGGTAATCAGCAAAACCACCCACCAGGCGTCCGGCCGGGGCAGCGAGTATATGGCCCGGGCGGTCAGGGCGGCCAGCAGGGCGTACTCGCAGAAATGCAGCAGCTTGTCGGGGATGCCGTCCAGAAAGGAGTGCGGCCGCCGGGAAAGCGACGACATGATGAATATCAGACCGACATATATCAGCAGGGGCAACCAGTAACGCGCGAAGATTCTCAGGGGCTGGGACATTTAGCGGCGGAGCTCGCAGCTACATCTTGTATTTTCCGAAGTCCTCCGGTTTGAGATTCTCCAGAAGCTCGGTCCATTTGTCCTTGTTCTTGCCGCCCTCCCCGTCCGACTGCAGCGCCTCCTTCAAGGTCTTCATGTCGATGTGCTGCGAGGTGTCGATCACCTTCTGGGACACGTATATTTCCGCCTGGCAGCGCAGGGCCAGGGCGATGGCGTCCGAGGGCCGCGAGTCGATTTCCACCTCGCCCCCGTTCATCTCGACGAACAGCGAGGCATAGAAGGTGTTCTCCTTGAGGTCGTTCACCACGATTCGCTTGAGCTTGCCTCCCATGCCCTCGAGGATGTTCTTCAGCAGATCATGCGTCATGGGCCGGCCCAGCTTGATTCCCTCCAGCTCGGTGGCGATTGCGCTGGCTTCGATCAGGCCGATCCAGATGGGGATGGCCACTTCCTCGTCCTCGCTCTTGAGGATGATGATGGGCATGTTGTTGGTGGAGTCCAGCGTGATGCCGGCCACCGTCATCTTGACGTCCGGGGGGGACATGATACCTCCTACCCCATCCTTCTATGCCAATGGATGGATGTCAACCCCGCTCTCTCCCCATAGTGTGTGCCCGCGCGACTCAACCACCCGGATCGCTACGGTTTTTCCGGCCGGACTCGGCGAAGGCGCAGTGAAGTTGACCACCCGGTTGCAGCGGGTGCGGCCGCGGAAGGCCTCCGGGTCGCGGATGCTGGGGCCCTCTACCATCACCGGGAGGATTTGACCGCTGAGGTTGGAGAGGCTGTTTGCCTCCAGCTCGTCCAGCAGAGTCTGAAGAATCGCCAGGCGCTCGGCCTTCACCTCCGGGGAGACGTCGTCGGCCATCCTGGCCGCCGCGGTTCCGGGCCGGGGGGAGTACTTGAACGAAAACGCCTGGTCGAAGGCCACCGAGCGGACCACGTCCAGCGTATCTTGGAAGTCCTGGTCGTTTTCCGAGGGAAATCCCACGATAATATCGGTGGTGATGCTGATCCCCGGCGCCGCTTGCCTGAAGGACCGGGCCTTGTCGACGAAGTCGGCCGCGGTATAACCGCGGTTCATCAGTTTCAAGATGCGGTCCGAGCCGGATTGCAGCCCCAGGTGGATGTGTTCGCATACCCGCTCGAGGCCGGACACGGCTGCGATCAGCTCAGGGCTGAGGTCCTTGGGGTGGCTGGTGGTGAAGCGGATGCGTTCCACCGCCCCCTGCCGGTCGAGGGCGGCCAGCAGACCGGGGAAACCGGTGCCCGAGTCCGGATCGTCATAGGAGTTGACGTTCTGGCCCAAAAGCACCACTTCCCGGCTTCCTCCGGCCGCGAGCGACTCTACTTCCTCGAGAATATCCCCGAGCGGGCGGCTGACTTCCCGCCCGCGGACATAGGGCACTATGCAGTAGGCGCAAAAGTTGTCACAGCCCTTCATGATGGTGACCAGGGAGCTTATCTGGCCGCGGCGCTTCTCCTGTAGCGGGATGAAGCAGGGATTACGCTGGTCATGCAGGTCAACCGCGATAACCGGGCCGTGTCCGTCTTCTATTCTGGCCAGGATCTCCGGAAGTTGCGGGATTGCATCCGGTCCGATTATCGCGTCCAGGTAGGGGGCCCTGGAGAGCAGCCGGTCGCCCTCCTGCTGGGCCACGCAGCCGGCCAGGATGATCCGGGTACCCTTGGCCTGCTTGCGCTGCCGGTGCCGGCCGACCTCGCTGAGCGCCTTGTGCTCGGGCTTGGCCCGCACCGAGCAGGTGTTGACGATCACCAGGTCGGCTTCGCGGGGCGAATCGACCTGTCGCAGGCCCTGTTGGACCAGCAACTGTGACATTCGCTCGGAATCGTGATCGTTCATCTGGCAGCCGAAGGTGCGGATGTAGAAGGTATTCATTCCTCTGAGGGCTCCAGATAGAATCCGGCGTCGATCGATTTGCACAGGTTGAAGGACTCTTTCTGGCCTTCCAGCCGCAGCGAGGTGATAGTCTCGATGGGGAGGATCAGCCAGCGCAGACG
>Ga0272442_10011501_pt1 | contig 10789 bp, 9 predicted proteins | sample SSMForm2O_FD_200262 | JGI IMG/M metagenome (GOLD analysis project Ga0272442, IMG submission 200262) | Marine sediment archaeal communities from Little Sippewissett salt marsh, Falmouth, MA, United States - SSM-Form-2O | ecosystem: Environmental > Aquatic > Marine > Wetlands > Sediment ... | reverse complement strand
TAATTATGAAATAGATGTACAGAATAATCAACTCCAAGTCCCATTAGAATTGGAACAATTGCAATCATCATTGTATTGAAACTTATTCCCAGAAGGACCATTGTTCCAAAGAGCCATATTATGGATATTCCTAGGCTAGTTAAAGGTAATAATATATAAGATACCCGTTTAAACATTATTAGAAGTATTATGCATATGACCACAAAAATACTGGGCATGATTATCATGTTTGCTTCTTCGGTGACCTCATTGATCTCATCTGATATCATTGCTGAACCAGTGATTTCAATCTGAATCTGTTTTAATTCCACGTCTTTATCAAAAATCAGATCGATAATTTTTTTACTATTATCTGATGAACCAGTATTCATAAAACTAGTTTCACCATTGCTAGATGAATTTAAAACAATCATAATCAGAGTCTTTGCATTAGAATCATTTTCATAATAATTTGATAATAGTGTGACAGTTGCTGTTTTTAACTCCTGTAAGAAATATGGTTTGATAAATAATTCCCGTTCAGAATAACCCGTATCTGGTGATTTATCCAGTGTATCCCACAAAGCATCTAAGTCCTTTAAAGATATGCTGTCTTTTGCCATATCCCCATTTGTTAACATTGAGAATAATTCATCAAAGTTTTCCCATGAAAAATTATCGTATCTCCCTAATATTTTTGATGATATGGCATTAGCTATTGGACGGTTTTGTATTTTCTCAATTGTTTTTTGTAGGTAACTTATATTTATGGTTATTTGCGACCAAGGTTTGTTAAATATTGGATTCTGGAAGATTCTAACACCAGCTTTTGTGTTTACTATTTTCGCTGGCAGTTCAAAATTACCGAATTTGGGCGCTATTCCGAAATTTCCAAGTTCGTCTCTACTGACTTCAATTATGATTTTGTCATTTTTTTCATCAAAGGTTATTTCACCTGTTTCAAGTAGAATTGGAAAAGAAATTTCTTGGCCGTTTTGTGTAATCCATAAATATACTTCGTTATTGTATGATTTTTTCAGTTGTTGGTGAAATATATTATTTATTAATTGTTTTATGTTGTTGAAGAAACCTGCTCCTACATCCCAAACGGTTTCTGATGGTTCAATATGTGCAGCAATTTGGTATTCTATATCTGGCATTCCCTCTGGTTTAATTTTATTTTCAAATCCAACATACCATTCAATTACATTTATTTTCTTATGGGGAATTATTACGTTGTTCTCTAATTCGGATATATCATATACTTCTATTGAAAATATAAAAGAGTTATTTGTTGCCTGTATATGATAGTTTTTTATATCGATGCTATCAATATTTTCTCCTTTTGTTAGTCTTGGATATGGGTTGTAGTCAGGATTTTCATTAGGGTCAGGAGTGTTTAACATTTGAATTTCATTATTTTCAGGTTCTTGCATAAGATCGTTTAATGCAATTTGAATTTGGTCATCCGTACAGTTAATTAACGTTTTTCCGAATTCAAGTTGACATATCGCATCAATAAAACTAGCTATACTTAATGTATAATCTACTTCTTCATATTGTTCAATATTTTTTATTAGCTGGTATTGTTCCTTGAGTGCTTTTGGTATTAATATGTTTTGTGCATTTTCTTTTTCAACAAGAGCCATCAACATTTCACCAGTTTGTCCAAAATATTCTGATACTCTCTGACTTGCAGTTACAACTTCATTATCAGGCATGAAATCTTCAGTTGATGTTTCCATTTCTAGATATGGTATTAATGTACTAAATCCAATTGTCACCATGATTACAATACCAATTACAGACCATGGTTTTCTCTCAATTATTCTACCATATCGTTCTAACATTTTTTTCCCATTTATCGAATGATCTTAGTTAGTATTTTTATCAGTATATTTATAATTTATTATGATATATTTGTTTAAAAATATATAAAAGTATCGTTTTCGAACGGTATGTTTACGAAATGTTTATTAGGTTAAAAACACATAATGAATAATTATGAGTCATTTGATAAATTTTGAAACAATTCATGGAAAACAAAGAGGTATTCTCTCCATTTACATACTTCATTCTATCCAAATGAAATCAAAATCAGGGTATGAATTAATTAATGAGATAAAAGAAAAAACTGAAGAGACTTGGATACCTAGTAAAGGAACTATATATCCTTTGTTAAAAAATCTGGAAGGAGAAGGATTAATTCAAATAAAAAAGATAGAAGAACGTGGAAAAAATATTTTTCAAATAACAAATGAAGGGAAAAAAGTATTAAAAAATTTAATAAAACATAAAGACCAAATGGAAGAAAAATTTATTCAGTTTAGGAGATTAATCGCTGAGATAATTGGTGAAAAAGAGATGGATATTATGAATGTATTATTCAATATTAGAAAAATATCGATGGGCTTGCCAACAAAGCAGAGAAATGAAGTAGTTAAAACTCTTGAAAAATATCTAAGTGGTTTAAAAAAAATTGACAGTCAACAAATATAATCTTATATCTTATTTAATTGATGAATCATGATTAAAACATATAATAATTAAGAAATCAAACATATTGAATCATTTTTGATAATAAGAATATTAATCATTATTATTTCATTTATACTCCTTCTTTTTGGAAATCTTATAGAAGAGTTTTGGTCGATGATGAAGAAAATATTTGAGAGTAGTTTAATGGTTTTTATAGGTTTTTTAGATATAATGTTTCTTTCAGTAGGTATAAAAGGGAAGCGACAGACTAGATAATGAGATGTTTTTTATTCTTCATCTGTATTTCTAACTGTGTAACTCTTAACATTGTTTTCCGACCCCTAAAATTTCTTTGGTATTTTAGGAATAGTGACAATGGTTTATAAAATATTAACACGTAAGCCCACCAGCGGTTTTAAAGTATGATAGTAACCCTCTCCCTCAAATATTATATTAAATTAATTTCTGTTCTGGTTTCAAATCTAACATTTAATCATAGATTGAGCATATTAAAATATTGTTGTTTTTTTGTGAATCTGTGAATCAAAAAAGTGAAAAAATCTTGTTTTAATTCATTTCATTACAAAGATTTATATTTGTACAATTGATTAGAAATAATTAGGAGCAAAAAATATGAAAAATTTTTTATCTTTGATGATGATAGGAATCTTGATTATTAGTGGACTTGGAGCAGTTGCAATAATTGATGACAAGAGTTACGATTTAAAAATTGAAAATGAGTCGGTTATAATCTCAAAACCAATTTTCACAGACATAGACCAATACGTAACAGTCACTATAGATGAATCAACATCTTCTTTGTCACATCCAGGAAAACCTGTGTTACCAGTTGTAACAAAAGTGTTTACATTACCATTTGGATCAAAAATTAGTCATGTTGATGTAATTTTTTCTGAAGAAAACGAAATCGTGTTATCTAAAGAAATATTGCCTGGTTCAGAGCCTGTTTTTGTATCTACTGAGCCAAAGAGTTTAAAGAAAACTGTGAAAGATCAAGAAGTGTATAGAAATGCAGAATTGTATCCGTTAATTAAGTACAGTTACACCACAAGAGGCGGTCTAGACAATGAGAAACATGTTAATTATCTCACAGTCAGATGCTACCCAGTTAGATATTCCCCAAAACAAAATATTATCTATTACAGTGAAAACATCGAAATTAATGTAATCTATAAAGAGCCCTCAATCCCAATAGTTTTTCCTAATGAATATAAATTGGTAATCATAGCACCAGAAGAATATTCAGCAGGAATTCAGCCACTGGTTGAACATAAGAATAAACATAATGTAAGTACTATGTTTAAAGCAATTGAGGAGATATATTCTGAGTATAACGGAAGAGATGAATCCGAAAAAATTAAGTATTTCATTAAGGATGCAATTGAAGATTTTGGTATTGCCTATGTTTTACTTATAGGAAGTGTTTATAAACTCCCCATTAGAACAAGTTATATTAGAGTATGGGATAGATGGGAGCATGCCACACTCACCGATTTATACTATTCAGATATTTATGATTCGGATGGTAAATTTTGCAGTTGGAATTCGAATAACAATAGTAAATTCGGAGAGACAGATGAAGATCAATTGGATCTTTACCCCGATGTTTACATAGGGCGACTTGCTTGTGATAAATTGAAAGAAGTGGAAACAGTAATTGATAAAATTATTCATTATGAAAATGAGGCTTTTTATCAAGATTGGTTTAACAATATGATCTTTATAGGTGGAAATACGTTTCTACAGCATCCAGGTAATGAAGGAGAAGAAATCAATGAGATTAATATGAATATTATGTCTGATTTTGACCCATCTGCTATAATCTGGACATCAAAAGGTAACTTTAATCGAGCAACAATTTCTGGGGCAATTAACGAAGGCGCTGGTTTTTTAGATTATTCGGGTCATGGATTTGAACATGGGATGGGTACATATCCACCATCCGACAATAAATTTAAGGTATATATCACTCCTTATATTAGGGATCTAGTCAATGGTTATAAACTTCCAATTATATTTTTTGATGCTTGCCTAACCACAAAGCTTGATTTTACGCTTGGTGATCTTCTCAGCTATAAGGAATTCCAAATTTTTAAAATCCTTACGCTAATACCGGGAATTGATGAAGATATGAAACTACCGTGTTATGCATGGTATTTCGTAAAACATAAAGGTGGCGGCGCAATTGCCACAATAGGTGCAACCAGAACGGCATTTGGAGGAGTAGACTCTGGTGCAGGAAAAATATCTATTGAATTCTTTAAAGCTTATAACAGCAGTGAGATGCTTGGTCAAATGATGTTAAAAGCCCAGAATGCATATATTACTGATGTGCCTGGGGATGAATTCACGGTTGAAGAATTCACACTTCTTGGTGATCCAAGCTTAAAACTTGGAGGATATTCTTAATTTATTTTCTCCAAATCATCTTTTTTTTCTATGATACTTTAAAGATTGAAAAAGAGATCTTTTTCCTTCCTTATGACCTATTTTTGTGTTGCCTTTCTATCATCCTTACTTATCACCTCTGATTTACATCTAATGTTAATAGCGAGTACCAAACATGACGGCACTCTTCTATGCAGATACAAGTTCTTCATCTAGGAGGAATTTGCCCATTATGATGAGTCGTTAGCTACCTACCACTTTAGCTTAACAAATACGATCATTCATAAGTTAACCTTATTTAGATATACAGATTCTGATACTATAATTTCATATAACCTTTATCACCCTAATTTTCTGTGCTATGCCACGCCCAATGGCAAATGTCTTTTCTCCAATCTCAATTGTAATCAGCCCATAAGAAGAAATAACTCTTGCAAGACTACCTTCAGTTATCCCCCTTAAAGAAAACTTCTGTCCAAGTCCATGTTCCTCATCAATTGCTACAATTCTTGCTAATTCATCAGGTTTCAATTGATCCAACATCGTCATTTTTCCATTTCCTTTCAACACAATAACGTTCATCGTAGGAAATCTATATAGTGCGTAAGACTACTTGATTCTAGATATATATCTTTGAGTGCTACAGCAATAGTTGTATCAAGCCCTTTACTAATGAGTTCCTTTTGGAAGGTCTTTCCCCCTTTTTTTGCTTCTCGTTTGAATTTCAGAAACACTACACCAAATCTAAATATAAGAGGGGGGAGGGATGGAATAATAATCCCAAGTATTCGAAAACCATCTCCTCTTTTTTGACTCTTAATTTCGTTAGTCATATCGTTAACCCCATGTTGTCTTTTTCATTGCTTTTACTGATGCCCAAACCCTTTTGCCATATTTCCGAGATTTAGCGTTGACATATACTGACGAGTAAGATCAAATGCTTGCTCATTATCCATGCCTGCAGCCGTTAATTCCTTGTAAAATGTTGCAGCAGCCCCTGCATAATTTTTCGCGTTTTCTGGACTATAGAGCAGACTGCTAAGTTCTTTGAGAAGTCCAGGGATTTTTTCAGATACAACATCCAATATTTCCTTTATTTTCTTTGGGTCTGGCATTCCATGATTCATACCTATTCCTTTATGCATCTTATTTCTCATTTCTTCCTTGTCTGGTATTCCTTCATATTCACTCATTTTTTATACCTCCAATTTAGTTCTAAACCATGTTAAGTTGGTCAGTTTACATATCAATACTGAGCATTTGTGACCACTTTCTGGTCACTTTATTAGATGAACTTGAAAAAATGAGATCATAAAAATCAGTAATGAAAGGCAGATAAAGAAAAAGTTTATTTCTTATACAGAAGGCAGGTTAAACTTAAACATTCTAATCTTTATTAGAGTATTAACAGAAATTGTTAAAAATGATATAACCAGAACGGACAATACAATGGTTAGCATTATAGTGTCAATATTTTTTACACGTATCCACTTTGAATTATTACATATGGCGTTCACATTTTTTAATTTGATGTAAGAAAATTTCAGCAATCATGTGTGCTCCCACATTATTCAAATGAACTCCGTCGAGTGTCAAATAAAGTTGCCTATTTTTTGATTTTCTCTCAACACGTTCTGAATTATTCAGCAGATAAGCAAGGATGATATCTACTATGATTCTGTATGGAAGAAAGTTGGAATATTTTTTTGATGACAATGTTGAAATAAAATCCTTACGAACATCAATATATTCCACATTTTCATACTTGGAAGCCAAAGCCTTGATTTCCCATGATAATTCCCCTAGTTTTTTGTTCCATTTATTATGTATATCTTCACCAATTATTGACGGTGATACAACAAAAATTTTCTTAGTATTGTATGTTATTGTCTCAAGAATTCTTTTATAACGATTTATAAAGTCATCAATATTTTTAGTCCAGCGTTGATTAAATAGCAATCTAGTGATCGGAAATTTCCATGAAACGTGAACAAAAACATCATTTACACCGACCCAGAGAAATACTATATCGTATGTTTCAGAGATGTTTAATTTTTTAATTCTCTGGTAAAGACTGATCACAGTATCACCTCCCCGTCCAGAGTTAATTAGGTCGTGCTGAGGAAGTTTTTCTTTTAAAATATCAAAGTAGGACTCACCGGGGATGCCCTCTGTCAGACTATCGCCAAAGAATATAATTTTCGTAGTTCTTCACCTTATACGAAATTCATAACCATTTCTTCTTATAAAAATTGTAGCTTAACACGATATCAATCGGCCTTCTGATTTTATGCCCCTCTTTCAAATTGACATTGAAAGGAAAAAACATTGTAATTAAATGAGAGTCTAAAATCACCGACCTATATCTATAGTACTTTGAAAATGTTTTCAATTAGTATTTTGGCGAAGAAGTCCCAAAGTTTTAAGTTTTTCTGATAGTTTTTCTGCTGCTATGGATACATTCGATATCTTTCGAGCACCAGTACACACGATCTTTCCAGAGGAAAAGAGCAACATAGCAACTTTAGGTTCCTTTAGCCTATAAACCATTCCAGGGAACTGTTCAGGTTCATATTCAGTATTTTCTAAACCTAAACCCATGGCCGTTTCATTAAGATTGATTTCCCCTTTTAGGTCACCCACAGCCACAACATTTTGAACAACTATCTCAAGATCTTTATATACGTCTATCCCCAATTTTCTTAATTTTTCTGCTATTATATTGACACTAGTATGAACATCTTCAATGTTCTTTGCACCTGTACAATTTGCTTTACCACTTTTAAAGAGAAGTGTAGCGGTTTTCGGATTGCTTAATTTATAAACTAATCCAGGGAACTGTTCAGGTTCATATTCAGCTTCTTTACAAGATTGTATTATTAGGTCTAAATCTAGCTTATCTGCAAAAGCTGTAGATGCTACAATATTTTCCACTTTTATTTCTATCATCTAATGTTCACTTCCAAACGAATATCATTTGCATTTTATATATCGAGCTAAACAAGTATGCAGTTACCCTATATGCTACTTTCCGCTCTAAAAATCTGTTTGTTTTATTTATTTTGTGTATATTTTTTGTACCAAGAGACCATATCTTTTACCGTAGATTGTAAACCATATTTAGGTTCGTATCCAATTTCTTTTTTCGCCCTCTCACAACTTATTTTTCTTGTTGTACCAAACGAGTTCACTCTGAATCTAGTAATAGGAGGATCCTTTGTAGCAAATAGTTCTGTAAAAAAAGCAGCACAATAAGCAATGATATAAGATACATGTTTTTTTGGTGGATCTACACCCAATTGATTTGCAATTTCATTAAATATTTCTTTTATCGTACAGATAAAACTAACAACATTAAAGGTATCATTTTTTCCATTATTTTCAAGAGCTAATCTAAGACATTGGACTACATCATTTGGGTGAACTAAAGAGATGTATTGATCTCCGCCTCCCACAAATGTCATTTTTCCTTGTTCAATTTTTTCCATGATAATTTTTCCTGCTGTTCCTGCTCCACCTAAAACCAAAGGTGGCCGAATAATAGAAATATTCATGTCTTCGTATTTTTTCAATATATTTTCCCCATCAAGTTTTGACTTTTGATAGTTATTCAACGGGTTTTTGGGTGAGTCTTCTGTTATTTCATCATCGATATTTGGAAAGCCATAAACACCGGCAGAACTTGTGTAAATAATTTTGTCAACTCCTTTTTTTTTACACGCTTCAGCAATATTTTCAGTACCTTCTACGTTTGCCCTATATATTTCATCCTTTTTACCCCAGTCAACTGCATATGCTGCATTGTGTAATACGGCATCTACTTCATCAAGAGCCAGAAGGAGAGATTCTGGTTTTAATATACTGCCACAAAAAATTTCAACATCTTTGATCTTTAGTGATGATTGTCTTGTCAATGCCTTTACCTCATGTCCATGTTCAATTAGCTCATCTACTAAATATCTTCCAATATATCCACTTGCTCCTGTAATAAGAACCTTCATATTATCACAGCATTTATTGTCCTATTTAATAACTATGTTGTTCTGTTTTGCAGTTTGATTATCTTCTGCCGTCGTTCAAATATCCTACCAATGAGTATTAATAACAAATTATATTATATGATATTTTTTCTCCTATATAAGAGGAAAGACACAAAAGAAGTTGAATCAAATGACAAAACTACGATTTGAAAAAGGCGATTACCTTAATGTGGGTGGTCAACCATTAGCCGGAACCTTTTTTGTTAATTGGATAAAATTGTTAATAGAGAATAGATTTCATATTGATTGGCAATTTCTACCAAAAGCTGCATATGTAACTATAATGATTTTGATTACCATTCCATTTAGGATTTCTGAAAAAAGAAAATTTGATAAAAAATTGGAAGATGTAAAAATTGCTCCACTTCTTTTTATTGTCGGACATTGGAGAAGCGGTACAACATTTCTGCATTATTTAATGGGACAGGACAAAGGCTTAGCATATGTTTCGACCTTTGAAACAATGACCCCTGGAGTTTTTCTTGGCAGTGAAAAAATGTTTAAGAAGATCATAAAAAATCACTTGCCAGAAAAAAGACCAATGGATGATTTAGAAATGGAAGCAGATTTACCTTATGAAGAAGAGTATGCAATAGCAAATCTTAGCCCTTATTCGTTTTATCACGGATGGTATTTCCCAGAAAGAATAGATCATTATTTTGAGCAACAGGTTATGTTAGAGGTAGGTGAAAATGCGACTATAGAAAATTGGAGAGAAGTGTATAGTTATTTTTTGAAAAAAATCTCCTACAAGAATAATGGAAAGCGAATAATGTTGAAGAGCCTTGTTAACACAGGTAAAATAAAATTACTTCTGGAGATGTTCCCCGATGCAAAGTTCATCCACATTTATAGAAATCCATACAAAGTTTATCTCTCGACTTGGAAATTATATAAGAAAGTACTCCCCATGTTTTCATTTCAGCATGTAAAAATCGAACAATTAGATAAATTTATAATAAAGTTTTACAAGGAACTTTATACAAAATACTTTGAGGAAAAGAATTTAATACCAAAAGAAAATATTGTAGAAATAAAATATGAATATTTTGTTAAAGAACCGGTAAAAACACTTGAATCAGTATATAAAAAGTTGGGATTGAAAGGGTTTGAAGAAGCGAAACCAGCCCTTGAAAAATATGCTAGAAAACATAAGAATTACCATCCAGATACATACAATCTTGATGAAAGCACAAAGGAAAAAATATTCAAAGAATGGGAATTTGCGTTCGAAGAATTTGGATACGAAAAATAGACATTCACTTTCTAGATTTTTTTTCTTTTCTCAACCTAAGTTCACCATTTTCTATATTTTAATAATGAACGGTAGCACTACTTTTTTGGTGTAGCACTATACTTTTTAATACATAAAACTATGATATATTAAAAAAAATTAAATAGGATTTTTTGAAGTTTAATTCCTATGCCTATAATTTCTATAGTTATTATTGTTTTGATTGTTATTCCAATGTTTGTTATGAGAATGTTTTTTTTCCTGATCTATTTTTCTTGAAAAACTAACTTTTTTAAACTCTGGGATATCCGCTCTTTCAATGTTCAGTTCTTTGTTGCTCTGCACTCGTCTGAAATTTTCATGATCGGATCCTGTAAGCAGGGTAATTGCAGCACCATTTTCTCCAGCGCGCGCTGTTCTACCTATTCGATGTATGTACTCAATAGAGGTCTTTGGCACATCGTAGTTATAGATATGGGAGACATTTTTTATATCGAGACCGCGTGCTGCGACATCAGTTGCAACAAGAACATCTGTTTTCTTTTCTTTTAGAGCGTCAAGAGATTTCATTCTTTTATTTTGATTCATACCCCCATGAATAGCTGATGCTCTAATACGATGAGCTCTTAGGTTTTTTTCAACAACGTCA
>Ga0272442_10011500_pt1 | contig 10791 bp, 4 predicted proteins | sample SSMForm2O_FD_200262 | JGI IMG/M metagenome (GOLD analysis project Ga0272442, IMG submission 200262) | Marine sediment archaeal communities from Little Sippewissett salt marsh, Falmouth, MA, United States - SSM-Form-2O | ecosystem: Environmental > Aquatic > Marine > Wetlands > Sediment ... | reverse complement strand
CACATTAGATTATATTATGTCTCAGAATAAACCAAAAGAATTCGCTGATTTCATTCTTAAGAATCTAAAGGAGTATCCCTTAGTATTGTCTATTGATCAAGTTAAAACTATTGAACAATCAACAAAGATTGAAGAGATGCCACGACCTGCAATAAGCTTACCTGGACAAAAGGAAATACAGAGCAAAACTCTCTCAGCTATATATGGTGGAGAATTGTCCTCTGTAATTACTGATGATGACAATGAGCTCGAGTACGACGATCCAGGTAAAGACGATCAAATAGATTTGTCAGATGACGGGGTACAAGAGCCAGAACCCCCACAGGTTATAGAGATTAAAAAGGTAAAGGGATGGAAACCCCCTGCTAGAGACTATGATGCTGAAATTTCAATAATTAAAGATGTTACCGGCAATAGTACATGTGAGGGAACAACAACAGATTTTACAAAATTGTTTGTAAATAGGTACAGTGCATTACGTAAAATATTGCGCAGCCAACGACGGGAAATGGCGAATGCAATTCCAATCAATAGAATCAAGAAGAATAGTATGAAAGAGGTGCAGCTAGTCGGTATCGTCAAAGATATACGTACCACGAAAAATGGTCATCGACTGGTAGAACTCGAAGATGAAACAGACGTTGCTACTTGCATTGCATTGGAAAGCAAACGTGATGTTATTCAGATGGCAAACGAAATTGTATATGATGAGGTTATTGGCATTAAAGGTCAATTGAGCAAAAATGGCGATTTAATTGTAATACAGAACATCCTCTTTCCAGACATTAGTATGCAAAACGGGCGGCATAAAGCTGAGATCCCAGTTTGTGCAGCTTTCCTTTCTGATATTCATATCGGCAGTAAACAATTCATGGAAGATGAATGGCAGGCCTTTTTACGATGGATAAATGGTGAAATGGGCAACTCTCGTCAAAAGGATGTTGCTGGAAAAATCAAATATTTGGTAATTCCAGGCGATGTTGTCGATGGGATCGGTATTTATCCCAACCAAGAGACGGAACTTTCAATAACAGATGTTTATCGACAATACGAAGCACTCGCTGAACAATTGAGACTTATTCCAGATCACATATCAATCATCATGCAACCTGGTAATCATGATGCCGTGAGACCAGCAGAACCGCAACCAACTTTTGAAAAAGAGATTCGGACTCTCTTTTCAGATAAGGACATCACCTTTGTTGGCAACCCGTGTTATTTTTCTCTACACGGTGTAGAGATATTGTCATATCACGGGCAAAGCCTGCTTGATTTTGCAACAAATATCCAACAACTCAAGTATAATGAACCAGTGGAAATCATGAAAGTTATGCTGAAAAAACATCATCTGGCCCCAACCTACGGAGGGTATACTCCACTTGCTCCGGAACATTTAGACTACATGATAATTGACAGGGTCCCGGATATTTTTGTTACAGGGCATGTTCATTTAGCAACTATTGGGGAATACCGCGGGGTTACCCTACTGAATGCATCAAGTTGGCAATCCCAAACCTCATATCAAAAAATGCTGAACTTCATGCCTGTTTCGGCAAAATTACCCATCATTGATTTGAAGACTGGAAATGTAACAATGATGGATTTTAACACAAAACTTTAAACCTCTTTTTTGTATTATCAAAATTGTCAATTTTTTAGAGTCTGAAAATATGGGTGGGGACTTATCCAAAAATATTGCAGCTAGCTCAGATATGCGCGAGTATTTTAGCAATCTACAGGATGGAATCGAGATATGCTATGAAATTGCTGGTGAAGCAAGAAAAATAGGTCTTGATCCAGAATTTAAAGTTGAAATCCCACAAGCATTGGATATAGCCGCACGAGTTGAACAACTTGTAGGCCCAAAAGGAATCGCTCCAAAAATACGATCTGCAACAAAAAAAATTGTTAATAGAGAGCTGGTTTCGCTTGAAATAGCAAAAGAGATTGTCAAAGGGAAAAAATTCAAGAAAATAGAAGATGCCTTGGACCAAGCAATACGAACGGGTCTTGCAATTCTTACTGAGGGTGTTCTTGTTGCACCACTCGAGGGAATTGCAGAGGTAAAACTAGGAACAAACAAAGACGGATCAAACTATGTCGATCTGTATTTTTCAGGACCTATTAGAAGTGCCGGTGGAACAGGCCAGGCAATGAGTGTTCTTATTGCTGATGTTGTAAGGCGGGAGCTTGGCATAGGAAAATATCAACCAACCGATGGTGAAGTTGAGCGGTATAAAGAAGAAATCCCACTTTACAAAAGAGTACAACATTTGCAGTATGTTCCCTCAGTTGATGAGATAGATAAAATAACTAGAGGCTGCCCAATTTGCATAAATGGAGAAGGAACTGAAGATGAAGAAGTTACAGGATATCGAGATTTGCCTAGGGTCGGAACTAATCGATTAAGAGGTGGTGCTTGCCTTGTTATTGCCGAAGGTCTCTGTTTAAAGGCTCCAAAACTCTTGAAACACGTGAAAAAATTGAAATTGAAGGGCTGGAACTTTCTAGATATTTTTGTAAACAAAGAGAACGGTGACAACAAAGGAAATAACGAGATACCCGCAATTCTTCCTTCATCGAAATACATTGGTGAGGTTATTGCCGGTAGGCCAGTATTTTCTCATCCATCAAGAAAAGGTGGTTTTAGATTACGTTATGGTAGGGCTCGTACAGCTGGATTGGCCTCTACTGCCATAAATCCAGCATCTATGTACATACTTGATGGCTTTGTTGCCATAGGTACACAAATCAAAACGGAGAGGCCAGGAAAGGGAACTATAGGTACATCATGTGACCAAATTGAAGGCCCTATTGTACTATTGCAAAATGGTGATTTAGTTCAGGTTAATGATGCAAATGATGTTGAAAAATATGATGTTAAAAAAATAATCGATCTAGGTGAAATTCTTATTCCTTTTGGAGAATTTATTGAAAATAATGCTATACTTCCTAAATCTTCTTACGTATATGAGTGGTGGGTCCAAGACCTCCAGAAAGTAACTAACTGTTTGCCAAAAGGATACACTTTTATTACCATTAAGGAAGCAGATTCACAACTTCAGAAAAAAATCACAGAAGATCTTGGAAGAGATATTAATTTACAAGAACCTTCAGCTACTGATGCTTTCGAAATCTCAAACAAATATGATGTTCCATTACATCCATTTTATAATTTATTCTGGCACGACATAAACTCGGACGAGCTGGTTTTTCTTTCAAAGAAAGTAAAAGAACATGGAAAACTAGCCGAGGATTTAAAACTCATCTTACCTAGAGATGTTGAAATAAAACGTATTCTCGTAGAACTTGGAGCACTTCATAAACAAAGAGAAGAAAACCTGATATTGGACAGATATTCGTATGCACTAATTAGGTGCTGTGGTCTAGACATTAGTAATAAAACGATCGTTGAAACAGAAAGATTCAACATTCCTGAAAATATAAAAGATGGAAAAGAAACCGTTTCCATAGTTTCACGACTTGCTGGCATTCAAATTAGAGCACGTGCACCATTTCGAATTGGAACAAGAATGGGCAGACCAGAAAAAGCAGCAGCAAGAAAAATGAAACCGCCACCACATGTTCTTTTTCCGCTTGGTAATTATGGAGGCAGTCAGCGTCTGGTTAGAACTGCTGCAGAAAAAGGAAAGATAGAGGTTGAAGCAGGGACCCGTAAATGTCCAAAATGTAACAAGAAAACACATAGAATTTTTTGTACATGTGGCACTCATACAGAAGTAGGAAATGGAAGAATTGAAGTTCATGAGATAGATGTTGCAGAAGAACTAAACATTGCAAAGAAAAATCTTAAAGAACGAAATCCACCTGATACAATAAAAGGCGTTGTCGGTACAATTTCAAAACATAAAACACCTGAACCTTTGGAAAAAGGAATATTGCGAGCAAAACACGAGGTATCTGTGTTCAAGGATGGCACAATCCGATTTGATATGACCGATGCACCACTTACCCATTTTAAACCAAAAGAAATCCATATTTCTATAAAACGATTAAGGAAATTGGGTTATACTAAAGATCATATAGGCTGCCCTTTAGAAGATGAGGACCAAATTTGCGAATTAAAGGTACAGGATGCCATCGTTTCAAAATCATGTGCAGAATATTTTTTTCAAGTTACGAGATTTATTGATGACTTACTTGTCAAATTCTATAAGCTTGATCAATTTTACAATATCAAGAAATTAGAAGATTTAACAGGCCATCTTGTTGTGGGTCTAGCACCTCACACATCTGCGGGAACACTTGCCCGTGTCATTGGGTTTACAAATGCCCAAGTTTGTTTTGCTCATCCCTTCTATCATGCATCGAAAAGAAGAAATGCAGACGGTGATGAAGATGGACTTATGCTTCTTATGGATGCATTGTTAAACTTCTCAAATTCATATATTCCAGATAAAAGAGGAGGTAGGATGGACTTGCCTCTCATTCTTACTACGCGTATTGACCCCACTGAAGTTGATAAGGAGGCACATAATATTGACACTCTTGCAAGATACCCTCTTGATTTCTACGAAGCCACATTAAAACATGAACATCCCAAAGAACTGGAAGCAACCATGAATCTTGTATCATCAAGATTGGGTAGCGGGCTACAATATGAACAGTTTGGTTTCACTCATGATACCGATAATATATCAGACGGGCCAAAAATGTCCACCTACAAAACATTGAAAACAATGATGGACAAAATGAATGCACAACTTAACCTTGCTGCAAAAATACGGGCCGTCGACGAGGCTGATGTTGCCCATAAGGTTATTGAACGGCACTTTCTGCCCGATATATTGGGCAATCTTAGAGCGTTTAGCAAGCAATCAGTCCGTTGTCCAACTTGTAATATAACATATAGGAGGCCTCCCCTCAAAGGATGTTGTGTTAAATGTGGTGGAAAACTCACTCTTACCGTCCATGAGAAATCTGTAAAAAAATATCTTGAAATATCAAAAGAAATTGCAGATCGCTACAACCTACCACCGTATGCCTGTCAAAGGATAAAACTTGTAGAGAAGTCTATTGATTCATTATTCATGAGCGATAAAGTTAAAACAACAAAATTGACCGATTTTCTCTGATTATTTAGGAGCACAACTTTCATATATTTAGTCTGCAATGTACTGTTAGTTAAGAGGAGTTGTAAACATGGCAGATGATATGTTTCGGCAAATGAGCAAAAAAACCTGGTATCGCTGGTCGTTTTACATCAATATCGTTTTATTTTTCATAATCGCCTTGTTCATCTATCTTCTGATAAGGGATTCGTATCTTTTTGGGAAAAGCCCGAATTCGAGTTTGTGGTTTAACATTGCACGCGATGTAGCGTTTCTAGGTATTGCTTTTGCGTTGATTTTCTTCCAGTTCTTCAGGAATTTACTACTCATAATGCGAAGATCACTGTAATAATAAAATAATGGCGAAAGGCGTAGAATAGACTGGGGAGGTAGGCGTTCCCTGTAACCAGAAATCGCCTTCATGCTGGAGTTGAAGCCAAGAAGCGATGTAACGAGCACGTATTGATCCATCTGTTGACGATGAAACCTTGTCCTATGGGATCAGAGGTGATGATCTCATATGATTGGAAGATCATGTGTACATCTTCGTTGCGGAAATCGGGTGAGGCACGGAAGTGAGCAGCCTTACCGCAGACTGCTGATGCTCAAAGGGTTAACGGGGTTAAGGATGCAGATGGGCAGTCATTATGTGAAACGTGCACCCATTCGCGGTGTTTCTACGCCCGCTAAAATTATTAACTAAACATGCATTTCACATGCTACATTTGCTGGGGGAATTTACATGGTACAATTATTGAAGGATGAGAGTTTAGTAGCGTCATGGAAGAATTTCTTTGAGGATCAATGTAGATCAGACATTGAGACTATTGCCCTTTCTTATCCTGAGAAGCGTAGTCTTGAGGTAGATTATTGGGATATTGATAAGTACGATTCAAAACTGACTGAACTTGTGGTTAACCAGCCATACAAAGCTTTTTTTAATGCGGAAGAAGCGTTGAAAAACATAGATGTCGCAGTGGAACAAAAGTTGAAACTTCATTTTAGAGTAAGTAATATACCTGAAACTCAGAAAATATCAATTAGAAAAATTCGAGCGAATCATCTTGGAAAATATTCTGCTGTTGAGGGGCTGGTTAAAAAGGTAACTGAAGTAAGACCAAAACTCCAAATGGCAGCATTTCAATGTCAAAAATGCGGAGCTATTATCAAGATTGAACAAGAAGAAGACATACTAAAGGAACCTTCAGATTGCTATGAGGATCAGGGGGGGTGTGGCCGATCTTCCTCCATGAAACTCTTGCCCAATCTTTCAACATTTATCGATTCTCAGAAAATGGAAATTCAGGAAACTCCTGAGGGACTTCGCGGTGGTGCACAACCAGAAAGAATTAGCGTTTATCTGGAAGACGATTTAGTTGGTGAGATTGCACCTGGAGATCGCGTTGCGGTTAACGGCATTCTTCATTCAATGCAGCGACGAAGAGGGGCATTTCGTCTTACTTCTTTTGATAAAACAATGGATGGCCGAAGTATCGAACGACAAGAGCTTGCATTTGAAGAAGTTGAAGTTACCGAAGAAGATGAAAAAGAGATTTTGAAGATCAGCAAAGACCCGGATATTTATACTAAAATGAAAGAGAGTATTGCCCCTACTATTTACGGACTGGATGTTGAAAAAGACGCCCTGGTTTTGCAGTTATTTGGAGGTCTATCAAAAGAAATGCCCGATGGAACTCGTATGCGTGGGGATATTCATACTTTATTTGTTGGAGATCCAGGTACTGCAAAATCACAGATGCTCGTTTATATGTCAAAACTTGCACCAAGAAGTATTTACGCCTCTGGAAAGGCATCATCAGCAGCCGGTCTTACCGCTGCAGCAGTACGGGATGAATTTGCTGATGGTCACTGGACATTAGAAGCAGGTGCGTTGGTGCTCGCTGATATGGGTATTGCATGTATTGATGAGATAGATAAAATGGAAGAGACCGACAGAAGTTCCATGCATCAAGCAATGGAACAACAGGAGATATCTGTTGCAAAAGCTGGTATCAATGCCACATTGAAATCACGATGTGCAATACTGGCAGCGGCAAATCCAAAACTTGGTCGATTTGACGAATTTCTACCGATGCATGAACAGATTAACATGCCACCTGCACTTTTATCTCGTTTTGATCTCATTTTTTCCATTTTAGATAAACCAAATAAACAAACTGATACCGAGCTTGCCACACACATTCTTCGTACTCATAAGGCAGGGGAGGTTAATGAACACATAGGCAAAGCGAAAAAATCAAAACACACTAAAAAAGAGAGAGACGAGTTGATGCAAAATTCCACGCCGTTGTTTGACCCTGAATTCTTTCGCAAATATGTTGCTTATGCCAAAAGGACTATATTTCCAGTGATGACAGATGGTGCACTAGAACTCTTGAAAAATTATTATGTGGACTTCAGAAGTTCATCAGAAGATTCAGTTCCATTTACCCCAAGACAATTGGAGGCTTTTGTAAGATTGGCAGAAGCTAGTGCTCGAGTAAGGCTCAGTGAAGAAGTTACAGTTGAGGATTCAAAACGGGCCATTTCAATTATCGATCAGTACCTTAGAAGAGTGGGTCTGGATCGTGAGACCGGTAAATTTGATATCGATATAATTGCAACTGGCATTAGCCATAGTCAACACGATAGGATGCGGAAGATTATCGATATTGTTGGAAGACTTTGTAATGAATCAAAAGATGGCAATGCAGTTAGAGGTGATATTGTCCGGGAATCAGAAATTGAGGGGCTAGAATCTAGCAAGGTCGAAGAAGCGTTAGATCGACTGAAGCGTAATGGTCAAATTTATGAACCTGCGCATGGAAAATACAAGATTACGGAATACTAGATTTTTGGGGAGGACAATTTTCTAATTGCTTTTTTTACATTTTCATGTTGTTTTTGCCCTATTTCTGCAGATACGCAATCTATAAAATTATCCCTGATGTCGTTCCAATTGAGTGTTGAAACTCCAAAATATAGTTTTTTATCCACATTTGATGCTTTGTGGATGTGTGGAGACCATTTCCCGGGTTTGGTATCACAGTTGTCCAGATGTAAAACATAGTTTCTCTTGAGAGATTTTTTTTCTATCAAATAGATTTCAAATTTTCTGTTGAAATATTTATAACTGGTATCTTTATCATGATATCGATACTCAATCTCAAAATTCTTGTTTATTGGTATAATTCCTCTGTCCATAGTCCATCTCTAAAAGGTGTAACACGGTTTTCGTTATAATCTTTTTTTATTTTTCATTGCCCTGTATAAAAAATAAGCAAGCCCGCCATACAATACAACTGATCCAAATATTAACATTGCAATTGCTGATGCTGGTAAACCCATTATTTTTCAACCCCCTTAAGTTTCATAAAAATAAATGAAAGCAAAAATGCACCTAGTACTACAAATACACCTCCAATTAATATTGCAAAAATTGAATAACCTCCATATCCAGTTGTAATAATTTCATATATAACCAGTATAAATAGAGCACTTAGAATTACTGGGTTTACATACTTTATTAATATATCCCACCATACTCCAATTTTTACATCTGATACCTCATTTGCATGTTTTCTAAGTCTACTAAGATTAAACGCATAACCGACTATTACACATTCAAATAAAGCAATAAGTCCTAGTCCAAAGCTTGCCAAGAAGTGATCAGTTATTGAAAGCCAATGCAATCCTCCACCTGTTGTATAAATAAGCCCTATTAAAAAACCTAATAAACATAAAATACCAGTAATTTTTTCTTTAGATATATTCCACTTTTCACTTATACCAACCGGTAATGGTTCAAAAACAGAAATTGCACTACTTATTCCAAAGTTAAGGAGAACAATGAAGAAAATTATGCCAAAGAATGCTGCTGCAAATGGCATTAATCCCAAGGCTGTTGGATAGGCGATAAATGCAAGTTCGGGACCATATCTTACAACCTCTGTTACAGCAGTACCTGATGAATAAGCTAGATATCCAATAACGCTAAATACTGCAAATCCTGCAAAAAAACTCACTCCCGCATCAGCAAGACCAGTAATTATTGCATTATTATTAATATCTGATTTTTTTGGAAGGAAGGAAGCATAAGTAATCATTATGCCGCCCGCTAAGCTAAATGACCATAATACCTGTGAGTATGCTGCTAACCATATCTTTGCAGTCCATAATTTTGAAAAATCAGGTGTGAGATAATAGCTTATACCTTCCACAGCTCCTGGAAGAGTTAATCCTCGAATTGCTACAATTACCAATAAAATCATTGGAATGGGAACAGTAATAAGAATTGCTTTTTCAATATTTTTTACTCCTCTTCTATTAATTATGTATATTAGTGTCCAAATTGCAATAAGTCCTAAAACAACAGGTACTTGTATATTTCCAAGAATTTCTGGTGTACCTGTATCGCCTAAAAAAGAATTAATAAAAAATCCTTCTGCATTCGAACCCCAGCGAAGGTCTAGTGAGTAGATCATATAACTAAAACACCAGGCTAAAATTACAGAGTAATATATCAATGTGATAAATTCAACTATCAGGGGCCACCAACCTACCCATTCCCATTTCTTCCCAATTTTAGCAAAAGTTTTTGGTGCGCCTCCTCTTGACCAATGACCTAATGTAAATTCTAAAATCAATAAAGGAATACCAAGAGTAAAAACAGCAATAAAGAAAGGTATAAAAAAGGCGCCACCACCATATTCATAGCACATATAAGGAAAACGCCATACATTACCTAGACCAACTGCTGACCCAACAGCTGCCATGATAAAGACAAATCGCGAACTCCAAAGCGTTCTTTTTTCTGGAATATTAGTCACCTTTTATCCTAAATTACATTTTTTTTGCATATATGGATCAAATCACTCACTTTCAACACCCCACGCTAACTCAGCAACAGTCGCCAATACAAGCCTAGATGCTTTTGTTGCATACGACATATCCATATTCCCAATAGTATCCAAACGTGTATGCATCGTCTCGGCTGTTACAGGTTCAGCAATACATACTCCAGCACAGTCATATTTTAGGAACGCAATATAATCACTCGAATGGTCCTTGAGACCTCCATTGATCACTGTAAAATTTAAAAACTCAGGATAACGCTTACTGACATTAACAGTAAAATCACATAACCAACTAGATTCATCACCTGTAGAGGCTAAGATTTCCAAGGGGTCAGTGTCTCTGTGATCAGGACCATGGTATCCTCCCAGCATCTCTATACTAATTGCTGCTACAATATTATCATTGTTTTTAAAAGCTTCTTCAGCATAGGCGTGAGCCCCATAAAGTCCTTGTTCTTCCCCAGACGTTGCTAAAAAACGTACAGTATGATTAAAAGAGTAATGACTCATAAACTTTGCAGCTGCAAGCAATGCTGCTACACCAGAGGAATCATCATTTGCACCAACAACATTAGGCGAACGATCTCTTGCCCCAAGCATATTCATAGTATCATAATGAGCAACCAAAACATATATCTCATCACTACTTTCATCGGTACCAGGTAAAACAGCTTCTACATTATCTCCTATAAGCCATCCACGATAATAACTTGGCACCTTTAGATTTTTTATTGTTGTATCCTGCTCCCAATGCTGATATCTAACTTTTAAACCCATGCTTTCAAACTCATTGTAAATATATTTAGCTACCTTCTCAATTGGAAGATCAAAAAACCTACCGATAATAGGTCGATTAGAAAGCT
>Ga0272442_10011499_pt1 | contig 10792 bp, 8 predicted proteins | sample SSMForm2O_FD_200262 | JGI IMG/M metagenome (GOLD analysis project Ga0272442, IMG submission 200262) | Marine sediment archaeal communities from Little Sippewissett salt marsh, Falmouth, MA, United States - SSM-Form-2O | ecosystem: Environmental > Aquatic > Marine > Wetlands > Sediment ... | reverse complement strand
GCTGCATGAGGGAAGATTTCAAACTCAGGCCTGAAGAGGATGGAGCAAGAGTCATTGGTAATCTCACAATCGAAGAGGTGACACGAAACAAAACAAAAAAGAAAATTCACTGTCAGGATGATGTTGGTGATTCAGGATATTCGATTCCATATAATGTCGAACCGGAGAAAATATCATTTAAAGGCATAGACGCCGATTTTATTATTGCAATAGAAACAGGAGGTATGTTTGATAGGTTGGTGGAAAATGGATTTGATACTTCCAGTCGAGCTGTCCTTGTTCATTTAAAAGGTCAACCTGCTAGGTCTACAAGACGATTCATCAAGAGACTCAGTGAAGAGAAAAAGATTCCAGTTATTGTTTTTACTGATTGTGATCCTTGGAGTTATAGAATATTTGCAAGTGTTGCATACGGTGCTATTAAAACAGCACATATCTCTGAATATCTTGCTACGCCTTCCTCTCAATATCTTGGTGTCACACCTTCAGATATAGAAAACTATGATCTTCCAACGGATATATTAACGAAGGAGGATATCAAGTCTTTAAAAAGTGAGCTTACAGATCCAAGATTCCAGGATCCATTTTGGAAAGGGGAAATTAAACTCCAGCTTAAACTGGGAAGGAAATCTGAGCAGCAAGCTCTAGCAAAATACGGTCTTGATTATGTGACAGATACATATCTTCCAGAAAAACTAGCTGAAATGGGCATGATAAAAAAATAACAGAAAATTAGTTTTTTTGTTTTTTTCCCCATAATTTCTGCTGTGAAATCATAAGTCCCCTTAGACGCAAAACGTTATTCTCATCGATTGATATGTATGTTTTGCTAAATATTCCGCCTTCTGCACCTGTGGGGTAGGTATAAACATATACTCGTTTGTCATGTAATAATTCTGGTTCAGGTTTATCTAGTTCCAATTTTTTATCTATTTTGGAAGTGTATTGAAAATAGAAAACAACTTCTAATATTATAAAAATCACAGTCAGAATACACCAGACAATTATCCAATTTTCTAGATTGAGAAAAGCCCAGTTGGGCCCCATTTCTAAAATAAATGTACCCATGGCAACAAATAAAATCCAAATGATGGATATAATTGAGGTAATGAGGAATAATTTAGATAGCTTAGGGTATATAACTCCAATTGTATTATTTGTGCTATCTGTTTTTTTCTGTGTCTTAAACATAATTCTCCCTAGTATAACGTATTGTGTCTCTATGCTTTTAAAATTTTCTATTCTCCGTTATGAATAGTATTAAAGGAGGGATAATATTAGTGACACTATTGTTAAGACTCATGATATTATATATGAACAACATCTTGGCATATCCATAGAAAATGAACCTTTTTTAATTTACATGACATCAGTTGGTATGGGGAGTACACACAAAACAAAGTATGTATCGGCAACTAACACTGAAGTCAAATAAATAACTTACCATAAATGCTGTTGCTCATGCGACAATTGCGATAAAAGGAGATAAGTCATATAAAAAATTTTGTGTTTTTGAGAAAAATCTTCAACGTACTTATTGGGAGAATGTTACTTGTAAGAATTTATTAAGTTAAGTATCTAATTTGATAGGTTTTATATATCTTATTTATGTTTAATCCCCTAGAATTAGAATGATTATTTATCCCATAAAGTTTATCATTACGGAGGAGCAATGACTAAATTATTTGGCACAAATGGCATTAGGGGAATTGTTAACGAGAATATGAACTGTGAACTTGCTCTTGGAATTGGTAAGGCATGGGGCACTTATTTAATAACAACTATACTAAGGCCGAAAGTTGCCATAGGAACAGATGCAAGACTTTCGAACCATATGTTGAAAAATGCAATTTCTGCAGGATTTCTTTCAGCAGGATGCGATGTTATTGATGTTGGTCTTGTGCCTACACCTGCTTTGCAATATGCAGTTAAAGAAAAAGATTTTGATTCGGGTGTAGTGATAACAGCTTCACATAATCCCCCTCAGTTTAATGGCATTAAAGGGGTTGCTAGTGATGGAACAGAATTCTCCAAAGATGTGGAAGAAGAGATAGAGAAAATATATTTTGAAAAAAATTACTCACTTGCAGAATGGAAAGGTGTAGGGCAACTTTCAATGTGGTATGACGCAGTCGATTTTTATATCGATGGTATTTTATCGAATGTCGATGTCGACTTAATAAAGGAGAAACATTTTCATATTGTTCTTGATTGCGGTAATGGTGCAGGTTGTGTAGCTACGCCTCTTATCCTTGAAAAGTTAGGGTGTAAAATTACTGAGCTATATTGTGAGCTAGATGGAACATTCCCTGGACATAATTCAGAGCCCGTTCCAGAGAATCTTGGAGATCTCGTACAAAAGGTAACTGAAGTGGGAGCAGATCTTGGCGCTGCTCAAGACGGAGATGCAGATCGTGCAATATTTATCGATGAGAATGGTATCTATATATGGGGTGATAAAACCTTGGCTCTCGCTGCAAAATATATAACAAAGGATAAGAAAGGTGGAACGGTCGTCACTCCAGTAACTACATCAAGTTGTTTTGATGATGTAGTCAAAGATAATGATGCCAAGGTAATACATACTATGGTAGGTTCACCGGTTGTAGCACGTACAATGATTGAGAAAAATGCCGTTTTTGGCGGAGAGGAAAACGGTGGACTTATATTTCCTGAGATGCAATACTGTCGCGATTCGGCGATGACAATTGCAAAAATAATGGAAATTATGGCAAGAGAAAACAAGACGTTATCGGATTTAATTAAAGAGGTTCCAATATATGAGGTATATAAAACAAAGTTGCCTTGTCCAAATGATAAAAAGGAAATGGTCATGAAAGAATTAGCTGAACAAACCAAGGACGATATTGATGTTATAAAGGTAGATGAAACAGATGGTGTTAAACTCTATGTTGAGGATGGGTGGGTATTGATGAGACCGTCTGGTACAGAGCCAATATTCAGAGTTTATTCGGAATCAAAAAGCAAAGGTCTATCTGAAGAACTTGTATTAAAATATAAAAAATTAGCAGAGGAAATAATTAACAGTCAGTAGTTACTTTGTCTTTATTGTAAGATTATTTTGAGAGTTTAAATTATAACTTTTAATAATAGGAATCATCAGGTCTCTTTCTACATATAATAACAATTTTATTATTGTAATCATAGAATGTAACTAGGACCTCTGCAAGAACCGTAACGGTTTTAGCATATTCTTAACGTGAGATACAATCAGTTAATAACCTAGGAATTGAAGAGTCTGAATTAAAATAAAAATTGTTGGAATAGTACAATAATTAAAAATGATGTAGGTTTCCGCAAAAAATATTTTAGAAAATTATTTACAAACTGCTGTTTATTGACAATATAGCGGCTTCAATCATTGTTTCCAATTTCATACCATCTGGATTTTGGGAATTTAAAAGTGGAACGTGAATGAAACCCGCCCTTGTTGAAAGTTCATGATCTTTAATGTACCCTAAAGTACCATATAAAACAGCATTGCATACGTATATCCCTGCAGAATAGCTCTGATGCGCAGGGATTTTTGCTTCCCTTAATTCTTTTGTCACTTTTCTGGTGTTAATGGGTGATATCCTGATAAATGGACCATTTGGATTTATCCTTCGGGGGAATAACCAACTACTTTCATTTAACAGTGGTGTTTTTAGGTTTACACCTATCTTTTCCAGCTCTATTGAAACAGCACCAGGTGCAAGACCGATACTCATTACAAGTAATGGATCATAGTCTTCAATAGCCTGAACGACAATATCTACAGATTCATCAAAATCTACAGGTAAAACTATACCGACTATCTCAATATCATTGATGTATTCTCCGTTAAGTGTCTCTGCAATCAGCTGAGAAGGATTGACATCATATTTACTGAAAGGTTCAAAACCTGTAACTAATACAATGGGCACTTCAGAATCAGATGTATTGTCCTCAGTTTTTAAACCTGAAAATGAAGTACCATATGCTAGAGAGGGAGCTATAACAATCAGAATAATCCCTATGGCAATAGTATTTCTGATTGAATTCATCTATAATTATTATGTGGTTATATATTATAAAATTATTGTTTAGTTACATACAATTAATTTTCTTAGATCTTGTTTTATGGAACGTTGATGAAAGAAATACATTAATAGTACCTTGTTGATTAGCGGGTTAAATTACATAACATGGAGGATAGCATGACAAAAGAAGAAGAGCTGCAAGAACATATGGCGTTGATTGAACAATATAAAGAACAATTAAATTCATTAGATGTACAGTTTTCGTATTTACAAAATGCAATTATGGATCAAACCAAAGCTAAGATGACTTTAGAGCATCTCAGTAAGACCGAAACTGGTGTTGATGTATTGCTTCCGATAGGGGGTGGTGCTTTTGTTGATGCTACCGCAAAAAAGACGACTAAAGTTCTTTTTGATGTAGGTGACGGAGTAATAATCGAAAAAACATCTGATGATGTCATTAATACGATGGATAAAAGAATAAAGAATCTACAACAAACTGAGGAAAAAATATCTAATATGGTACAAAAATTGCAAACAGAAGCAGCTGCGGTTACCGACAAAGCACAGAAACTTATGTCGGGGATATCATTAGAGAAATAATGATCTTTTAGGTATTTAGAATGTTTAAATTTTTAAGGAAAAAACTAAAGAAATTTGAAGACAAGCTTGAGGCTGAACTGCAAGTAGAGTTAGAAAAGGAAATGGAGATCATTGAGCCCAGGATACCTATCAAAAAACCTGAGTCGAAAACCATAGATGGAGAAAAATCCATTATTGAAGAACCAAAGGATAAAATTGCTGAATTTAGACCAAAGGACTTAGCAGATTCGAAGATTAAAAAGTTGGTTAAAAAGCCAAAGAAATCTGAAGAACTGACAATGGGGAGAAAGATAGAAAAACGTCGACGAGAAGAGCAGATTGACAGGCAAATTGAAAAAAGCATTGAGACAGAATTAGAACATACTTTGAGGACAAGGAGAAACATTGAAGATGTTGTTAAGGCGGACAGTAAAAAGTCTCGAGGAATCAGTGAAGAGAAACTTAATGATCTGCTTTGGGATCTTGAAATTGGACTTCTTGAATCTGATGTGGCATATTCAGTTATTGAGTCAATTAAAAATGACATTAAAGAAGAGTTTAGATATGTCTCATTTGAAAGGGCAAAGATTAGTGAATTAGTTGAAAAAGTACTCCGAAATGCAATTGAGCATGTTTTGAAATCAAGTGAAATGGACTTTGATGAGTTTATTGACAGCAGAAAGAAACCTATTGTCATAATGTTTGTAGGTGTGAATGGTAGTGGTAAAACCTTATCCATAGGTAAGATGGCTACTTTGCTTAAGAAACGGGGAAAATCTTCTGTAATGGCCGCTGGTGACACATTTCGTGCTGGGGCCATCGACCAGTTGGGTATACATGCAGATAATGTCGGGGTGAAACTTGTAAAGCATGGTCCTCGTGCTGACCCGGCGGCTGTAGCTTTTGATGCAATCGAGCATGCCAAGGCAAAGCACAAGGATGTGGTCTTGTTGGATACGGCGGGTAGAATGCAGACAAATGTTAATCTTATGGATGAGATGGCAAAGATAAAACGTGTTGCAAAACCTGATTTGATTCTTTTCGTTGGAGATGCCCTTGCAGGTAATGATGCAGTGGAGCAGGCAAAACGGTTTAACGAGATTGTAGGAATCGATGGCGTTATTTTGACAAAGGTAGATACTGATGCCAAGGGTGGAAGCGCACTTTCTGTTGCATATACTATTGGTAAGCCTTTGCTTTTCATTGGTGTTGGTCAAGGTTATGAAGATCAGATTCCTTTTGATCCTCAATGGATGATAGACAATATATTTGGCAAGTAAGGTACAATAGATATTAACAATTATTCTTCTTCTATGATAAGAGTTGTCAAAGATACTTGGTAACAGTTGGACAACAAGTCCTTAATAAGCAAACTTACAAAATAAGGAGTGAGGAATGATAAGAATGATGATTGTAGGGCAAATTTCCAGTTCAGAAGAAGCAAAAGAAGTGGAAGCAATAGCAAAAATAATGGTTGTTGGAAATCGAGCCAAAACTCTTGCATTAAAAGCAAAAGGAGCATTGTAAAAATGAATGGAATAACTAAGAAAAATGGTATAAAAAACAAAAAATTGGTACCTGATGTAATAGAAATAATCTGGGTCAACATCTAATCAATTTTTTATATCCTTATATTTTTTTGTCCCCCCTCCACGACATTCATGTCGTGGCTTTCCCAAAGGGGGATAATAATACCTAACGGTGTTTTGGTCTTAATTCTCCATGTGATTCATTCCACAATTTAAAAATTTGGGGATTTCCCGCTTGTTTTCACATTAATATGTTATATCTGTTGTCGTGATATTATTTTTAAGTAATTCTAATCTCTTTTTTGAAATTTGAAAGAAAGACAATATCGATATTATAAAAATTGTTATTAAAACAGTTAATGAAGTATTTGCAATCTGAGTTTGTATACCATAGAATGGGTCATCTTCGATCCTTTTGATGTAAATTCCAATTAATTCCAATATGATGACAGCGCAATATGTATAGTCTTTTCTTGTAATAAGTATCAGAATGGTAATAATTGCTACAAGGATTATTACCAGCATTGTCCAAATTTGTTCGCTTATTCCAAACCAATTCGCAATATGACAATTTTTTTATTTTTTTTTCACATAAATTATTCTTTGGTAGCAGCTGTTCACTAATAAACTATATAAAGCTTCTAAATCATATTTAAATTTAATGAAGGTATTCTATAATTTAAAGAAATATAATAAATCTAGTTTTTTGATGGGGAGAATTGGAAAGATACTAGCATAGAAAAAACATGGGGGGAAATTAAATATGAAAGAAAATAAGAAGTTTAAAAGGCTAGTGATTTTTACGATCGTAGCATTTATGTGGTTGAGTACTGTAAACATGGTTAATGTTACATATGGGGAGCCTGGAGCCGCACATGTTGTGGACGGAACGATAAGTGCAGATGAGTATGAAGGGGGCATGTCTGTTGAGCTTGTCGGGAAAACGGATCCAACTTGGAAAGTAGATGCCTACATAGATTGGGATACAGAGTACCTTTACGTAGCTGTCAATGAACCCGTTCCTCCATCAGGATTAAGACAATCTTGGATTGAGTTTGCCTTTGATGCGGGTCCTACGCGACCCTTCTTGGATGGCTTTACCTTGTTCTGTAGCGGAACTCAGAGGCATGGGCAATGCCCGAAACCGCCAGGTACTTGGAGTACGGTACCATGGCCCCATACTTGGTGGGCTGCTACGGGCGCGGCGACTGAGTTCATGTTTGACTATACCGACTTCGGCATATCCCTTGGCGACACGATCAAGATGCAAATCGACAGAAATGACGGTTCGGCGGTACCACCGCCACCATTATATGCATATGGATTTGCTGCGTTTTGGCCTCAAAACGCAATAGCCTACCCAAGTGCGCCTGATCCAACTACATGGGGAGACGTTACGCTTAGTGCTGCTCCACCAAATGTTCTGCCGGTTGCTGATGCCAATGGACCATACGAGGATACAGATTGTGATTATGACTACACCATTATTTTTGATGGATCTGGGAGCGATGATCCTGATGGAACAATTGTTTCCTACGATTGGGACTTCGGTGATGGAACAGGGTGGCATAATGGTCTAGGTGCAACTCCATCCTATACTTATAGTGATTTTGGGGATTACACAGTGACTCTCCGTGTTACAGATAGCGATGGTCTTACAGATACAGATACGAGTACTGCAGAGGTATATGGGGTGGTAGCTAATGTAAATGGACCATATGAGGATACAGATTGTGATGATGATTATACCATTATTTTTGATGGCTCAGGCAGCACAGGATACCAGATGCCGTTAACATATGACTGGGACTTCGGTGATGGAACAGGGTGGCATAATGGTCTAGGTGCAACTCCATCCTATACTTATAGTGATTTTGGGGATTACACAGTTACTCTTCGTGTTACAGAATCTGGTAATGGATGTAGCGATACTGATACAGCTAATGTAAAGATATATGGAGTAATTGCTGAATCAAATGGGCCATATTTCACAGAAGATCTTAACCCCATTCAATTTGACAGTTCAGGAAGCCATGGTTACTTGGAGCCCCTTTCTTACCTGTGGGATTTCGGAGATGGGGAAACATCTACGCTTGAGAATCCAACACACATATATACACAGGTCGGTGATTACACGGTAACATTAACTGTCACTGAGAGCAGTACTAATCAATGCTTTGATGTGGATGTTGCTGCTGTTGTGATCGCTTCAACTGTAACTGCTGATGCACATGGTTTATATGAGGGAATTGTAGGTATACCAGTTGATTTTTATGGCAGTGCTGCAGGTGGTGTACCAGCTTATAGTTGGTATTGGAGCTTTGGAGACCATGTTTACAGTCCTGCACAGAATCCCAGTCATATCTATTATGAAGCAGGAACTTACATTGTCAGTTTGAAAGTCACTGATGATATAAACGGATATGATAGAGATGCTGCAACAGTGTTGATTTATCCTCCTGAAGCTGTCATTGCAGATGCAGGGGGACTTTATACAGGAGGCGTTGATCAAGTGGTTGTGTTCACGGGAAATGCAGTTGGTGGAGTTTCACCATATACTTTTGAATGGGATCTTGATAATGATGGAGATTATGGCGATGCAACAGGAAAATCCGCATCAAAATCATGGTCAACAATAGGCACATACACAATCGGAATTAAGGTAACAGACAATATTGGAACAACTGATACAGATACAGCTCAAGTGTCAATAACCTTTCGTGCACCAAATAAACCAAGTAAACCCTCTGGGTCTACAAGTGGAAAGGCGAATACAGACTACACCTATACTAGTAGTACAACTGATCCAGATGGCGATGACGTCTTCTATCTATTTGACTGGGATGATGGAACCGATAGTGGTTGGCTTGGACCTTACGACTCTGGGGATACGGTCACTGCATCTCACACGTGGACTGAAAAAGGTGACTATCAGATCAAAGTAAAAGCAAAAGATACCTATGGTGTTTATAGCCCATGGTCAGACCCATTACCAATTACTATGCCTAAGAACAAAGCAATCAACCCATTGTTATTATTCTTGGAAAGACTCATGGAACGATTTCCAATACTGGAACAGATACTGCAGACAATCTATGATAAACTAACAGGTTTCTAGTGAATTACGAAAACCTGTCCTTCTTTCTTTTCATATTTTTTACTAGTAAATTGCAGCTCCCTTGCCGACGGGGACATATAAAATATGACTAATGTATATTTTTCTGACGATCTAATGGAGAAAATGTAAATTTTTTACTAGTAAATACAAGTTCAAATCTCCTCCTCGGCGTAACATTCAAAAGAGCCAGATATTCCACTAGTTTTACTTCTAGGAAATAACTCAGATTCATGCCAGCATTTTTAGCGCGTTCTACAACATCGCTGTTTAAACGCAGTGTAACTTTTCTTCTGGAAATAGGACGTATGACGTACGTACAAAAAGTATTTGGGGATTTATTGCTTGGATTCACGTTAAAAAGGCACCTAAAGTATATACTAAGAAATGTAAAAATGGATTGCAATCAACAAGTTTTTCAAATAGAGGTGTAAATATTCCAATTAATTTATTTTTCGGCATGCTAACAGCTAATGGATCAGACCAATCACTTTCAGCACCATTTACATCTTTAGCTTTGACTTTAATTGAGTATACTCCCTTAGTGTTCCAAATGTGAGAAGCATTTACAATTTCACATGATTCAAAAGGTCCGATCCAGCCGCTATTTGTTCCATCATCCCAATCGAATTTATAGTAAATATCATCACCATCTGGATCAATGGATGAAGAAGAAAAACTACATTCCTCTAAAATTTTGCCGGTTGATGGACCAGAGGGTTTTTGCGGTTTTTCCGGTGGATTACTAATTTCAATTGTTAAAATACCAATATCAGGGTTTCCCCATAATGAACCATGAACAAATGTTTCATAATATAATCTATCCCATAAACCCCTGCTGTACATCTCACGTAATGCATATTGATGAGCCTGACCTTGTGTATATTCTCCAGATGTTATTGCGGAAGTAAAGAAATATTTTAAGGATTGATCACTCCCATCATTTGGGTCATCCCATCGAGAACGATAAAAAGATGCTTTATTTGCACCAAGAAAACCCACTGCACCTTGCTTCATCATAGCTTGACCAATATTAAGATAATCAGTATCAGAGTTACTGCAGGATGCAGCGCTTATAATCGCTGGATAATCATCATTAAGCCTCTTACAATCATCAACAGAGATAAAAGCTCTATTGTTCGCATAACTACCAGTTGGTGAACCATGCGAATGCCAACTTACAAAAGCAAATTTATTATTTGACCATACTGATACAACATTTATATGATTCAACACATAATCTTTTGGATATGTAGAATCACGTTCATACATTTTAGTTTTTAACCATGAACTCATCCAAGGATGAATATCTTCATTGATTTTATACTCCATGAATGTTGCTCCATCTGTATTTTCATCAACTATTGCTCCAAGAAGTAAGATGTTTTTCTTATATGAAGAATCATTATTTTGCTCATATATTACTGATTTTTCACAAATATGCTCGACGGTTTCCGGATCACTCCATGGTATCCTACCAACATTTACTTCTGCATAAAAATCAATAGTGTCAGAGTTTTCACCATAAAGATGATCACCATCAA
>Ga0272442_10011498_pt1 | contig 10792 bp, 9 predicted proteins | sample SSMForm2O_FD_200262 | JGI IMG/M metagenome (GOLD analysis project Ga0272442, IMG submission 200262) | Marine sediment archaeal communities from Little Sippewissett salt marsh, Falmouth, MA, United States - SSM-Form-2O | ecosystem: Environmental > Aquatic > Marine > Wetlands > Sediment ... | reverse complement strand
GCTTCTTCTCTTCGGAGTAGATGCCGTTCTTCCTAGCCATCGGGTTGGTGCCAATTGCGAATTCCGCCACGTTTCTTGCATTCTCGATCGTCTCAAGGTAACGCCGAAGCTTCTCAGCCTCCGGCGAGTCACCGCTCACATCAACCCAGCATCCATCCCTCGCAAGCATCTGAATTGGCTCCGAGTGTGGGCCAACATAGCCAATAGGGCCATCGATCACTGCCGTGCCATTCGCGGAGCCGACAACGGGCGCTGTGCATATCTCCCCGCTTGGTATTCCGCCCTCGTCGCCAGGCTTTCGCGCGAATGATGCAAGGCTATCGAATACGCGCCCTTTGATGCTCAGCTGCATATCCGTTCCGAGTTTCGTCTGGACACGTACCATCTCAGCGCCCTGCAGAGCCTCGATTAGCCGCTCATTAGTCCTCTCTACCTCGTAGTAGTCTGCTGCTGCTGCACCTTCGGTTAGTTCGTCAATCGATCGCTCGCTCAGCGTGAAGACGCGCGCCTTCTTTTCCGCCAGCAGTGGCCAGATTGTTGAAGCTGCAGCGTATTGGGAGACTCCACAGGAACCCGTTGCCGGGATAATGATGTCCGCTCCATGATAAGCATTCAGCGCCGAGCGAGTAAGCTTGTGAATCTCGTCGGGTTGCGTTCTTGCCGGCTGCATGACGATCGTGTATTCCCCGCCAGCACCCGCGATCGCGCCAGCTATCGCATCCAGCATTAGTCGATCAGTGTAGCTATCGGCAATAATCACAGCCTCTTCGCCCGGTTGGAGTTCCAGCTGTTCTCGCACGATCCTGACTGCGAACTTGATGGCATCGATCACTGTGGGGCCATTCATCTCGCTTCCTCCTCCGTTGATTCCGGCGCCAGCGAAGCAATCTTGGCGACTATTTCTCCTTCGTTGATCCATCCCTGGTAGAAGAGCTGGACAACATCGCCGTCGACCGGCGATTCGATTACTTCGACGGTCCTGCCAAACACACTCCTTATCTCTGCTAGTGCTTGTCCCTTCTTGACGGATTCACCGATTGAGACCCGGATTCGACTCAGCCCTGTGCGATTCGCCAGAACTGGTGTCCGGTTGATCATCTCCCGTTGCGCCTGCGGGACTGGTGCCGGGTTACCCGGAAGCATGTCTAGCAGACTGATGATGTTCAGAATCCCTTCGACGTTACGTCGCAATCTCGATTCATCAAGTGCGCCAGCATCCCCAACCTCGGTGACAATCGCGGGGATACGCCGCACTTGGATAGCCATACGAGCCGATGGCCCGGTTTCCTGCCCTCCCTCGCTCAACGCCGATTTTCGAATGTAGGGAGCTCCGAAATGACGGGCCATGTCCCTAGATGTTGCATCCAAGGCTTCATCGCCTGACTCAAAGCATATCGCGTAGTCTGCCTGATACTCAGGGAAGTCGCCTCCGTGTAGGTCGATGAAGTAGTCCGCCTTCATCACGAGAGCATTCCATACAGCATGCACTGTGCGCATGCTGACTGTCCCACCGTAGGACCCCGGCCACTGTCGATTCATGTTTAGACCATCATAGGGACAGATATACGGCTTCTTCGCCCTAACACCAGCAGGATTGAGAACCGGCATCGCAACAATGGAGCCGGCAAGCTTCTCCGTGTCTACTGTAGTGACAATATCGATCGCTGTGTTCATTCCGACGTACTCTCCGGGGTGCTGTCCGGCAATGAGTGCAAGCATCGGACCATCCTGCCTCCCATTTGCGATGAGCACTGGTAGACGGATCTGTCCGCGCGCGAACCCAATTTGATCCAGCTCCCCTACTACAAGCCACCCAGAGGAACGTTCTCCTGGTTCGGCAGTGGCACTACCCACAACTATCGATCCCGACATTTGGGCCTCCCTCTCTCTTTTGAGTAACTACCTCTGATGTTGCATGGACCCTTCTCAGCCAAGTATCCTTCCTCCTACACTACAGACCATCTCGATCTCCTCTTTGGAGAGATCCTGATGCACTGGTAAGCAGAGCAGTCTACGGACCGAGGTTTCCGCACTGCTAGAGTTCTCCTTATCCCAAAGACCTCTCACTCCCCACAGAGTCGTGGCCTCTATTCCATGTCTGTGCAGTCGCGCCTTCGCCGCAGCTGCGTTATCCACCAGAACCGGGAAACAGTAAGGGGAAGAGATAGTAGGAACAGACTTCCACAAAGCGATCTCGCGAAGCTCATTCAACAACAGAGCTGCATTCTCACGTCTTGCCTGTGCAGAAGCCTGAGCATCTACGAGACCTATGAGCCGAGAAGAAAGCCTAGAAGGTTGCTGGCCGCGAAGTGCAGACCTCTTCAGCAGTTGACGCGCGGCTCTGACGCCAACAGCCCGCCGGTACCCCGGTCTGCGTAGCAAGAATTCTTCCAGACGCGCATACGCCCTTCTAGATAGAGTTGCTGATACGCTTCCCGATGGAACGTTTGAATTGCACTCTTGAGCGACGCAGCTGTCTGGCAATCCATACACAACTGCGTAGTCGGGTATTGGGAATGGCTTCCTCAGCGAGTAGACGATGAAGCCTTCCTCTTGCCCGCGTACGACGCGCGTCCCTTCACTTGGGACAGCCTGGGCGCAATCGCGTACTACGCAGATGAATGAGGAATCCAGAGTCTGCTCATGCTCGGCTGCCGCAACGCACGGATAGCCAAGAAGATCTACGAGCACGAGTACGCTCCGCGGCATGCTCTTCGACAAGGCAGCCATCATTTCCCAATCAACTGTGAGATCTGCCGAAAGTGGATACGAGTGAAGACGCAAACCCGCGCGGCTGAAGACTTCCACTACCTGAGCACAACAGTATTCGGGCAACCAGACGTCCCGGACGACTTCCGCAACACGTACTGCAATCCACCAGAGCGCATCCCTCCCAAGAGAGAATGCCCCTACTAGGCGTGTTCCTGCAGGCGATGGGAGTTCGTGGGCTGCACATGCAAGGCAGGATCCTGCCCCATACGCATGAGGGTGTAGAGAGATCCTCTTCCTCCCTGTCTCCCGAATCACTGGCACTCCTCTTCTACGAGATGGACTTCACGAAGAGCTGAATGTGACCGAGGGCTTGCTCCAGTCGCTCTGGATCCACAGCTCCAAACGCGATTCTGATTCTTCCTTTCCCCTGCTCACCGAATGCAGATCCAGGTGTCACCGCAACTCCGCGCTCATCTAGTAGGCGCTCTGCAAATTCCTCATCAGACAGGCCAAGGTGGCTAATTCGCGGGAATGCATAGATCGTCCCTTCTATCCCTGGACACGAAATACCCATCTCTCTGAGTCGAGAGAGTGTCAGATCCCTTGCCCTGCTATCGGATTCGACCATTGCCTCGGCCCCTTCGGCTCCGGACCTCACGGCCTCAATCGCTCCAAACTGGCTGAATGTGTTAGGCCCAGCTGTGTCAAGCTGCACTAGTTTCGTCATCGCAGAGATTGCTGGCTCCGGGCCCACCAGGTAACCAAGTCGCCACCCGTCCATAGCGTAACTCTTCGTGAAGGCGAACGTAGAGACAGTTCGATTCTTCATTCCATCGAATGAAGCAAGAGAAATGTGTTCCTTGCCATCATAACAGAAATATTCATATGTTTCATCGGTTATAACGGTGAGATCGTGCCTTATCGCGCAGTTGGCGATCATCTGTAGTTCAGAGTGGCTGAGCACTCTTCCTGTCGGATTGTGCGGCGTATTCAGCACGAGCACCCTAGTGCTGGGACTAACTAGCGAATTAAGACTCTCCTCGTCAATCGCCCAGTTCTCCTTGGGGTAAAGCCTAAGGAGCCTCGGCTTGGCCCCGACGAATAGCGCTTCCTTGTAGTGCGGGCCGTAGTGTGGGTCGGAGACAATGACTTCTTCTCCTTCACATACCAGCGCATGAAGCGCGAGGAAAGTAGCTTGCTTGTTTCCGCACGTTACAAGCACTTCGCTTTCGGGATCGGCCAAGATCCCGTTTTCTCTTTCCAGCTTGAGGGCGATCTCCTCCCTTAGGGCGCGGATGCCGCGATTTGGCGAGTAGTGAACCTCACCACGATCGAGAGCTGCCTTTGCCGCATCTTTGATGAAGGCTGGTGTGTCATGCCAAGGCCTTCCTATCTCAAGATGAATTACATCTCTACCTTTCTCCTCTAGAAGGGTTGCATGATCGAAGACCCCTCTGACAACCGAACCAGGCAATCGAAGAACCCTGTCACTCAGACGCACTTCTGAGCCTCCTCACACTCTCTAGCTCCCAGGCCACGTGCCCCCACGTGAGCCGATTCCGTCGCCCCGGAGAACGTACGAATCGCCCGCCCGCTCAGGCATCCATTGTCTTGGATTCGAAGCCAGGCCCGTACTCAGCTTCAATGCTGTACCCTCCCTGCCAGGCGGGAAGGCCAAGCATATCTGGGATTGTCGGTGGCATTTCAATCATTTCACGTAGTTCGCCGGCGTGGGCCTGTGCTAGGGCAAGCTGACTCGCAGCTTCCGATAGCCAGGATAGCCGCCGGGTAGAAGATGAAAGAAGCCCCTTGTAGTAAGCTTCTCGGCCTTCGTAGAGGCAAGTGTGTGCCTCTCGCTGTATCTCCTGCAAGCCGAAGTAATTTGGGTGATCCAAGTTACTCCGGGATAGCGCGTGGTATGACGCTGCGATGGAATCACATCCCAGATTGTACATCGCGTCTACAATCTGCTCGGCTGAAGACTGTAGCGGAATCCGGACGAACTGGTGCGTAGCCTGCACAGGAAAGGTGCTTCTTCTGAACTGGTGGATGACGCGCCCCACAGGTCCTGTACAGATGTGGACTTCCCCGAATTCTCCTTCATCCGGAAGTACAAGGCCCACGCGCGTATTGCTGAGGCGGCAAATCATGTTACTCCAACCACCTTCGCCTAACACTGAAGGCGAATCACCTGGGAAGCGCCACATCATCTTCGCAAACTCGAGATCCACGCTCCCCTTGTATGCCTCAAACAGATGAAACATCTCTAGATTTCTTGGCACCCCAGCATTCCCAGGCCAGCCGCCGTGCAATACATACTTAGACGATTCCTGGGGGTCGCAAGCGCAGCGCATCTCGTTCGCCATGAAGTTGTTCGTTGAGTAAAGGAAGTCCCCTTCCCCATATTCACCAGGCTTTCGGACAGTCTGCAGATCTGCAGTAATCTCAATGACTCGCGCTGAACGTGACTTGTCAACAAGATGGTAGTTCTCAGGAAGTGCATGTGGCCAGGAGGCTATCATACGTTCAGCATCCTCCGCCCCGTCGGCGAACCGCACGCAGTGCTGGATTACGGAGGGCCACCTCAGTCCATAGCCCCAATCAGCAAGACGCCTTCCATTCCCACCGCTATCACCGAAGAAGAGCCCCTTGAAGCTATAGGAGAAGTGGTCCGACAGCTCACCAATATAGGCTGTTGTAACGTAAGGGCAACCCTCTTCCGGGAACGCTATCATGCAAACCTGGGGTTTGAAGTCCCCATCGCAGCTATCACCACAGATCAACTGCCCATTCTTGGTTGTCTCGCCCCAGGCCGACCAAGCGCAGCAGTCTTTACCTCCGCTAGTGCTGCCAAGCCGACTGTGCTCCTCTGCAGCGAGTCTGCGATTCACGCCGGATTGAACCAGCAGTATATCTGTCTCCTGGAGAGCCACGCCCGCATCAGCAAGCGCGTCGCAAATCCCGCGGATTTGCTCAAGCTGCTCCGGCATATGCTCCTCCAACAGGGCTCTGTAGATCTTCACATCTCGGAGAACATTCTCTCTGGAAGATGCTGTTGGGTGTCGCGAATCCCCCCGCTTGAGCGCTCGGACCCATGCATCCGAGCACGCAAATGGGAAGTACTCGGCAAGCTGTTCTCCATACTGGTAGCCCATCTCGTAGTCAGTACCTTCGAGAAAGACCACAGGCATCACATTCTGTGGGATCATTAGCGGGTCCTCCTGTTTTTGCACAAGCGCCTATCGCAGACGATGGAGCCCAATGCAGTGCGGTCGCCAAGACGCTTCGAGATCCTGCGTAAGAGTCCATCGTCCAGGACATAACCCCTGCGCGCGCGAGTTGCATCGAGCGGGCTTTCTTCGCTCGGCTGCTTCTGAGAGGCCCAGAGGAAAAGCCAACTGGCTCTCGCAACTCCTCTAGTTGGGCCTCCATTCGTTGCCAGTCTCTTCGATTGGTTCATCTCAGCACCTCTAATCGAGAGAGTCTCCTTTCCTCATATGTTGCCAGGTCCCCGAAGTCGGGGATCCAACCTATCTCTGAGGGCATCGCCAATTGTGTTAAGGCTCAGTACGAGGATGAAGATGGCAAAACCCGCTGAGATCATGAGCCACGGCGCAGAGAGAAGGTATGCACGTCCATCTGCGAGAATATTGCCCCAGCTTGGCGTCCCTGCCGGCACGCCAACACCTATGAAGCTTAGGCCTGACTCCGCAATAACCGCATAAGCAAAAATGAAGCTTGCTTGCACAAAGAGAGGGCCCAGTGCATTTGGCAATATGTGCCTTATGAGAACTCGTAGCGTTCCAGCGCCCACCGCTACGGCACTGGCAACATAGTCCATCTCTCGGATTTGCAATGTGCTCGCATGAACGACGCGTGCTATACGTGGCAGATAGGCTATCGAAAGCGCTATGATTATGTTGCTGAGCCGTTGGCCGAGTACTGCTACGAGCGCAAGTGCCAGCATTGTTGCTGGGAATGACATGACAGTATCGACGAATCTCATCAGGAATGACCCAAGGAATCCTCGACTGAAGCCGCCTAGAAGTCCGACTAGCGTCCCCCCAATTGATGCAAGACTAGCAGCACTTGCGCCGACAAGCAGCGAAATACGTGCGCCATAGACCAGGCGGCTCCACAAGTCCCTGCCTAGATAGTCTCGTCCTAATAGACTTCGATCCCCCGGACGGTCAAGCCTTTGGCCTATCTTGATGCGGTTCGGATCCTCTGGAGCAATACTGGGCGCGAAGATCGCTACGACCACTACACAAACGACTAGAGCAACAGCGATGTATGTGGCAAGCTTTTTTAGGTTCATTGGCCTAGAATCCTCACTATGTATATCTTATCCGCGGATCTAAGACACCATAAAGGAGATCAATTGCCAGGTTTACCCCTGCCGTCAGAAAAGCGACAAGCATCAGGATTCCCTGAAGCACTGGGTAATCTCTTCTCAGTATTGAGTTGACAGTCAGTGAACCCAGCCCAGGTATCACAAATATGATCTCGCTGATGATGGCTCCCCCCAGCACCAACGCGACACTGATCCCGATGACCCCGAGAGTTGGTATCATCGAATTCCTCAAACCGTGGAAGACTATCACTCTCCACTCGTGGACACCCTTGCTTCGAGCTGTACGCATGTAGTCCTCGGAGAGAACTTGCAGCAGGTTGGCGCGTGTCATCCGAGCGATCACCGCCGATTGAGAAACGCCAAGTGCAAGTGCAGGAAGGAGCAGATGCTGTAACGTTTGAAGGAAACCCTCCGAAATCGGCACATAGCCCGCAACAGGTAGCAATCGTAGCTTCAGAGAGAACACCAGGATTAGATTCAGAGCCAGCCAGAAGTTTGGGACAGAAATACCCAATAGAGCTATGATCATGCAGGCAAAATCGATGGGCCCGCCTCGCCACACAGCAGCTAGTACACCAGTCGTCAAGCCCAAGATGATGCCTACCGTGCTAGCAAAGACCGCTAGGATGATGGTTGGCTCCAGTCTCGCTAGGATCAGACTTGCAACTGATTCCCCTGCATGCGTTATTGACTCGCCCAGGTCTCCGTGCACCAAGCTCCAATACCACCTTCCCAATCGCACATGCACTGGATCATTGAGGCCTAGTCGCTCCCGAAACTGGAGAATGTCTGCTCCTGTGGCTTCTTCGCCGAGGACGTAGAAGGCGGCATCTCCTGGTATGATACTCATGATCACAAAGGCAAGAGTGGCTACCACAAACACCGTTAGCAACGCACCGGCTATCCTTCGGGCAATGTATCCAAGCACTCGAGTCGCCTGCCAATCTCTGCCTATCTGGCAGCCTCGTATCGTAGGAAGCGGTGGCGACTAGCCCTCGTGACTAGTCGCCACCTCGGAACGCCAGATCCTACCGGTATCTACCCATCAAGCCACACGTTCCAGAAATAGAACTCTGGGAGGTTTGTGTACCCCTTGACCTCGTCGCGTACTGCTATGAGATCGTAGAAATCTCCGAGTTTGATGATCGGAACGTCTGTGTAGTAGAGAGCGTGAATCGCTTCCCAGATCTCGAAGGCTTCATCAGGGTCGGTCTCGAGGTACAAGGCCTCAACTAGAGCATCCTTCCCAGCGTGTACCCATCCCGGCGACTTCGCTCCGTCAATGCTTGTATGCATCAGTGGATGGGTTCGGTACGTGCTATCGAGGGGTGACAGATCCCAACGCTGTGGGTCCCGGAGCACTTCCTTGGACGTTGCCATATCGTAAGTCTGCAGGTCAACATTGATGCCCACGGCCTCCAACTGCTGCTCCAAGATGAGGGCGATGTTGAGCAATGCGTACTCCGTTGTGGAAGTGACAATTCTGACCGGCTCGCCACCATAGCCCATCTCGTCAAGGATTTCGCGAGCCCTGCTCGGATTCGCTTGGTTGTACAACTCCTCTCCCACCCGTGAATGCCAAGCCGTCTCAACCCACATGATGCCGGGGTCGAGCCTGTATGCCTCCGGATCTCCGACAACGCCTTCCATGATCTCGTCACAGTCGACAGCAGCCTGGATGGCTCGTCTCATGTCTCTGTTACCTCCAGCGCCTTCTGATTTATTGCTGAAGATAAGAGAGTACATCCACGGAGCTGACAGTACAACATCTACTTCTGGATTGCCTGCAAGTCGCATCCGATCATCGGGTGTCAGCGGCCATGCGATATGAAAGTCCCCCGACTCCACGCCAACAGCTCTCACTGAAGGTTCCGCGACGAACATAATCTTGATCTTGTCAAGGTATGGCACTCGGGCTCCACCGTAGCCATTCGGCGCCTCTTCCCTAGGCTGGTACTCGTCGAATCTTTCAAGGAGAACATATTGTCCCTTGCGCCACTCTGAGAACACGTACGGACCAGTGCCAACATAGTCGGTGATGTAGTTCTCAGTGCCTGCTGCTTCAACGATCTCCTTCGGAAGCACTACGACCGCGTAACGATTCACGGCAAGCGCATTGATAATCATCCCCATAGGGGAGAACAGTTCGATCTGCAGAGAGTATTTGCCGGTCTGCCTGATCTCCTTGACGTTAAAGCCGCCAAGCAGCGTGCCTCTGTCTTTGCACCTTTGTATCGAGGCCACAGCATCCTCGGCCGTCATCTCGTCGCCATTGTGGAAGAGAATGCCCTCTCGGAGCTGAATGGTATATGTTTTACTATCTTCGCTTAGCGTGTAGCCCTTTGCCAACAAGGGAACGGGCTTGAAGTTCTCGTCCATCGTAAACAGTGTTTCCAGCGCATGCCATGCAATGTAGCGAGAGTAGTTGAGCGTGGTGCCGTGCAGATCGAAGTGTGAAGGCTCTGCGGGCATAGCAACAACAAGAGTTCCCCCATACACCGGCTCTCCTCCTTGAGCAAGCCCCAAAACAGGGAGAGTCATCGACACAGCCAAAACGAGAATCGCGAGCATGACAACATGTCTTTTCATGACTGATAGCCTCCTTGGAAAATCAACCAGGAACTTCTTGCTAGAACTCAGCTACAACCTCAATGGCGGTAAAGATCACCTCCTCGCGGCTCAAGCTACCGCTCCTTCGGGAGAGACTCCCTTGCGAGTAGCGTCCGTCGCTTTCTCTTGCGCTTCAGAAGATCTCCTATAGGACTGCTCAAGATGTGCTTGTACAGCCTCCTCAATCCTTCTTTCATCGCCAGACAACAGACTCTCCAGCAAAGCGCAGTGCTCCCGAGAAACCTCTACCAGGCGGCCGATTCGCTCTCCCGCAGACAAGCCCGCCGAATTGAGTCGAAGCCTTAGTACATAGCTGTTTATGAGACCTAGGATCTGTGACATCAAATGGTCGTCCGAACGCTCTTCCAGAAGCAGCGCTAGTGCATAGTCGACCTTCACTGTAATGGGCTCTGTGCGTTTTCCAGCGAGATCCGAAACACCATCACGCAGCTCACTGAGAAGGCGCTCAACGCTAGCTCTAGCTACCTCGTCCACAGAGATGAGAAACGAAAGCCTGTGCATGATGTAGGGCTCAACTAGCTCGCGAAAATCGTAGAGTGTTTTGATTTCTTCCTGAGTCAAACCGCGAACCGTGGGCTGATGGCCGGGGATCCTCTCAACAAGCCCCTCTGCCTCTAGTTTTGCAAGTGCAGAGCGGATAGGAGTATTGCTAACCCCAAGTCGCGTTGCCAGATTCTCTATCGACAGCGGCTCGCCAATGTCGAGCTCTTCGGAAAAGAGCATCGACCGCACCCTTCTGTACGCCTCTTCGGCCAGAGTGCTTCTCTTCAGAGGATCGCTACTCGCCACTTCTGTGCTCGCCTCCCGGACTCGATGCATCATACACGATACATGATGCATCGCCAACTACGCGGCCTATGGAGACTGCTCCCATTAGATCACGAACTGCGCAAGAGGCGCCATTCTGATCTGGCCCTATCTACCCGCCCAGGGAGCATCACCATCCCATTCACTATGCAGATGCACCATACTCGCGTTACCTGAACCGCCCCGGGATTGCCGGAGCCTTCATGGCTTGAGTCTGGAACTCAGTCATAGAGTACAGTGTCTAGCTTCGCGGTACTGTCTGGAGGTTGATATTCGCCACATGCTTTG
>Ga0272442_10011496_pt1 | contig 10793 bp, 7 predicted proteins | sample SSMForm2O_FD_200262 | JGI IMG/M metagenome (GOLD analysis project Ga0272442, IMG submission 200262) | Marine sediment archaeal communities from Little Sippewissett salt marsh, Falmouth, MA, United States - SSM-Form-2O | ecosystem: Environmental > Aquatic > Marine > Wetlands > Sediment ... | reverse complement strand
AGGACGTCAAGCTTCCGAGCGACATGCAGCGTGCGATCGCGCGGCAGGCCGAGGCGGAACGCGATCGGCGCGCCAAGGTGATCAATGCCGAGGGCGAGCAGCAGGCCGCGACCAAGCTCGGCGAAGCCGCCGCGATCATCGAGCGGAACCCGGCTGCGCTTCAGCTCCGGTATCTGCAGACGCTCAACGACATCAGCGCCGAGAACGCGTCGACCATCGTCTTCCCGGTGCCGATCGAGTTATTCGAGTGGCTGTCGAAGGGCAAGAAGGCCGACTAGCTGGATGCGATCGTATGACGTCGTCGTGATTGGAGCCGGGCACGCCGGCTGTGAGGCGGCCCTGGCGGCCAGCCGCCTTGGCCTGCAGACCGCGCTGGTCACGATGAATCTCTCGGAAATCGGACGCATGCCGTGCAATCCCGCAATCGGGGGCCCGGGCAAGTCTCAGCTCGTGCGGGAAATCGACGCGCTCGGTGGCGAGATGGCACGCGCGTCGGACGCCGCCATGATCCACATCCGTTTGCTTAACACGAGCAAAGGAGAGGCAATGCGCGTTCGCCGCGCACAGGCGGACCGCGAGCTCTACAAGCAGACGTGGAAGACACTGCTCGAGGCGGATGACGGCCCGGATCTGATCGAAGGTATGGTTGACGAGATCTTTGTAGCGAACCACCGGGTTCGCGGCGTAGCGTTGCGGGAAGGCCTGCGACTGGCCGCACAAGCCGTCATCGTCGCCACCGGTACGTTCCTGAACGGAAGGGTGCTGATGGGAGACGCCGCGTACGCGGCCGGCCGCGCCGGGGAGCCGCCGTCGACCGCGCTGGCCGAATCGCTGAAGAGCCTCGGCTTCCGCATGCAGCGCCTTAAAACGGGAACGCCGCCGCGCGTTCATCGATCGAGTGTGAACGTTGCGGGCCTGGAACGCCAGCCGACGGCGGACGTGCCGCTTGCGTTCTCCTTCCGAACTGCGCCGCGCGTCCTACCGGACGCCTATCCGGTGTACGTCACGCACACCAACGAGGACACGCACCGCATCATCACCGAGAACCTCGATCAGAGCGCCAACTTCAACGGGCTGATGGACGGCGTCGGTCCGCGGCACTGTCCGTCCTTGGAGTCGAAGATCGTCAAGTTCCCGCAGCGCACGTCGCACAAGGTGTTTCTTGAACCGGAGGGCCGCCGAAGTGCGGAAGTGTACCTTCAAGGGATCTACACTGCGTTCTCTCCCGAGATCCAGGAGCGGATCGTGCACTCAATCGACGGGCTGGAACGGGCGCACATCGAACGGTACGGATACAACATCGAGTACGACTACATCGACCCGCTACACGTCGACGCTACGCTGCAAGTGGATGGGATCGACGGGGTATACCTGGCGGGGCAAGTCATCGGAACCACCGGGTACGAGGAAGCGGCCGCGCTCGGCTTGCTGGCCGGGGTGAACGCGGCCCGTAAGCTGCGCGGGCAACCTCCCGTCGTGCTCGATCGCGGGCGGGCGTTCATCGGCGTACTCGTCGACGATCTCGTCACCAAGGGGATCACGGAACCGTACCGCATGCTTCCCTCACGCGCCGAGTACCGAATCACACTGCGGGAGAGCAACGCCGACCTACGGCTGTCCGGCATCGGCCACGATGTCGGGCTCGTGTCCGACGAGCACCATCAGCGAGTGCTCGACCGTCAGCGCCGCATCGATCGGTTGCTGGACGAGTTGCGTGCCACGCGCGTCGGCCCTGGCGACGCGGTGAACGCGGTGCTATCCGTGCACGGCGCTCCCCTCGCGAGCAACGGCGCCAGCCTCTACGACCTGCTTCGCCGCCCGCATGTGCAGCTCGCGGATCTCCTGTCGATCGACGAGATTCCCGAGGATGTCCGGACCGAAGTGCAGATCGTCGGAAAGTACGCCGGGTACTTGGCACAGCAGCAGCGGGACATCGATCGTCTGAAGCGTAGCGAAGCGATCTCGATTCCCGAAACATTGGACTACGACGAACTCACGAGTTTGTCGATCGAAGGGCGAGAGCTGCTCAAGCAGGTCCGTCCGCGATCGTACGGTCAGGCAACGCGGGTACCCGGTGTGTCGCAAGCCGACCTGGCAATGCTCGCCGTCGTACTGCGAAAGAACTAGAGCCTACGGAGCGGAGGCAACCGACGGAAGCGGTTCGCAGACCAAGTAGCGCGACGCAGCATCGTGGAAGATCTGCCCACACGTGTACCCACCCCACACGGGAGTCGTCCCGACTTCATCCAGCACCACGAGGAACACGTACTTCGGATCATCCGCCGGGAAGAGGCCGGTGAACAGCGACGTGTATTTGTCGGACGAGTAGCCGACGCCGGGTTCGGCCTTCTGTGCCGTACCCGATTTCCCGGCCACGGCGATCCCGTCGAGTGCGGCAAGCATCGCGGTCCCACTCTCAACAACGAGTTCCATCATCTCGCGCATCTCCGCACAGGACTGTGAGGACACGACCTGCGTGCCTAGTTCGTACGGACCGGTGGCGATGCCGTCGACGGACTGAACGATGTGAGGTTGCACGGTGTATCCGCCATTGGCGATTGTTGCCAGACCGACGACGAGTTGAATCGCCGTCACCGCAACCGACTGACCGATCGACGACGAAGCCAGATCGAGGTCGCTCCAAAGCGAGGGATCCCGCAGGGTGCCGTGTACCTCACCCGGAAGCTCGATCCCGGTTTCGGCGCCGAATCCCACAGCGCTGAGAAACGCGTGGTACGGCTCCTTTCCCAGTTCCAGCGCCACCTGGATCATCCCCGCGTTGATCGACCCCTGAATCACTTCGGCAAACGTGATCATCCCGTAGGAGTGGTACTCCGAGTTGTGAATCACATGCCCTCCTACGGTGATCCCGTCGTCTCCGTTCAGTAGATCGGTCGGGTCGACGACGCCCGCCTCCAACGCCGCCACGCCGCAGAACGACTTGAAGATCGACCCCGGCTCGAACGGATAGGCGACCGCCAGATTCTTCCGCTGCTCGGCCGGCGACGACGAGTACTCGTTAATGTTGTATCGTTCGCTCTGCGCCATCGCCAGGACACGGCCGTCATCGGGGTCGATGACGACAATCATTCCTGCGCGGGCGTCGAATCGATCGACGCCCGCATCGATCGATTCCTCACAGATCAGCTGCAACCGCGCATCGATCTCGAGGACGATGTCGCTGCCCCGTCTTCCTTCCACAATGGTCTCCGTGCTCACCGTGCTTCCGTTGGCGCTTTCCACGATGTGAACCGTCGTCGGCGTACCGCGCAACTCCTCATCGTACGCCAGTTCGATCCCTTCCAGACCGTACCCGTCGATGCCGACAAAGCCGATGATGTTCGACGCCAGCGAATTCTGTGGATAACAGCGCTGCCACGTATCAATGAACACCAGGCCGTACGCACCGGCTTCTTCCATCCGGTCTTCGATGCGTCGAGCCGTCTCCAGATCTACATCGCGGTCGACCCACGTGAAGTAGCTGTCACGCGTGACCAGATCAGTCGCCGCTGACAGTGTCAACCCAAGTTCCTCGCTTAGAATCCGCGCCAGAACGGCTGGAAGAACTGCACTGATGCCGTCGACCGCAATCGCACTGGCACGGATGTCGTATGCCAACGGCACACCGTTCGCGTCCAGAATCGATCCGCGTTGTCCGGGAATCTCGATCGTTGCTTCCTGCATCGCCGCTGCGGCGGCCGACCATTTCGAGTGCTCGAACACTTGGAGCTGGACCAGACGACCGACCATCACGAAGCTCAGCACGACAAGCATTGCCGCAAGGATTCGTCCACGCATGCGATCCGGATTCGCGGGCCTATGGGTCGAGGCGTACATCGTACGTGACCTCCGGTTCCACCATGCCCAGTTCCTCTCGCGCAACCCGCGATACGCGTTCCAGTGACAGCGCTTGATCGATGCGGGATTGCAGTGTCTGGTTGATGTCTTCCGTTTCCGTGAGGACATCCCGTGCGGTCGTCACCTTCGCCGTGAGATCTCGGAGAGTTGTAGTCTGTGCGACGTAAACGAAGGCAAGCGCAGCGCCGCCAATCACGAGGCAGACAACCGCCACGTCCGCGAGGGAGAACCACGTGTCCACCCGATGCGAAGGGCGCCGTCGCCGCCGGTCCAGTCCAGGGAATCCCCGTTGGGTCGACATCTCTCCCAAATCCTAGAGGAGTCCGCTGGTACAAAGGCGGACATGTGTCGCTGTGGGATACGAACTAGACGACGTGGAGGCACGCGCGCAGCTTCGCGGAGCGCGCACGCGGATTACCGTCGATCTCGGATGCCGTCGGGGTCATCGGTTTCTTGGTCAGAATCTCGGCCTCAACGCGCTTGCCGCACATACACTCCGGTAGACCGGGCGGGCAGACACAGGTTGCAGCTTTCTCACGCATGAACTGCTTGACGACTCGGTCCTCCAGCGAGTGGAAGCTGATCACAACCAGCAAGCCGCGATCTGCGAGCCGCTCCCATCCGCCGGCCAATGCGTCGCTCAGTGCGGCCAACTCATCGTTCACCGCAAGGCGAATCGCTTGGAACGTACGCGTCGCCGGGTCGATTCGCTGTCGGAAGTACGCAGACGGAACGGCGCTGTGTACGATGCGTCGAAGCGCGCTCGTCGTCTCGATCGGCTCCCGCCCACGTGCCGACACAATGGCCCGCGCAATCCTTCGCCAGTACCGCTCCTCTCCGAAATCTCGCAACGCACGCCCGATGTCGTCTTCCGTTGCAACCGAAAGCCACGCCGTAGCGGACATTGCCTGCCGTCGGTTCATCCGCATATCAAGCGGCCCGTCCGTGCGGAAGCTGAACCCGCGATCCGCGTCGTCGAGTTGGAGAGAGGAAACGCCGAGATCGAGCAGCATGCCACCGATCTCTCCAATTTCCAGTGCGTCGAGGTGCCCCGCCACATCGCGCACGTTGCCGTGTACCAGCGTTACGCGCTCGCCGAACCGGTTCAAGCGACGCTGCGCCTCGGCCAGCGCCGTGTCATCCTGATCGATTCCGACAACACGTACCGTGGGGAGTGCATCCAGAATCGCGGCCGTGTGTCCACCCAAACCGACCGTGCCATCAACGATCGTGCCGGGCGTGTGCTCGGCGAATAACTCAACGACCGTTCTGCGAAGTACCGGGATATGTTCCGGCGCATTGCAACTCATCGGCCGTCGGACGTCTCGTCGAACGCGTCCGCTTGTTCTTTGAGATCGGCAAGAAGCTGCAACGCCTCGATCGGTGTCAGTCGATTCGGATCCGTTTCCCGTACGCGTTTGACTACCGGGTGTTCGGCCGATCCGAACAGCGGCAGCACGCTCGCCGGCGTTTCATGATGTCCAAGCGAGGAGAGTGGTGCCTCCAAAAGGAGATCTTCCAGAATGCGATCCGCGGCATCTGTTACGTGTTGCGGCAACCCGGCAAGACGTGCCACGTGAACCCCGTAGCTGCCCTTGGCCTTGCCCGACGTCACGCGGTGCAGGAACACGATGTCTCGTCCGACCTCCTTGACCGCCACGTGCATGTTCGCGACGTTCGGAATCTCCTCGGCCAGCCGCGTTAGTTCCTGGTAGTGCGTTGCAAACAGCGTTTTCGCGCGAACGCTTCGGGCCAACTCGCTTGCCACCGCCCACGCGATCGATACGCCATCGAACGTGCTTGTCCCACGTCCCATCTCGTCGAGAATGATCAGGCTGCGAGCGGTCGCACGCTCAAGGATGGCCGCCGTTTCCAGCATCTCCATCATGAATGTACTGATGCCGGATGCAACCATGTCCGACGCTCCTACGCGGGCGAAGACCCGATCGACGATCGGTAAGGTGGCCCGATCGGCGGGGACGAACGACCCCGCTTGCGCCATCAAGCAGATCAGCGCCGTCTGACGCAGGTACACGGACTTTCCCGCCATGTTTGGCCCAGTAAGGATCACCACATCGCAGTCTTCGCCTAGTTCCAGATCGTTGGGCACGAACTCCTCAATCCGCTCGACCACCGGATGACGTCCGCCGTCGATCACGATTCGATGCTGTTCGGTGAACGTCGGTCGTACGTAATGGCTACGGTGCGCTACGTCAGCCATGGACAGGAGCACGTCGAGTTCGGCGATCGCGTCTGCGGCTTCCTGAAGGGCCCCGATCGAGTCCGAAATCGCAGCGAGCGCGTCTTCAAACAGCTTCACCTCAAGTGCCTTCGCTCTCTCGTCCCCGGAGGCCACTCGATCTTCCAGCGCTTTCAACTCGTCGGTTACAAAGCGCTCCGCGTTGGCCAGGGTCTGTCGTCGCACATACTCCGCCGGGACTTTGTCCAGTTTCGTCTTCGTAACTTCAATGTAGTACCCGAACACACGATTGAATCCGACCTTGAGCGAGGAGATTCCGGTCCGCTCGCGTTCTGCGGCCTCCAGTTCGGTGAGCTGTGCGCGAACGTCCCTCACGTCCCGCCGAAGTACATCCAGATCCTCGCTGTAGCCGTCGCGGATCACGCCGCCGTCCCGCGAATCCACCGCCGGCTGGTCCACCAGCATGTCGGAGAAGCGATCGCATAGCTCCCTCAGGCCGGACTGCGCCAAGCCGCCCTGGATTCGGTCGAGCGCCGCAGCGTGCAGGTCTTCCGCTTCACAATACGTTCTGAGTGCAGAGTCCAGTGTGGGGATACCTGTCATCGATCGCAGGAGAAGCCCAAGGTCGTACGGCCGCATGCGCCCAACGCCCAGTTTCCCGATCAGCCGTTCCAGGTCGTGAATCTCACCCACGGTGTCCCGTAGTTCATCGCGCAGTCGTGCGCTATTCACCAGACTCTCGACAACGTCCAAGCGTTCCTCGATCTCCTGCCGATCCACGAAGGGGGCAAGCAACCGGCGGCGGAGCAAGCGCCTCCCCATGCCGGTTACCGTTCGATCGACAACGCGGAGGAGCGTCCCACGTTCCTGCCCCTCGTGCAGCGGCTTCACCAGTTCCAAGCTGGACACTGTAAACGGATCGAGATCCATCCGATCGGAAATCCGGTACTCGCGGAGTGCGCGAACATGCTGCTGCGCCGTCTTCTGTGTCAGCGTCACGTACGCAAGGATTGCTCCCGCCGCCTGCAACGCTCGCTCGCTGAATCCCAAGTCCTCGGCCTCTACTGCTGCGGCGTTGTATGACTCCGTTGGAGTCACAGTGATCGTGCGCTCACCCAGCAACGGCTTCAGCGAGTCTCTGCCTTCTTCTTCGGGAACAAGAACTTCGCTTGGGTTCTTCCGTTCGATCTCGCTTCGCAGTACGGCGATTGATTCTGCCATCGCACAGGCAAACTCTCCTGTGGAGAGGTCGAGGAACGCGAGTCCGAACGATGTCTCCCCCGCCACCAAATGGACGGCTGCAAGGTAGTTGTTTGCCCCGGAATCGAGCACGGAATCATCAATCGCCGTGCCCGGCGTCACGATCCGAACGACATCACGCTTGACAAGCCCCTTCGCGGTCCGCGGGTCTTCGACCTGTTGACATACGGCAACCTTGTGCCCCTTCTTCAGCAACTGGCTCACGTAGGCGTCGCCACGGCGGACCGGCACACCGGCCATCGGTATTCCGTTCCGTGACGTCAACACAATGTCGACCTCCCGTGCGAGCAGTTCGGCATCTTCGTAGAACGCCTCGTAGAAGTCGCCCATGTGGAAGAAGAGGATCGCATCAGGGTGCTCCGCCTTGAACCGCATGTACTGCTTCATCATGGGGGTTTGCTGCGGAGCGTTTGCCATGTCGGGCTCAGTATAGCTGGGGCGTTGAAGTGCCACAAAGCGCTTGAGATTCGGAGTACACGAAAGAACGATGGGCCCACCGCGTCTTCCATCACCCCTTTCCATCACCTTGACAATCGAACCTATGCCATATATAGTTGTTTCACATACGACATAGACCTGTAAAAGGGCAAACCTATCGAAAGGTAGGGGCGCAAAACCACGGGCCTTCGCGGACTTCTAGTAGAGTTCGTACGGATTCGATTGAAAGGATTCGCGGTCGCCGGGTTACCAGGAAGACTGGTACCCGGTTTTTTGCTTTTGGGGTAGGCGACGGGAGAAGGAGAACGGACGATGCAAACGACGATCTACTACAACGAAGAGGATGCGTACCTCATCGCACAAGTGGACGCGAAGAGCCGACGGGAACGGAAGAGCCGCAGTTCGGTGATCCTGTCGATTCTTGAAGAACACTTCGAAAGCGAGAAGCGACTCGGGGAGATCCTCGTCGACCTGGGTGTCCTATCACACTCGGATCTCGCAAAAGGGCTAGAATTGCAGAAGACACGGTTCACGGACAAGCTTCTTGGCGATATACTGCTCGAAGAGCAACTCGTCGACCGTGAGGCCGTCGAGCGTGCCTTGGTCATTCAGGGACGGAGTACTCGAGAGAAATGATCGCGGCACATGTTGAGTGCAGGGTTCAACTTGCTCTCGTTGAGATTGGCTACATGGTAGCGACAAAGGCAAACCATCCGAGAGGATGGGACGCAAAGCCACGGGCCCTAGCGAACGATCTGTGTTCGCGGCAGCCGGGTTGCCGACTGTACATAGGAGGGTCTGATGGCAAGGCAATCGATTTCGGCTTCCTGTGGTGAACACCGGGGGGGGAAGACCGGCGTCGTCGCGTTCTTGATCGTAGGATTGCTGCTCGTCGTTTCGTTTCTTTCGAGCGCGCAAACACTCCAGCTTTCGGTGTCCGGAACGTGGGACGACGAAAGCCCCACAAACTACTGCACCTCGATCATCGGCGCAGACATTCGCTGGGGCGAGGCCTCTCGATACGGATGTCTCGACTGGGCGAATCGGAGCGGATTCAACATCACCGGGTACTCCGGGATCACAATGGTGGAAGATGAGCTGTTCGTCATCGGCACGTTCACCCACCGTAACCGGGTGATCTACGGCGGAAGCATCGAGTCCGTCGATCTCGTCATTACGATCGTGTTTAGTGGAACGAATGCGCCGCCCCCTGAGACGTTCACATACAACATCGACTTCGACGAGACAACGAACGACGGGAACTGCCCATACGGCGGTGACGGAGACGACTGCTATGACCGCGTCCTGTTCACAAGCACGGTCCCGTCCGAGACGTTCGTGTATGAGGGATGTACGTACACAATCGAACTCGGCTTCCGCGACGGAGATGAGCTAACAGATACCCTGATCACTGAAGAACGAGCCGACACGACGGTCGAGTTGGTCGCATATGTTCGCTGTGTTGATCCGAAGTCCGACTTGTCAGTCGAGAAGACCGATACCTACGATCCGATCGACGCCGGGCAGATTCAGGTCTACACGATCACCGTAGCAAACGATGGACCACGTGACTGCACGGGAGTCGTTGTGGAGGACACCCTACCCGAGGGCGTTACCTACCAAAGCCACTCAGCAACCAAAGGGAGCTACAGCAGTTCGACAGGCGTTTGGAACATTGGGACTTTGGATATCGACGATTCCGAAACCTTGACTCTTAGTGTGCTCGTGGCAGTTGACGCCGACAACTATATCGAGAACACGGCCTGCGCGAGCAGTGACCTGGATGACCCTGATCCATCCAACAACTGCGACACTGAGACGACAACGGTCGAGCATCATCCGGTCTTGGTTCTCGACAAGTCAGGATCGCCCTACAATGTCAACGTCGGCGACACTGTGACCTATACCGTAACAGTCAAGCACGCCGTCTCCTCCGATCTCTCACCTGTGACAATCGATGCAGTCTCAGATTCACTGGGGATTCCGCTTGCCTACGTTTCGGGAGATGACGGTGACGGGCTTCTGGAAGGAAACGAGACGTGGACGTACAACGCAATACGCGTGGCACAGCCGACGGACCCCATCAATCTCGCCAACGAAGCATGTGTTGAGGGACATGACCTCGACAACGACGACGTCAGTGACTGTGATACGGCCGTCACGATCATCGACCACAATCCCGTCCTGCAGGTGGACAAGTCGGCCGAACCGGAAGCAGCGCAAGTCGGAGACATCGTTCTGTACACGATTGTCGTCCAGCACAACGACTTGAGCGACGGCTCTCCGATCAACATAACCGATGTGAATGACAGCCTCGGCATCGAGCTGTCTACCCCCTCTGGCGATGACGGCGACGGCGTACTCGAGTCGTGGGAGGTTTGGACGTATACGGGGTCTCGAGAGATCAAGAAGGATGATCCGCAGTACCTGACAAACACGGTCTGCGTGTATGGGGTTGATCTCGATACCGATGATGTTTACGACTGCGATTCCGTAACCGTACCCGTAACGCACAACCCGTTGCTCGAACTCGCAAAGTCCGGTCCCGCGACCGCAGGCGTCGGTGACATCGTTTCGTACTACTTCGAGGTCAGCCATGCCGCGGGCAGCGACGGAAGCCCCGTCAGCGGTCTGACGGTCACCGACACCGTCGCCGGTGACGCCACCTTGATCAGCCAGGTCGGCGGAAATGCCGACAGCCTGCTCGAAGAGGGCGAGACCTGGACGTATAAGGCCACCTACACTGTCCAGCCCACCGACCCCGTCTCCCTCACCAATCAGGGATGCGTCGACGGTGACGACCTCGACGGAGACTCGGTCGGCGACTGTGACACCCACACCACGACCGTTCAGTACGCTCCGTCAATCGACCTGGTCAAGACGCCTGACTACGACACCTTGAGCGTCGGCGACACGATCACCTACGACTACACCGTCACCAATACCGGAGACGTCGAGTTGACGAACATCACCCTCGAAGACGACGTCCTCGGCACGATCGATCTCGGCGACACCACGCTCGCACCGGGAGAACACA
>Ga0272442_10011494_pt1 | contig 10794 bp, 10 predicted proteins | sample SSMForm2O_FD_200262 | JGI IMG/M metagenome (GOLD analysis project Ga0272442, IMG submission 200262) | Marine sediment archaeal communities from Little Sippewissett salt marsh, Falmouth, MA, United States - SSM-Form-2O | ecosystem: Environmental > Aquatic > Marine > Wetlands > Sediment ... | reverse complement strand
TGTTTAACATATCAGAAAAGATCTATATGGATCTTGTAGGAAAAGTATATGGTTCTAGTGGAAAACTAAGGGCTTCATGTGAAAAATCAGATTATATTGCAAAAATAGATTTTGGAACTGAAACTTCTCCGTGTGTAAGTGGTTATGTGAGAGGTACTGCTAATATCGATCCAAGTTCAAATTGGAAGATAGGCGGTTATTCATTGGATAATTGGCATAATCGCACAAGATTGGTTGTAATTAACCCTGTTGAAGAAAATTTACCGGTGGATTATCAGGTTTTAGTTCAATTAAATGACTCCAATTTTAACCATGATTATTATCATAATCCGAATCTGATTGATGGCACAGATTTCAGATTTTTTATAGAAGATGAAGATGGAGATTATTTTGAATGCCCTTTTTGGATTGAAAGATGGTACCCTGAAACAACGCATACATCTAGAATATGGGTTAGTTTACCAGTGAGTATACCTGCTGCAGGGGCACCAGAAACTCCTACAATAAAAAACCTTTACTTGTATTATAGTTATCAGGGCGTAGATGATTATGAAAATACGATGTTATCGGGAGATCGCACTTTTATTTTCTTTGATAATTTCACTTTGGATTCCAGAGATGAAGATAAATGGGATAAATACGAAAGTGATTCTGGTGATTGTATTTCTTTTAATAATGGTAAACTTTTAATTAAAGAAAAAGCAGCATTAACATCCAAAATAGATATGTCTAAGACAGCAGGTGGCGATAGATATATTATTGAGGCAAAGGTTAAATCATCAAACTCAAATCTACCTAGGGAAGCAAGTATTTTTGCTAGAAAACAAGACGGAACACATACCGAACCCTATAAGGATGCAACGTTGTTTACCTCTGGATATTTTAATGAAGATGAAAGATTTAATCTTGCAATTTCTCGATATGAAATAAGTGGATTTGATCCTAAAGCAGTGGATGAATCAAAAAGTCAGATGGACTATAATAAATGGTATAGACTAAGATATATTGTAAACATAGATACTGCAAATAATAATAACGATGATATTGTAATTAGATATTTTTATGATGATTTTGCTGTTGATGGAGCAGCAGCTTTGACATATCAAACCGGTGGAGATAACGGAGAATTTGGGTTGTGTGTAGCAAGACCTACAGGCCAGATGAAAACTCTATGGACGTATTTTGATTGGATTATTGTAAGATACTATAGGGCCAATCCTATCGAAGATATTGAAGATTTTACGGCTCTTGAAGAGATAGAGCCTACTACAAAGGTTTATGAAACAGAATCAAAGGATTTTTACTGGGATGGTTCTTCTAGCAATATCGATTCCAGTTATACATCCGGTTCTGAACTTGGTGCAGATTTTGTTTACAATGATGCTGGCGGAGATGGTGTTTTTTCTATTAATGGTCTTGATTATAATGAGCAGTACAGTATTACTTTTCTTTATGGACGTAAAACAACAGATATAGCTAGGATGCAATATAAAATTAATTCAGGTGAATTTGTAACTCTTGATAGTACTGATACTAGTAATAAAGAACCATATAGAAAGAAATGGATTAGTGGTGAATACCCTACATCTAATGAAATTTCGATTACATTTAGAAATAATGATAATAATTATTGGAATGTATGTGCTTTGACTATTGAACGGGGAAACCGTGAAATTACTATTGATGGGGGCTCATAATATGAAGCTTAAAAACAATGATGCGCAAATGCAGTTGCTTGAGGTCATTCTTGTTGCAGGTATGTTATTTGTTGCTTTATATTTTGTAAGAGGCATAGATATTGTTTCAAATACAAACGTTGAATCAGATAACAAGCTCCAAGATTTAGGCAATAGTATTCTTGAGAGTTTATCTGCTCAATCTTCGTCATATTCATATTATAATAGTCTGCTTGCGTATTATGCTGATTATGATAATGGTGGATTTGCAAATTATGTTAGGGCAGTTCTTCCAGAGGGTACAATTTTTAAAATAACCAGTATTGATATGACTAATCTAACAAAAAATATTGATGCAACTATTAGTTCTTCGACTGAAACTATTTATGACCCGGATCTTTGGCTTGGTGAAGAGGCTAGGGCTTCAAGACTTGTTGTAATAGGCGATAGATTGTATGATATTGTTTTGTATATGTGGTTTAATACAGGAGTGTGATTTTTATTAATAATAAAAAAATTAAAAATGATGATTCTGGTCAACTACTTTTACTAGGCGGTGTTATGCTTACAATTCTTATTATTTCTCTAGCTGTAATTTCGACTAGTGTTTCTGATATTTATATATCTGTTGATAATACCGATTTTATTAAATCTGAATATGATAATATTAGAAGAGAATTTGGACTTGCGTTAGAATCAAATCTGATAGATAAACTAGAATATGTGACACCTGGAACAGATGGTGATAATATTGTTCTTCCGTATTTTAATGATGTTAAAGATGTGTTTATTTTTACAGAGTCACTTTATGGTAATTATTTTGATGCAAATTTTATACGTAACAATTTTTCACCTGAGGAAGAAGCAATTGGTATGATTGTAGAGCTGACTTTTGATAACGGAAAGGAGTCTATAACTGAAGAGGTCGAATATGTTTTTTCAATTTATTAAAAAGATGGTTATTGATATGAAATGACAAAATGTCACGAAACATTTAAATATCTGTGTTGAGAAAATATAACACGTAAGTGAATTTGAGATATATTAAACCTTAATAGGTGGTTCAAAATGAAATTTAGAGGAGTACGAAGGAATAAATATGCTGTAAGCAACCAGATTGTGACTGTTGCAAGTATGTCTATTTTTATACTTGTGGTATTAGCAGTAACTTTTAATACAATACAAGAACCTGTTTTTATTGATCAAGAACAAAAAAGTCAGAAAGATCATACTGCCTTAGCAGTAGCCAATATGCTTACTGGGCAATCAGGTAGCATCGAAGGCGGTGATTCAGAGTGGGAATATGTAGTTACAACTGTTTTACCAAGTAGTGTAGGATTAAGAATGTCTCCTGATGATGTACCTCAGGAAATCCAGAACCTTGAGACATTGGACCCAAATGATATTAATCTAAATAGTCCACCTGAAGTATTTTTATTGGCTCCTGCAAATGATCCAGATAATAGTTTATCAACAAATACACCTACTTTAACATGGAGATGTGATGACGATCCAGGTGATGTTGTTAGTTTCACTGTTTATCTTGATGATCAATTTTTTCTTGATGCTCGAAATCCCCCCGTCGATCCTGTTTCATCTGGTCAAACAGAACTCTTTTTTCAAACTGATCCTCTTAATCTTAATACCCAATATTGGTGGTATGTAGTTGCAACTGATTTAAAAGGAAAAACTGACATAAGTGATATATGGACATTTATTACACCTGAAACCCCGCAAACTGATAACCTTCCAGTAATAAGTTTTTCAGAACCTGGCCCTCATAATTTAAATAGAAATCAACCAAAATTTTTTACATTAACGGTAACAGATGACGGGGAGGAGAAAGACCCTGTGATAGTCTATATTGATTGGGGTGATGGGAATGTTTATTTCTCAGATTCAGCTACTTTAGAGGCAGGTCATGCCGTCTTGACAATTGACCATTCTTGGTGTGATGCAGATACATATAATGTAGAAGCTATTGCAATAGATAAAATTGGTCAACCAAGTCTACCTGCAAGTGTTGATGTGATTGTCACCAACAACGAACCCTTTTTAGCAGAGTACTATGGTCCAGACTCATTAGATCCATGCATACCCTTTGAATTCGCATTTGATTTTGATGATATTGATGGCGATGCGATAAGCCATAAAATAGAATGGGGTGACGGGGATGACACTGGTTGGTCAGCTTTTGTAGAATTAGATGCTTGGTGTCTTCATACGCATAGTTGGAGTTCTGAAGGCTTATATCAAATTAAAATTTCTAGTAGAGACGATTATGATCTTTTCACTATTCATGAAGATTTTAGATTTATAATAATTGACGAGGGTGCACCTGAATTTCCTAAATTTCCAGATCCAACCTGTTGTTTGCCTGCTGGAACCATGATATCAATGGCTGATGGAAGCATTAAACCAATTGAAACAATTCAAAACGGTGATAAAATTTTAACATATGATAATGAAAATGAAAAATATGTTTCAGGATCTGTATCTTCGCCAATTCAAAGAACAAGAAGTGGCGTTTATGATATAAACGACGGACTTATCTCGCCAACAGATGATCATCCTGTCTATGTTAGAAAAGCTGATGGTTATGTTGGTTGGGCAGCAATTGATCCTGAAAAAGCTAAAGATTCATATCTTTATAGATCTTCAGTTCAGCTTGAAGTTGGCGATGAGCTATTTACACAAGATGGCTGGGTTAAAATTAAATCTATATATTTTAGACCTGGAATAATTGAAGTTTACTCGTTTATCGTTGAAAAATACCATCAATATTTTGCAAATAAGATTTTGACAAGTAACTTTGCTACCCATTGCTGGGAGACAGACGATGATGAGGGCAATACAGATCCTGATCCTGATACTGAGCACTGTTGTTTTCCTCCAGGAACCATGATATCAATGGCTGATGGAAGCATTAAACCAATTGAGAAAATTGTAAAATATGATCAAGTGTTGTCATTTGATCTTGAACGCCAAAAATATTCAACTGGAACCGTTGAATTTACCACAGGTTCGGTAAGGAATGGATACTACAGTATCAATGATGGCCTTGTTAATCCTACAAATGATCATCCATTATATATAGAAAAACAAGGCGGACATGTAGGATGGGGCGCAATTGATCCTGAAGCAAGTATGATTCCTTATGGATATCATGGTGAAATAAAACAAATAGAACTGGGTGATAAGTTATTAACATTAGATGGCTGGAAAGTCATTGAGTCTATTAAATATATTAAAGATAGATTGCAGACTTATACTTTTGGTGTAGAAGAATATGATCAATACTTTGCTGATGGTGTTTTAGTCAGCAATGCTGATACGGCATGTGTTCCGCCTGAGTGGTGTTGTTTCCCTGCTGGTACAATGATTTCTTTGTCAGATGGTACATATAAACCGATTGAACAAATTAAAAGAGGGGATTATCTGATGACTTATGATTTCTCTAAAAAAGAATACACCGTTGATATGGTCGCAGCCACAACAGTTGTGACCAGACAAGGGGTTTACAACATAAATAATGGTCTTATACGCCCGACAAATGATCATCCATTATATATACGTAAAAATACAGGTGAGGTATGCTGGGGTTCTTTAGATCCAAAAGCAACAGCAGTAGCATATAAATCAATTAAAAACGTTAATGAAATAGAAATTGGTGATGAGTTATTTACTGTTGATGGATGGGTTAAAATTGAATCAATAGAATATGAGCCAAAAACACAGATAACATATACATTACAAATGAGAAATCATCATCACTATATAGCAAACAATATACTCGTAAAAAACGCTGGAATGGGCGGCAATAATTTGGGTTGTATGCAAATAAACTGTTTTATTACTGGTAGTAAAATAGTAATGGCAGATGGTTCAACTAAAAATATTGAAGAAATGCAAGTCGGAGATATGATAAAAACTTATGATCAACAAAACGAAAAATGGACAACAGATGAAATTGTAACAGTATTTCACCTTGCACCAGAAGAAAATATAACAATGTTTGGCAATTATTACTTAATTATAAATGGAAAACTAGGTGTAACACCAGATCATCCGTTATTTATTGATGGACAATGGGTTTTAACTGGCGATCTAAAAGTCGGAGATAAGCTGTCCAGTGGAGATATTATAACTTCAATTGAGCGTATAGATGGATCTGTTGAAAGATATACCCTTGAAACAAAAACATATCATAACTATGTTGTGCTCTATGGTGATGAAGATGAATATGTTATTGCGCATAATCAAAATGAATACAACATTGGCGGATATGAAGAAAGCCAAGTAAATCAGCAAACAACTACATCGACGAACTCTGACTCAATACCAATTCTAAGCTACCATAAAGTCATGGGTTTAGAAAAATTAACCTATGAAGACTTAAAGGATATACTTGGTGTAGAGGAATATCTTGAATTTACACTTTCACTTAACTCGATACAAGGCAGTAGCCATTATTTCTATATAACTCCATCAAATGATAGAACATCCGAAGGCTCAAGTTATACATCAATAAAAGAAGTAAATGTTTTGATATGTGATCCGATACCTCATAGCATACCTGGTTCAGATGAATTAGAATACACAACTGATTTTGCAGTGCTAGAAGTACAAGTATTCTAATTTTTCTTTTTTAATTTTTTTTGAAAAAATTTGCAATAGATTTATTTAATAAACAAAGCATGTTTTATTATACAGATGAAAACAAAAAACAAAGATTTACAGAAAAAAATTGCAAAAAAAAGAATAACTAAATTATTTTTAATGGCTGAAAAAAAGGCTTTAGATGGACAGTTAGACCTTGCAGATAGATACGTGCATTTAGCAAGAAAAATCTCTATGAAATACTTAGTACCAATACCTCAAGAATACAAACGGTTTTTCTGTAAGCATTGTTATTCTTATTTACTTCCGTCTGTAAACTCTTGTTTTCGTATTACAAATTCAAAACTTGTAATCTTTTGTAATAACTGCGAAAAATATACAAGATTGCCTTTAAAAAATAAGAATAAATAGTCCTTCCGTTATCCTTATATATATTATCTTTTATTAGCCATACCTAATCTAACTCTATTATTAGGAGTAAAAGTGCTATGACAACAGTATATGAAGTTCCAGCAAAGGAATTAATTGATGAAATTGCAAAGAAGCTTAAAACTGATGATAATATTGTTACACCTGAGGCAAATATTTATTCTAGAACAGGTGTACATAAACAAAACCCTCCAGAAGATACTGACTGGTGGTACACTCGTTGTGCAAGTGTACTTAGAAAGTTATACACCAAAAATGCAATAGGTATTGAACGTCTAAAGGCAGAATACAGCGGTAAAAGAGATCGTGGTTCAAAACCTTATAAAGCACGCAGTGGCAGTGGAACTATTGCCAGACGTGCATTACAACAGCTTGAAAAAGCAGGTTATGTAACAAAATTGAAGGGGAAAGGCCGTGTTCTAACGCCTAAAGGCCGATCCTTTATGGATAACACCTCTCGTGATGTTTTAAAAAACATCGGTGATGCTTATCCTGAGCTTAAAAAATATTAAAAAATTGATTTGTTTAAAATGGATGAAGAACTTGAAAACCTAAAAAAGAAAAGGCTGCAGGAGCTACAGCAGCAGGCTGCTCTTCAACAAGATATGCAAGAGCAACAAGAAGAACAAAATAAACAGTTTGAAGAACAAAAAAAGGCAATTCTTAGGTCCATTATGACAAATGAGGCTCGTCAACGATTGGGTCGTATAAAAATGGCCAGACCCGAGGTTGGTGAAGCACTAGAAAATCAACTGATAATGCTTACTCAAAGCGGGCAGTTGAAAAGTAAAATAAATGATGAGCAGTTACGTAAGCTGCTTCAGAGAATACTTCCTAAAAAAAGGGATATAAAGATTAAAAGAAGGTAAGAAAGCATGTCAACACATAAACCTCTTGGCAAAAAAATTCGACTTAATAAATCTACAAATAGTAATAGACGAGTGCCAGCTTGGATTATGATTAAAACAAACAGACGTTTTACACGTCATCCAAAAACACGTAACTGGCGTAGAAATAAGCTTAAAAGAAGTTAATTTTCAGGGAAGGAAAAAAGATGGCTGAAGAAATATGGTTTTAAAGGTTCAAAAGCTGCAGATTCTGCAGTTAAACGTGTAAAAAGTTATCTTACTAAACACATGAAAGTTGAAGATAAAGATATTTGGATTGATGATTCATTAAATAATGCTTTATGGGCGCATGGTAAATACAGCATGGCTAGTAAAATACGTGTAAAGGCAGTTAAATTTGATGATGGTGTTGTTGAGGCTTATCTTCCAGAGCTTGAATTCAAAAAATCACGCAGAGAACTTCTCAAAGAAGAGCGTGAAGCAAAAGAACCAATTCTGCGCAAGGAAGAAATTGAGGCTGGAGAAGGTGAAACTGGTGCTGAGGATTATGATATTGCGCCAACCGGTGATGGTGAAGTTAAAATAAAGAAAAAGAAACCACATAAAGAAAAGAAAGAAACCGATGAAAAAACAGAGAAAAAACCAGCTGCAAAAAAGAAAAAAGAAGAAAAAGCTGAAGAAAAGCCAAAAACAGAAAGAAAATCTAAGAGAAAACCTGATTCTAAAAAATCAACTACAAAAAAGACAACGACTAAAAAAACTACAACTAAAAAGAAAAGTTCAAAATCATCTTCAAAAAAGAAGACTGGTTCTTCTAAAAAGTGAATAATTTATGCTTCAGCTGCTGGATTTTAATGAAAATCCAAACGTCGGTGTTTTCTGTCGAACTAATGATGAGGTAGTTTTTACTAGAAAAGGTTTAATTAAAAAAGTTAAAAAGAAAATAACTGAGACTCTTAATGCCAAAATAGTTGAACTTAACATTGCTGATGCAACAATAGTAGGCTCATTAATGGCTTTTAATTCACATGGTGCCGTTGTATGTGACTTTATCGATAAAGAGGCACTTGATGTGATCAAAAACCAGGGTTTTAAAGTCTGCATTATTGATGATAAATTAAACGCTGTTGGAAACGATGTTTTAGTAAATGATAACGGCTGCTTGGTTCATCCCAATATGAAAGATTCATCTGTTAAAAAAATCATTCAAACACTTGATGTATCTGTTAAAAAAGGTACTATTGCAAATTTAAATACAGTGGGAATGTGTGCTGTTGCAACAAATAAGGGTTGTTTATGTCATCCAAAAGTAACAGATGAGGAGATTCGCAACATTGAGAAGGTTTTTGATGTACCTGTAATGATTGGAACTGTAAATCATGGAAGCCCCGTTATAGGAAGTGGACTAGTTGCAAATACTAAAGGGGCTATAATTGGTAATCTGACAACAGGTATAGAGATGGGCCGTATCGAAGAGGCATTAGGATTCCTAGATTAATATTTAATTGTTTTTATTATATCAAAAAATTTATAAACTACTATTATATTATAAGTCTTAAATATATAATAATACAGATGATAATATGTCACAAACTAAATCGTATAAATTAAATTCGCAGGATGAAAAAGTAATAAGAATATTTGCAGACTTAGGTATGCCAAAGAACTTGGCTAAAACACTCATGTACATTTCACAAGCAGAAGAGTGTAGAAGCGCAGAAATAGAAAGAAGCGCAAGTCTAAGACAACCTGAAGTAAGTGTTGCAATGCAGGAACTGCAAAGAAAGGGCTGGATAACAAAAAGGGACCTCAAAAAGAAAGGTAAAGGTCGTCCAGTACACATCTACAAACTAACATCTCCAATAAATAAAATAGTACAAGATTTCGAGCAAGAAAAGCTCAAAGAAATCAACCACGTCAAAAAAGACTTAGACGATCTTAAAAACTTAATCGAGCAAATATAATCTTTTTTTTAAAAAATCTTTTCATCTCTTTTCTAATTTTTACTAAGAATGCTCTCTAAATAGTATAAAACCTTAAATAATTGATAAAAACTTCACAATTGTTACAATCTAGGATGGTTGCACAAATGAACAAGTATCAAATGTTATCAATTATTATTGTAATTTCTTTCTTGGTAACATTTGCAGCAATAGTAATTGATAAAGAGATATTTGAATCAAAACAGGACGGGAATTTTGATTTAATTCAAGAGGGTAACTCAAATGTTGAGCTTAATCTATTTATTAAAAAAGGAGATTGTGGGGATTGTAATGATTCAGAAATGAGGATTTATAATGACATTATACCAAATTATAAAACTATAACAATAAAATTTTATAAAGTTGATTTAGTTGAATACAAAATTAATTTTGATATATGGAAAGTATATAAATTTGCAACCACTCCATCGCTTGTTATAAAAAACACTACAATCAGCCCAAAAAATGATTCTCTTTTAACATATTCACAGATAATGGATACAAACAAGACACTTGAAAAAGAAATAGAAAAACATTTACAAGGTAACTACACAGGTTTATCCTCTGGTGATACATATCACGTGCCAATAGATACTCCTTTTGGAAAAATCAATTCATCGGAACTAACATTACCTGTTTTAACAGTTGTTTTAGGAGCATTGGATAGTGTTAATCCTTGCTCATTTTTTGTGTTATTGTTTTTACTGAGCATCTTACTTTATACTAAATCAAGGAAAAGAATGATTCTGATAGGTGGAATATTTGTCTTTTTTTCCGGTTTTATATACTTTTTACTAATGGTTGCAATACACAATGTTATACAATTTATTGAGCAACAGTTAATCATTGCAGCATTTGCAGGAGCAATTGCTATTATCTTTGGAGCACTTAATATCAAGGATTATTTTTTCTTCAAAAAAGGCTTGTCTGCAAGTATTCCAGAAAGTCAAAAACCTAAGCTTTATAAACAGATGAGAAAACTTGTAAAAATTACTGCTATTCCTTCACTTATTTCTGGAACAATAGTTCTGGCAATTAGTGCCAACACTGTCGAGCTTCTATGCTCGTTTAATCTTCCTCTAATATATACTACAATACTATCAAACTATAGCCTATCTGGCTTTGAATATTATATGTATATTTTCTTTTACAACATAATTTACATAATTCCTTTATTGATAATTGTGGCAGCAGTTGTAATAACACTTGGAAAATGGAAACTTAGTGAACTTCAAGGAA
>Ga0272442_10011492_pt1 | contig 10795 bp, 7 predicted proteins | sample SSMForm2O_FD_200262 | JGI IMG/M metagenome (GOLD analysis project Ga0272442, IMG submission 200262) | Marine sediment archaeal communities from Little Sippewissett salt marsh, Falmouth, MA, United States - SSM-Form-2O | ecosystem: Environmental > Aquatic > Marine > Wetlands > Sediment ... | reverse complement strand
TTGTCGAGTAATCTGTTCATCTGGCCGGCTACCTCCATGCTGTGACTGAAAACCAGGATCAGCATAACGATGACGGCCAGAGCAAGCGTCTTGGGTTGAGTCACGGAAAGCAGGGCTGACTTGAGGATCTCAAGGGGCCCCAAGCCGAATGAGAGTCCGAGAGCCAGCGCTCCTGCTGTGAGGGCATTGCCGAGGCTGACTTTTTTACGAATAGCAACCAGGATCAGGATGAAAGCCAGGGCAATCCGCAAAATGGCGGGGATGTGATCGAGAAATGACATGGAGAAAGCGTCCATTGTGAGTGAAACGAGTTGTGATGGTCACCGTGTGATGCGGCGTTTCGATAAATAAGACGATATCAACCTTCTGGAGTTGGAAGGTCCGGTTTTATGTCGACAGGATTTGAAATGACAGCTCATTGACCGGCTGTGCGCATATTAAGGGCCCCAGCAAAAAATAAATCCACATCTTGCTTGTCTTTTGGCCCGTCTACTGCATTACATCCACCGACACGTATCTCGATATGCGCCGCTGGCTGTGCCTTGTAGACGAACCCAAATCCGGCGCAATCTTGTGGAATTATTTCTTACCGTGACTAAAATGACCCCTATATAGGTGTATTTTTAATGGTTTGCAATACCCTTTATGGAGATACTAAAAGCCTGAGGATTCGGCTCCCGCGGGAACGTTGGATAGTGTCCATCCCCGGTTTCATTTAAATCACTGATTTGTTTAAGGTGATCGGTTCGCCGTGTGGGAGAATGGGGGGAGGTGGGTGTTGAATGCGTGCTTATCAGCAGGTGGTTGTACCCCCGGAGCCGGATCGGCTCCGGGGGCGTCCGAAAGGAGGCGTGCTTCTGAAGTCCGCCATACTCCAGAAGCCATCAATGAAGATGAAACGGACGTAAACGAATTATATACAAAATTAATGCCAACTTACTTAAAAAGTTAACTAATTAAAATATTGAGATAATTTTAATTGTTGTCGTTTAAGGATGTCAAGAATTTGACATTGGACGGGACAGCCCTCGTCGGCCGACTATCCTTTTGAGCGCAAGAATTCCATACGGCTGTAAATGATGCGTTGCAGCACGGTGATGGATGTCAGCACGAAATATAGAACAAGGCCTGCCCACAATATCAGGTCCACAAAGGGCGGCAGAACACAAACCAGAAAGGCCCAGATGAGAAGGTAGACCGTTCTCCAGCCACGCTCCATCCAACCGATGCTACAGGTGCCGCCGAGGGCTTCCGAGCGCGCCTTGACATAGCTGATCATGACCGTCGCGAATGAGCTCGCAAAGATCAGGCCGCTGGCCAGAATAAACCGGTTAGCATTCCAGAACAGAATCCAGAAACCCAAAAGGTAGAAGAAATCCGAGATCCGATCAAGGGTAGAGTCAAAAAAAGCACCGAACACCGATGCAGCCTTCCGACGGCGGGCCAAGAGACCGTCCAATGTGTCGGCAAAACCGGAAATAAGCATAAAAAGAAGACCGATGACAGGGTGCAGGAAAAAACCGATCGGAACGGCAGTGGCCAGAAGGAGGCCGACCAGCGTGAACTGATTTGGGCTGAGCGTCAGGCGATTGACATAAGGCAGAATCCTTTTATCGAGCCACCGGTAGTAGGGTTCGGCCAGAAAACTCTTGCGAAGCGTCATGTCAACAATTCAGGAGTTGCGTTGGATTTCAGAACCGGTCCTTGCCTGCCTGATGATCTCCGTCCTCCATTTATCAATTGGACAGAGGTTCGCGTTGCTGAGGATAGTCGGTCTCTGCATCGTCTTTTGCCGGAAACAGAGATATGAAATTTTCGGTCAGGCTAAACGCTTCGTCGTCGGTGAATTGACGCGGTGGATGTTTGCAAAAATACGCCGAAGGGCCTTCGAGAACACCGCCTTGGCCGCGGTCCAGTGCGAGTTTGACACACCGGATCGCATCGATGGCGACTCCGGCCGAATTGGGAGAATCTTCGACCGACAGACGCAGCTCGATTTCCATGGGGACACCGCCGAACAACTGTCCCTCCATCCGGATAAAACAGACCTTATTGTCCTTCTGCCAGGGGACATAGTCACTCGGGCCGATGTGAATGTTTTCGTTTTCCAGACGCTGAGCCGCCACGGATTGCACCGCTTCGGTCTTTGACTCTTTTTTCGACATCAACCGATGACGATTGAGCATATTCAAAAAATCGGTGTTTCCCCCCGTGTTGAGCTGGTAGGTTCGCTCGAGCTTAACCCCCCGCTTCCTGAACAGATCGGTTAGGACTCTGTGCGTGATGGTGGCCCCAAGCTGGGACTTTATGTCGTCGCCGATGATCGGTATGTTTTTCTCCTGGAATCGTCGAGCCCATTGGGGATTACTCGCGATAAAAACCGGAATGTTGTTGATCAGGGCGATGCCGGCGTCGAGTGCGCATTCGGCATAGAATTCTGTCGCGCGCTGTGAGCCGACCGGCATGTAGTTCAGGAGAATTTCTGCGCCGGTTTTCTTGAAAAGATCCACTACAGCATTATGCTCCGGTTCGGGAGCATCGGAAGGAACAAAGGTGTACCGGTCTTCGTAATCCCGCATGTGGTCCGACAGGCCGTCAAGGATTCGGCCCATGCTGACTGTAACGTCAGACTGCGGCAGGTCGGGATAAAATCTTTTGGTGCAATTGGGGAGTGCAAAGATCGCCTCATTAACCTTCTGGCCGACTTTACGCCGGTCGATATCGAATGCCGCAACGACTTCGATGTCTCCAGGCCTGTATCCTCCCAAATCCCAATGCATCAGACCAGTCGCATCTGCCGGATCCTTGTCTCTGTAATAGGTGATCCCCTGAATCAGTGAACTCGCACAGTTACCTATTCCCGCTATTGCAACCTTGATCATGCCCATCGGTGGTTCGACCTCCTCCCTACGACAAAGAGCCCAAAGATACCTGACACCCATTTTCCGGCTGTGCCATTTGCCGAGGGACCACGAAAAGATTCATGCATAATCCAACCTTCCGAAAAAATATCCCCCCGCGTTTGGAGTAAATTGGCAGAGTGCCGCGCGGGAAGCTTCATACAAAGCAATATAGAACGGTTTAATTCAGAATCAACGCGGTTTGCAACATCTTTTAACGCCAGTGTATAATTTTCAGGTGAGCCAGCGGCTGTTTCCGGTTTTGGCTCCAAGAAACAAAGAATGTTTCCAGGGGGTCAACCATCGTTGTTATTTTAACCGATTAATGATAAGCAAAGAGTGCGTGAGAATCAGAGCGGCGGTTGGTTTTCGGCTGCGGCTGCCGTGGTCTCTTGGTTGCCTTGTTCGGTTGCCCAGCGGGTCAGAATTTTGTGGTAGGTACGGATTCGGTCAACATATTTGACAGGCTCGGCCCCGCGGGCATATCCATGCGTCAGCCCGCGGTAATATTTCTTAAGTCGCAGCAACGGCAGTGTCGCACGGATGTCGGACCAGGCTTTCGGATCTTTGCCGAGTGCGACCGCCAATGCCTGTGCATCCTCCAGGTGCCCGAAGCCAACGTTGTAAGCCGCTAAAGCCATAAATGTCCGATCCGGTTCCGGAATGTCCACCGGTATTTTCTTGTGAAGCAGGGCCAGGTAGCGCGTGCCGCCGTGAATGGACTGCTTGGGATCGAGCCTGTTTTTCACTCCCAGAAAACGCGCGGTCGCGAGGGTCAGCATCATCATCCCCCTGACACCGGTGAAGCTCTTGGCCTTGGGGTTCCAGTGCGATTCCTGGTAGGATTGCGCCGCTATCAGGGTCCAGTCCAGACTATGTTTCTGGGCCGCGTTTACGAAATACTGACGAAATGGCGGCAATCGGTGCCCCAACCGTTTGCGGAAAGTCGTGATGTCGACATAATCGAATTTTTCCAGGTGACCATAATAGTGCTGCTTGAGCCGCTCCAACAGCGAAACGGTAGACGGCAGCTCGAACCACTGCTGGAGAGCGCGACCCAGATGCCAGTTGTGCGGGTGCCGGACCCAAGCCTGATTTTGACCTTTGTCAATAGCAAAATGGACTGTCAGTTCCGGGTGGTAGCGCCGATTCAGCGCGATAGTGGTCGATTCTGCAATGATCAACGGGATGACGCCTTGACCGGCCATTTCCAGCAATTCTTCTGATTCATAGTCGGAAATGGACAACCAGGACAGTTCCGGGTATTCTTTCTTTAAAAAGTTCAACCGTTTTTCTTGAAACCCGCCGGCGGTAACCCATATGGGCTTGCCGATCAGATCCGCGGTAGTTTTGAGGACGGTGCGGTCACGGCGTCCCACGACCTGTTGCTGTATTTGCTGATAAATCGGTCCGAAGGCCAGATGCCGACGCAGGTCATCCGATACGATAAAACCGGCGGCGATCAGATCCGCCTCACCATTGAGAAGAGAGGTGACCATCGTCTTGTCGTTTTCCATGACCAGGATTTCAAGTCTAACGTTCAGGTAATCGGCAAAGGCTTTTACAAGATCGTATTCGAACCCCTCCTCTCCATGCGGTCCTTCGTAGTAGCAGGTCCCATTGTTGCGGGTGATGACCTTCAGAACCCCTCTGGCCTGGATAGCCTCTAAATCGTTTTTAAAGAGCGGTTGATTGCAGCCCGAAAAGGTCAATACCATCAAGATGGCCAAGCATAGAGCGCAGGCGCCGCGACAAACCTGTCCGAGGGTTGTTTTTTCCGGCCGGGTGTTCGGGAAAACACCAATTTTAATCGGAAAGCGTCTTAAGGAATTCATCAGCCACCATATGAATGAGATGCCATTCCAGATATAACTTCAGAAGGTGGTTGCCGTCCGGCAGTTTTCCTGGAAATCGCAAGCGCGGGATCCTGGACACGAGACCTGCTTTTATCCCCTTTGCTGCATGGGTCATTGGTATTAAATATCGGCTGGCGGCAAGCTATACTTGAGACAACGCACCCGAACGGCAGCGGTCGATAATGGCCTTTCGAATCCAGCACACCTTTGGATTCACAGAATACGGTCAAAATTAGGTGGCGAGATTCTCAAAGCTGTTTCCTCAAAACGATTTTTCGGGTACTATAGCCGTTAATTTACAAAGCGAGGTCCGCTTTGGTTGAATATTTGTCCCAAAAGGGATAATAATGAAATTTACTCTTTTAAAACGTCTGACACTCGGATACGTCGTTATCTTGCTCCTGGTAGTTCTGCTCGGGGTTTACGTGTCCCTCAATCTCAACTTGTTAAACCGCTTGATTCGTGGAACAGCGGTCGACGGGACCACCATCGCCCAGATGGAACATCTGCGGGAGTCGCTTTTTTCGCAGGTCAGTTTTGAAAAAAAATACCATATCTCCAAGGATGAAGATTTTATAAAGAAGTTCTGGGAAATTCGCGAACTTTTTATAACCGGGCTCGATGACAATGAATATCGGATGGATACAGACCGCAAAATCGAACTTTTTACAGAAACACGCCAATTGTACGACCAGTATGTCGCTTTATTCGATGAGGAAAACAAGCGCTTGTCCCAAGGGAACTCAAAACCGAGCCGCGAATATGCGACGCAGAACGAAGCGCTGCTGGACGGTATCGCCCTACGGCTCAACGGCATCATCGCCATTGTTCAAAAGGGCCGCGAAGAGAAAATTCTCTCGGCCGGCTTGATCAGTTCGCGGGTATTGAATATGACCCTGTTCACGGCGATACTCACCGTGGTGGTCGGTACGCTGATATCATTTTTCAGCACCCGCCGAATCAACCGTTCGATTGTGTTGCTTCAGAAAAAAACTAAGGAAATTGCCAAGGGAAATTATGTGCAGTTCCCCGAGATGAAGGGTCCGCCTGAAATCAAGAACCTGGCCGACGATTTCAATGCGATGAGCGTAAAGCTCAAACAGCTCGATGAGATGAAAATAGATTTTATCAACCACTTGTCACACGAACTTCGGACCCCGCTGACCGCCATACGGGAAGCCTCTGAAATGCTGATCGAGGGCACCTACGCCAACGCACCGGAAAAAAAACAGCAACTGTTGATCATAACCCGGGAGGAGTGTGAGCGACTGATCCGATCCGTCAACCGGATTCTCGATTTTTCCCGCATGGAAGCTCACATGATGGAGTATCGCTATCAGAAAGCCAACTTGACGCTGTTGCTGCAACAATCGGTACTGAAGCTGACACCGATTGCGCAGAACAAGCGAATTCAGCTTGAACTGAAGCCGCTGCCCGAATTACCGTTGATTATGATGGACGAGGAGCGCATCAGTCAGGTGATGGATAATCTGATCGGCAATGCGCTGAAATTTACACCGGAAAACGGCCACGTCCGCATCATGGCGGCGCCCTACAACCACTCAAAAAAGGCTGTTTGCGTGGCTGTTTCCGATACCGGCATCGGTATTGCCGCCGAGTCGCTGAAAATCATCTTCGAAAAATTCTCCAGGGTCGAAACCAACGGACACAAGGCCGCCGGTTCCGGCCTGGGGTTGACCATCGCCAAACACATCATCTCAGATCACGGGGGTGAAATATGGGCCAAAAGTGCGCCGGGAAGCGGCAGTACCTTCTATTTCGCATTGCCGGCTGCCTGATATTAACCTGCCTGTTGGCCGGCTGCCTGTATCCGCCGGAGCGCTGGAAAACGGAGGAACACCTCGCGACGGCCAACTATTATCTGGGCAGAGGAAATTTCAGCGCCTCGCTGAGAGAGAGCCGGACCGTACTGAATCTCTATCCCCAGCTTTTGGGAGACCGGGCCCTGTTTCAGATCGGCCTCATATACAGTCATCCCGAAAATCCAGAACATGATTTCACAAAAGCCCGCGAGGCTTTCGGGGCCCTCGTGAACCGGTATCCTGAAAGCCCGCTCAAGCCTCAGGCCGAAATGTGGATTATGGTCTTGCGGAACCTGCAGGACATGGAGAGTGTGTTGAGCGCTAAAAATCAGGAATTGGCCCGGTCCAGGGACCAACTCAGAGATCAGCTTAAAAAAGTGAAAAAGCTTCAGGTGCAGAAACAGAAAATCAGCGAGACCAAAGAAGATCATTACGAAAAGGCCATCGAAGCCAAGGATCAACAGATCAAAGAGTTGGAGGAAAACAAGGATCGACAGATCAAAGAGTTGGAGGAAAACATCGACCAACTCAAGGAAGTGGATATTAAAATCGAGGAAAAAAAACGCGAAGTCACTCCTTGAATCCAAATAAGCAGTCAAAGAGGAACTCATGAACAATATCCTGGTGGTCGATGATGACCGCAATATTCTGAATGTGATCCAGATGCGACTCGAGGCCGAAAGCTATCGCGTTTTCAAGGCGCTCAATTCGAATCAGGCCCTTACTTTTCTGGGGGACAACGACATCGACCTCGCGTTGGTCGATTTGAGATTAAAAGACGAAGACGGCATTACGCTGATGGATGATATTCATCGCGCCAACCCGGATCTGCCTATCATTATTCTGACCGCTCACGGCAGTATCAACAGTGCCGTGGAAGCCATGAAGCGTGGCGCTGCCAACTACCTGACCAAGCCGTTCAACTATCAGGAGCTTTTGTTGCAGATTCAGAATTGCCTGGAGAAAAGCGAGTTGTCCAAAGAGGTCAACACGCTGCGAAATATCTGCGCTGTTCAGTTCGGTTTCAAAAACATCATCGGCAGAAGCGAGGGCATGAAACGGGTCCTGGAGCAGGTCGCCCAAGCCGCCGAGACCGATTCGAACGTTCACATCGAAGGAGAGAGCGGAACCGGAAAAGAGCTGATCGCCAAGTCACTGCATCTTTCCGGCCCCAGAAAAAAAGGTCCTTTCGTTGCCATCAATTGCGCAGCAATTCCGGAAACCCTTTTAGAGAGTGAGTTGTTCGGTTATAAAAAAGGGGCCTTCAGTGGAGCCGTGAGCGACAAGAAAGGTCTCTTCGTCCAGGCCCACAACGGCAGTTTCTTCTTGGATGAAATCTCTGAAATGCCGCTGAGCATGCAAAGCAAGCTGCTGCGTGTGCTGGAAGAACGCGAATTCTTTCCGGTCGGCGGTCATCAGACCATCAAGGTCGACACGCGGATCATCACGGCGTCCAACAAGAACCTCGAGCAGGAAGTCGAAAACAAAAATTTCCGTGAAGACCTGTATTACCGTATTCACGTGATTCGGATCCAGCTGCCGCCCCTGCGGGATAGAAGAGATGACATTCCGCTTCTGGCAAAACATTTTCTCAAAAAATATGCTTCCGAGATGAAAAAGGAGATCACCGGTTTTTCATCCGCCGCTCTGCAGAAACTTCTCCGTCACCACTGGCCGGGCAATGTCCGTGAACTCGAGAACACAATCGAAAGTGCCGTCGCCATGGGAGCCGGCAATGAGATCGGTGCTGATTTGATCCTGCCAAAATGCGAAGCCGACAATGAATGCATCAAACCGCTCAAAGAGGCCAAAGACGACTTTATGAAAAACTACCTGCTGCAACTGGTCGAATTCACGCAGGGCAACGTCAGCCAGGCCGCCAAACTCGCCGGCAAATACCGCGCCGATCTTTATGAACTGATGAAAAGATACAAACTGGATCCGTCCAACTTCAGGGAATAATCTGATTCTACCAGCGTCTCCGCTTCATCTGACCCCAGACGGTCGCGGCCCTGCGATGGTGTTTTGAAAGCCGGGATGACCGTGATTTAGAGGCCTATTTACCCCCCGGAAACCTCCAGATGGCGGCGTGCCGCGTCAACGACCCGCCCAGGGGCCTGTTGGCACGACAGCCTTTTTCCTCACCGAGTTCCATCTAACCGAATCCGGTGTTTCGACACCGCCTCTTTATGACCTGTCCACCCTTGTAGGAAAAACCATACAGCACTAAAAGACTTAATTCATATAGATTACCTCCCGGCGGATTCATCAGCCGCTCGATGGCGTATGGAAATTCCTTCGCATTGAGGCCTTCGAGCGGTCATAATTTATTAAAATTAATAAATAACAATTACTTATATATATATCGCAGTCTGGCACATCTCTTGCCTATGCCACGACGTCCATCCAGTTTTACCCAAGAGATGAAAGGAATGAACGGACTCGATATGAACAAATTACTAAAATATCAACTCGATAAAAAAGGGTCAAAATTCAACTTGTCACCTCTTCTTGTTCTGTTTTTTTTGAGCATATCGGTTCTGATTCCGGCTTGTCCGGCTGACGGTTTCGAGGGGCAGGTTAAACTGGCCTGGGATCCTGTTGAGAGTGCGGCCGGGTATGTGGCCTATTGGGGTACCTCCAGCCGAGATTATGCCGAAAGCACCGACGTCGGGCAAGCGACGACATTCGAGATACCCGGCCTGCAGGAAGGACAAGTCTATTATTTCGCGGTCACAGCCTACAATGCGGACCACAATGAAAGCGTTTATTCCGAAGAACTGATGCACCTTGTTGCACTCCGCGATACGGACGGCGATGGAGTGCCGGACACCGAGGAAATAAACATCTATCACACTAACCCGGGCAAACGCGATAGCGACGGCGATGCCATGAATGATGAGTGGGAAATCGATTACGGAACCGATCCCCTCGTAGACGATGCCGATGGGGACCTGAATCGGAACGGCATCAGCAACCTGGAAGAGTTTTTTCGTCAAACCCAAACCGACAACCAGCGCCCAGGCAAGCCGGTATTGACGGAGCCGGGCGACGGGTCAGCAAACGTCGCTTTGGTGTCCGTACTTCGGTCCGACTTCTTTACGGACCCGGACGCCGGTGATTTTCACACCGAAACCCGTTGGCAGGTCAGCGGCAACACGGAATTTTCAGATCTGGTGCTGGATCTGCAATCGGCCACCTTCCTGACCCAACTGCCGTTGCTCGATTATATACTGGAGCCGGACCGTACCTACTGGTGGCGCGTCCGGTATTTCGACGACCATGCCGCCGCTTCCGAATGGTCCGCCACGAGCTCTTTTATGACTGTCCTCAGTGCGGACGACGATCTGGACGGTGACGGCGTTCCGGACGCTCAGGAAGTCGGTTTCGAAGTGGATCTCGATGAAAACGGTGTGCCCGACCAAAGCCAGGACGAGATCAAAAGTGCTCTCACCTCAGCAGGTGATGCGTTGGTGAGTTTAAAGAGCCCACCGGCTGAAGGGTTTATAGAAACATTCAAAACCTCGGTGTCGAATCCAAACGATTCTTCTTCCGCCATGGGGCTTCAGTTTCCAATGGGGCTGGTCCATTTCAAGCTGGCCGTTCCAAACCCAGGTGACACGGCGACGGTCGTCATCTACTTCTCGGAAGCGCTGCCGGAGGGATTGGCGTGGTACAAATACACCCCGGCCAAAGGCTGGCACTCCTACGCCGAGCACGCTACAATTGCTGCCGACGGCAAATCCGTGACAGTGGAATTGCAGGACGGCGGTTTCGGTGATGCCGACGGAGTAGTGAACGGTATGATCGTCGATCCATCCGGCGTCGGTTATGTGACGGTCGCCAACACGACATCGCCGACCGCTGTCGTCAGCAGCGGCGAGGGTGGCGGGGGCGCTGGGGGCGGTGGGGGGGGCTGCTTTATCGGCACTGCCGGTTCTATGATACAGGGTGCTGTGTGGCATTATCTGCACGGTATTGTCGACAGTTGCGTTAACGCCGTCAAAGAAACAGTTATGCTGCTCCGCGATCGCCTGACCCCGGGGAAAACCTTACTCAAATGAGGCAACGCCTGCTGATTTGCCGTTTAGATTCAATCGTCAGCATGTCCTCAGGATGATTCCAAGGGGCAGGGATTCGCCGAACATGGCCATCTGATCATTGCGGGCCGGGGGTGTGATCTCCATAATGCGGCGCTTCAAATCCTCTGTCAGTT
>Ga0272442_10011489_pt1 | contig 10797 bp, 9 predicted proteins | sample SSMForm2O_FD_200262 | JGI IMG/M metagenome (GOLD analysis project Ga0272442, IMG submission 200262) | Marine sediment archaeal communities from Little Sippewissett salt marsh, Falmouth, MA, United States - SSM-Form-2O | ecosystem: Environmental > Aquatic > Marine > Wetlands > Sediment ... | reverse complement strand
CCTACAGTGCTCACACAATACCCACGGGACCAGAAATTCATACCGGTGACTCTATTGTATCCCGCTTTACGGTGGATCCTCACGGCACTTTTCCCTTTCATAAACCCGAGAGCAAAGGCAACACTATATTTCGGGGGAATCTTCAAGCACATATGGACATGGTCGGGCATCAAGTGCCCCTCAAGTATCTCGATACCTTTTTGCCTGGCCAAATCCCGTAATATCTCTCTTGTGTCACTTTTTAATCGCCCATACAGTGCTCGCTTCCGATATTTTGGTACGATCACCACATGGTATTTGCAATCCCATCGCACATGCGATAGGCTACCCCAATCATGCATAGGCTTTTCCTCCGTTGTCCCCTAAAGGAAGCTTTCCCTGAGGAAGAGCCTATTTTATTTCTCGCCGGATCGGTAGAACCTATCCGGGTCCACCACCAGAGGTGGTGGGTTTCGCGATAACTAAATATCACAACAGCTCCGATCACTTGACCTCGCTTTACCTTTGTAGCAGGACTTATCTTAACTATTTCGGCAGGCCCTAACCAGTCTTTGAATAGTTTTTCTAAATTGTCTGTAACAATAAGAGATGCACCAAAATCACCTTTAGATTTCTGCCAAGAAGATTTTTGTATTATTTTTCCATTTTTTTTCCATTTCGGTTGGAGAGCTTTGTCAGACACTTTGAGGTTTTTTCTTTCATCTGCTTTTCGAACTATTTTGCTGGCAAGCTCATTCACTCTACCGTTTCCACTATACGCAATTTCACGAAGTGCTTCTAACACAACCGGATCATTTGCTGCATTGGCTATTAGTCCAAACAAAGACGCCTGTGCTGTTATACCACTCCAAAGTTCTTTATATTCCTTTGAACCAGGTTTTGGATTTTTATTTGATAACCTGCGCAGTTCTTCCACATACTCTTCATTCATTACATGAAAATGTACAAGTGGCTCAGCGATTTTTTCAATATACGAACTTTTACCAGTTGCAAAAAAACTCGCCCAAAGCACATCCAGTAGTTGTTGATTCTTAGGTTCCATTGATGGATAGGGGTATATCTCTAGAGATTTGTATTTTTCTAAGCTATCTTCTGGCAAATCAAAAGCTTCGGCAATAATACTTAATGCTTTATTGCGATCTTTGCTAGCACCATAGGCTATGGCCTCTGTGCCAAATGCCGCTCGAGCTCTTTTTGTCTCAATAGCTATTCGTTTTGCAAACGGAAGAACTTCTTCAGGATTATCATGAAGTATGTGCGCATAGAACGCCATTAGCACAGCTCTCGAATGTGGTTGGTTTTTTTCTTTAGCATTTTTTTCAAACTGCACTATGTCAATATTGAAATAGCGGTTTAGGGCTTCCCGTGGATCAGGGTTGAAATGATATGACTGAATATACTCGCTTAGAGAGTGATCGAAAGGAAATAATTCAAATGTCCCCGCATATAATGTGTATTCCGGTGAAACCTGCCACCTGTTCCGGGAATAACTTTACCACATGATGTTCCATCCAATTCCCGTGTAGACAGCAATACCAAAGTGGCAGGTTTGCGTCAATTATGGGCGTATAATTTTCTCACGGATTCTCCTTTCAGTTCTATTCGATGGGCAGTATGAATCAGACGATCACAGATGGCATCGGCGATCGTCGCATCACCGATTACGTCGTGCCAGTTATTCACCGGCAGTTGCGATACAAAGAGAGATGATTTACGTCCATGCCGATCCTCAAGGATCTCCAACAGTGTGAGTCGACTGTACGTATCGAGTGGTGCAAGCCCGAAATCATCCAGGATAATGAGATCCGTTTTCTGTATCCGGGTAAGTTCCTTGAGGTAGCTGCCATCGGCCCGGGACAACTTCAGCTGGGCGAACAGTTTTGCACAGGACCAGTAACTGACCTTGAACCCGTACATGCATGCCTGATACCCCAGGGCCGACGCAATGAAGCTTTTGCCGGCGCCCGTGGGACCGGTCAGGATGCAATCCTGATGGGACTCTATCCACTGGCACGTGGCAAGACGGAGGAGTTGATTTTTATCGACGTTTCGGTTCAGGGTAAAATCGATTTCCTCGAACGATGCCTTGTAGCGAAAGCGGGCGTTTTTGACAAGGCGTGCGAGTTTACGGTTGTAGCGGTCATCCCACTCGGCATCCACCAAATGAGTCACGAGTTCATCGGCGGTAAACTGGTGTTTCACACCCGTCTCCATGGTGTGGGTGAATGCCCGCACCATCCCGTAAAATTTCATCTGTTCGAGTTTGCGGAGGGTGGCCTGATTGTTGTTCATGAGCATCTCCTTCTTAGTGATAGTAATGTCGTCCACGAATATTGTCATGGAAGACCATCGGCAGTTCCATTGGTTCGGCACAGGGGTCGTCTTCGAGGCCGTTGTTCAGGATGTGCTTGATGCGGCGATAAGAATAGAACCCGAGATTACGTGCACGGGCACATGCCTTGTTCAGCCGTTCGGGCTCGTGTTCTTTGACAAGATTCAGGATGCCCATGCAGACCTTGAATGCCTGCTCCGGATGCCTTCTGCGCGAGAGTATCGTCTGGATCATCTCGGCTGTATCATCACCGATGGACTGGGCCCACCGGAGGAATCGCTCGGGACTCCACCGGGAATACTCGCGATGATGGGCCGGCATATGGATATGCAGGGTGGTATATCCGTTGGGAATCCGATCCCGTGTGTGCTGCACGACCCGCAGGTTGTCGTAATAAATGGCGACGGTCCGCTCGTCGTACATGACCCGTACCCGTTTCCCCTTCAGTTGCCATGGCACGCTGTAATAATGCCGATCTTCCCGTAACTCGACATGGTAGTTGAACTGTACCGTAAGCTCGCGACACTGTTTGAGGGCATACCGTTCCGTCGGCAGCGGCTTGAGCGCCGGTTTGTCGATCCGATCGAAGAGCTCTCGCCTGGATGTGTGCAATCGTTGAAAGCGGGTGGTGTTATGGGCTTCCAGAAGATCCCGTATGGCCTCATTGAGTTCTGCCAGCGAATAAAAGGTTCTGGATCTCAGCGGGGCGTAGATTCGCTGGTAGACGAGTCGGATTGCGTTTTCAACGAGTGCCTTATCCTGAGGACGGCGTACCCGGGCGGGGATAACCACCGTGTCATAATGGGTGGCAAAATCGTCATACATGACGTTGATTCCCGGTTCATACCGACTGCTCCTGGTCACACCGGCCTTGAGGTTGTCGGGCACGATGACCTGGGTGACACCGCCGAAGTAGAGAAACGCCCGTTCATTGGCGCGGATCCAGTCTTCTGACTTCTGGCTGGCAGATGCCTCCACATACGTTAACTGACTGGCCCCGAGGATCGCGACAAAGACCTCCACGGATTGTTTCTTGCCGGTCTTACGGTCCACAATGGTGAGGGTATCGCCGGCATAATCGACAAACATCTTATCGCCGGCCTTATGATCAAGATGCATCGTCACGTGAGACGCGGTGTGCCATACCCGAAAGTGGTGGCAGAACTGGGAATAGTGGTACCCCCCGGGGTGCGTTTTCCGGTACTCGGTCCATAGCGTCATCAGGGTCACACCGGTCTTCTTCAGTTCCGTCACAAAATAGGGAAACAACGCGGCAAGTTCCTCGTAGCGTGTGCATGTGTTGCCGGTATGTTTTTCAAACAGGGCAAGGAGCTGGCTGTCAGACATGGTGCTGATCTCCGCATAGGTAAGACCGCTTGCGTTGAAATCTTTGATGTACTGGGCGACGACAGGACGGGAAACGTTCAGCGCCCGGGCGATCTTCCGGTCGCTCATGTTGGTGGTTTCTTTAAATCGTATAATCTCTCGAATCTTTTTCATGGAAATCCTCTTCCGTGCCATACGCATCTCCTCATGTACTGTAATGTCGAACTGGAGATGCCATTTAATCGTTGTGGGAAAAGGATGGCAACTATTACCTGAGGCATTCCGGAAATGCACCAAAAAGTGGTCAACATTCCCCCGGAATGGGTGGCAGGTTTCGCCCGGAATCAGTGGCAGGTTTCAAACGGAATGGGTGGCAGGTTTGGGCCGGAATCTGCAATATAACAATGAAGTTAGTAAAACCAATAAAAAGAATATGGCAAAACTTATCAATTCACCGAACTTTTGCGAAATCTGCATTTTCTGTTTACCATTATAATTTCATATGCCAAATGGGCGAAAGATAAGCTGCATTCCTTGAACGCAGCAGCGTAATTGGCATCCCTCTCAATGCTTCTGTTCAGTAGTTTGTTTTTTAATTTCACCGAGATTTAAAGAGTCAACCCTAGACTTGACCCCCAAACTTCTTGCTTATAACGTTGAGTTGAGCGGTTGCGGGGCTGTTCCCGCAATCCGACTCTAACGGCTGGTTGGAAAAATTTTATTTATTTTTCGTCTTGGCCCTTCTAATTACTTTGGGTTTTGTATCTTTTTTTCCTTCACAAATTACTGCTTCAACGATATTTCTCAATGATAAAATAACTTCATTTTTGTCAAGATCTGTTTCATTTATTTTATAAGCGTCTTCCTGTTCACTTGGTGCTTTAATCAAAGGATAGGACTTCATATCCTTGAGGATGTACCCATTTAAATCTGTGCCATGATCATTACCTACTATCAAAACAAAGAAACAAGAAATTTTAAGATTTTCTTTTATGTCTTTAAAATCTTTTAATACGTTTTTGGTTACTCCCCAAAAACCTGGAGGTTCAGATCTTATATGGACATTTACAAAACCTATTTCTTTAATGAAGAATATTTCTCGACCTGACCGAGACCATTTTAAAAAGACATTTCTAAAGGGACCATCATCAAATCTTCGAGCCAGTGTTGACATATCCTCAATGCCAGTACCATGATTAACAATTTCATCTAAGAATTGTTCTCTGAATTGCTCTTCTTTCTCTGATCTTCCCATTTTGAATGCCAATGCCGAGTTGACGGGCAAATTTGCCTTGATATTATGATATTGACTACATTTTCGGGCATTTTTGCCTTGCTTTATTATCTTCAATAGCAAAGCATGATATCGGTTGTGATTGCGTATGGAAGCCGCAGAAACAAAACCCCGTCTCTTTATGAGAAACGGGGTTTTTTAAAGTCAGTCCATAATCCTCTTTCTTTCATCTTCCAAGATTACGACTCTGGAGATTGATTAAATTTTATCACTCATATACGAAAAGAGCTTTCTGGTGCATAATACTCGATTACAGAGATTTGTCAAGATTCTATCAAAATATTAGGTTGTTGTGATGATATTGCTTTACTATCGTCAAGAATGCTGCCGAAGTACAAATTTAAGACAATTTGCCGTTGTTGTTTGTTGTGTGAAGCGAAAACAGTCATCAGTTGTCAACAGTTGAGTTTCTCAGCAGACAATGATGATATGTGTTTCCTGCCTTTAAAAAAGTGCTTTCAACTTTTGTGGCAACTGTCGTTAGTTTCTTATTACCAAAAAATACGATGCTTCTGGCAAGATAGCGTCAGTTCCCATTCCGGTAGCATTCTTGACGATAGTATTTGTATATCTTTTTCAAAGTATTATCCCAATAATCATTGACAAACCCCAGCAAAAATGGTTTTTTAGAGCTGTTTTTCGGTTGGGGGATTCTAATTTCATCTGCTACGCGTCTTTGTTGTAGCGGATAGTATCAGAACGATTCATAACTGCTTGGACATAAAGACCTAAAAAACCACGATGATCTATACTCACGTACTTAATCAGGAGACGAAAGGAGTGCGGAGTCCTGCAGACATACTTTAAGGTGTAAAGGGTGTGTTACATAGTTTCTGTATAACACCCCCAAATAAATGACGCAATTTATAATATTCGTTTTATTACAGTAATTTATAAAGATTTTATCCGTAATTCAAATATGTATTACATAGCTGTTTCAGCTATGTTTGGTTTTATACAGAAACTATATAAACATTTTTAGGTCGGCGCTTCGCGGCTCCGCCTCGTTCTCGTACGACCTCACCCCATTGGTCGTCCTTTATCCCCTGATCAGGAAACGCCTTTATTGGCCCTTATCTTTTCCAGCGACTTCTTTCCAATCGGGACAACCTGGTGAAAGAGATCGAGCTTTTCGCACGGGTAATCGGCGCAGTCTGCGCATGTGGTAAGCTGTTTTTCTCTTGCACACAATCGTATGCCGCACGTTCTGCAATGGTTGAAGAGCCTTCCTCCGTCTGTTGAGCACCCGTCGCAATTGATGTCTTCAGGCTCCACGTCAAAGCCGAACTGCTTCGCCCATCCGCCAGCCACCGTTGCCCTTTCTTCGTCGTCATCGTTTTTCGTTGCGATATAAACCGGGCATTTTGTACAAGCAATACCGCAATATGCTATCATTCTTTCATCCATGTCTTCCTCCATTCAGTGAGATTTCATTGTTTTCTCTCAAAAACATCTTTTTCCATGTTGAATACATTCTAAACCTTGTTTTGCATTAAATTAAGTGGCATAATCGACAAATTAAATGTCATTTCCGTCATATTATCGGGAGAAGAGCATGAAGAATATTACCATACTGGCTTTAAACGGTTCCGTGGCCTCAACCATCGCCGGCCCCATGGACGTGTTTTACCTGGCAGGGATTTTATATAATGTGATCTGCGGCATGAAACCCACACCCTATTTTCAGGTTCAGATCGCAACACTCGACGGTAAGCCCGCAAAATGCCTCAACCGATTCATGATTCAGCCGCACTGTTCATTGCAGGATATTGAAAGCACCGACCTGATTATTATCTCCGCACTTGCAGGTGATGTGCTAGACACTATGAACTCCGACAATGAAATTTCCTCCATGCTGAAAGATCATTATGAGGCCGGATCTCACATTGCAAGCGTGTGCACTGGAGCTTTTGTTCTTGCCTCCACCGGGCTTCTTGACGGTAAAATGGCAACTACCCACTGGGGCTTTGTGGATGTCTTCAGGCACAAGTATCCCCTGGTTGATCTCAGGCCCGAATGCCTGGTTACGGATGAGACAGATCTTTACTGCTCCGGCGGGTCGAATTCCTGCCTCGATCTGTCACTGCACCTTATTGAAAAGATGTGCAGCCGCGAGGTGGCTGTGCAGTGTGCCAAGGCAATGGTACATGATATCGGCCGGTTTACCCAGGCGCCCTATTCTGCTTTTCACTACCCAAAGCGCCATGCCGACCACGACATTCTTTCCACCCAGATATGGATCGAGGAAAACTATTCGGGTAACATCAGCATCCCCATGCTGGCCCAAAGGTGCGCAATGAGCCAGCGCACCTTTGAGCGCAGGTTCAAAAACGCCACTGGCGACACCCCGCTGGCCTATCTTCAGAAAGTCCGTACAGAAGCGGCCAAGTCCATGCTGGAAAAGGAGAATTCCACGTTCGAGGAAGTCACTTTCCAAGTGGGTTATGAAGATGCAAGCTCGTTCAGGAAGATCTTTCAGAGAAATACCGGCCTGCGTCCCAGACAATATCAGCAGTTGTTCCAGAAAAGGAATTGAATGAACAGAATATATCCGCCGTGGCTGAGAGACTCCAGAAGGAAAGATTTTGTGTGTTAGGCATTAGGGGAAAAAAGGAGTGTTGGAGGGAGGACGAAACGGGGGCAGGCCTACGTTCTTGACATAATCAGGGTGATACATTCACAAATAGTCAATTGTTAATAGCATCACGCTAATATTTTTAATTTTCCGGGAAAGGATGAGGCTACTCCGCCTCGTGTTCGTATGATGTAATATATATAATAAATGAAGGGGGTCAAGTCTACGATTGACTTATGTTAGTTACAATTCCCAAGGCAAGCTTTGGGAAAATAGAAAAACTGGCCTAACCATTCATTCCATCCGACCGCTAAAAGCGTTGGCTGAATTCAAATGTTAGCTGTATAAGAGGGAAAACATGAAACAGAAGAGGGTAACAGGTAAATTTGGTTACAAGCTTTGGCTAATCCTTGGAGATACAATATTCCGTAAGTACTACCGACAATGCGTATCCAGTCTTAACCTCCAAGGTAATGAGAAGGTAATGGACTTCGGATGCGGCCCCGGTCTCGTTTCAAAGCATTTCGCAGAGAATTTACCCTGTGGCAGTCTTACCTGTTTTGAGGTTTCAGAAGCAGCAATCGACCTAGCGAAGAAGAGGCTGAAAGCATATCAGAATGTAGAATACATACTGGGTGACATTCGGGAAGCCCAGTGTCTTGCCGCCTCTTATGATGTAGTTTTTCTAAACTTCGTATATTACCATATTGAGAAGTATCAAAGAGTTGATGTCATGGCAAAGCTCGCAAAACTTCTTCGTGACAACGGGATTTTAGTGATACGAAACGCTGTCTCGAAGCATGGCGGGATGTCGCAAGAAGAAATAAAGAGAGAACTTAAGCAAGTAAGTTTTCGTGAAGTGTCTAGTGAAATGGTGAAATCCCTTTTTATCATTTCAACTTACGTTGGTTGTTTCTCCAAGTTAGCTAACAGACCGGATGCAGGCGACGGCAAATAGCCACGCCTGATCCGCAACGTTACACTCTTTCAATCCGAAATCAATGGAGGACCAGAAAACCATCCTCACGCTTTGTAGGTGAAAGTCTGATACAAGGGCTGTGAAATTCAATATATGGTATCCGTCGATTGTTACGAAAAATGATGCCAGTATGATATTCTTTTTAGACAACGTTGTCCTGTTAATTGAAGATATTCGTTTAATAGCGTCAAGAATGCTGCCATAATCCAAATTGAACACAGCTTGCTAATGTATTTAACAGAAAGGCTAATTTATTCGATCGGCATCGACTCTATTTTTTCTGGAACGTCTGAAAATTATCATAGAATTCAGTTTAGGGGGTATCCAGTGACTCCATATTTATTTGTATTGAAAAGAAACAGGCAAAGTTGTCTCCGAGTTCGATTCATGCCCCCCGGCATGATGAAGACAGGCCATTACCAACGGCTTAGTCGTTATCGTTGCGTGTCGGTCGTGGTATTCTCTCGTAATAGCTGAGTGGATAATTGCATATCTCGCAGGGCATCTCCGGGCGCACATCTAATGTCGATCCACAGATCTTACAGACATGGAATTCAAGATTTTTCTTCTCTATTTCATGAGACACCGCGCCAAAAAATACACCTGCGTATTTTGCGATGAGTCGTATTTCCTTTTCATGTTGGCGGTGGGATTTTAAGGCGTACATGCAACTCACAACCGCTCTGTCATAAGACTCAACGGACAGCCTTTGAAGGAAACGCGGGTATGTAGTGGTAATTTTTTCCATTTCCCTGTGTGCTGCGTCTTTAAGGTTTTCTTTTGTATTCGAAATTGAAACACCAGACTTTTCCTCATGAACAAATGTTCCCAGATCATTCAATATTTTCGCATAATTATTCGCATGAATTTCCTCAGACACTGCCAGTGCAGCGAAGGTATATGCGATATTGGGGAATTCATCCGAAAGTGCCCGTCGGCAGTATTGCCGGTATCGCCAGCTTGCGCTGATTTCGGACTGATATCCACTGCACAGCACCTCAATGGTAACCGGAAATCTCTCCCCTTTATCCACAGCATTTCCCTTTGCAAGGCTTAGACTGACAGGCAGTATTGGATACAGAACCACTGAAACTGTGGAGATACGAAGAAATTCCCGCCTTGTACATATTATTTTCAGCATTGTGGCTGCCTCCCTCTCATATGAACGTGACGAATTCCACCAGGTCTGTCACGGTGTTGAAGGGCTATGGGTGAGATGAAGTTTGACCCGGCGTTCCCTTGTATTCGAACGAAGTAAAGTTATAACGCCAATCATGACGAAGCAATTCAAACATGTACCATCTTCAACGGAATGGCTGTGTCGGTAGAATACTCTGCTGGAATAAAGAATTCTGATCTTACATGGTGCCTGAACGTGGTGCGGAAGCGTCGCTCGCTTCCCCCGAATATCCCGCCGGCAGGCCATGGAAGGATGTGGTAGCGGTTTACTGATTCGGAGTTCTTGTTTTTATTTACACTTTGCCGGTTTTACGGAGGGAATCCTTAAACACATGATAGAACGCATCATGATCGGATGTGCCACCCTGCAGGATAGCCTCGAAATCGCCCAGATTCTTAAAATTAACAATCAGATTAACACTCTTGTTGAATGCCGCCATATTATCCATAGTACGAAATCGTTTACTCAGAAGCAAGACATAAATGTTTCGCCGGATACCGATGGACAGCGTGTTGATATATCGCAGTATGATGTTGTCATTCGGATCGTCGGTTTCGTAATCCTCATCCACGGCAACCAACTGATACTCGTGAAATCGCATACGCTTCAGGGCTTCCCGGGCCGAGCCGGGTTCCGTAACAAGATAATCTCTTGCGCTCAGCGACGTGACGATTTCGGCCCTGACTGAGGGATCGGCAACACAGACAAGCGCCGTTTTTGACCCCTCCTCCAGGAAATCGAAGGGTTTATCCGTCGCATCGTACGATTCCTGCGAGATTGATTCGAAAATTTTCTTGTCATGCTCCATTGTAAGATCTTCCTCCCTGTGTCTTATGAAGGTCTTTTCCGTCTGCCGTAATCACGGTCAACCTGCAGGCCGTTAATCTCCGTCGTCGCCTCGCCGCGAGCCGTTTTGAGGGCATCGATGCCCCGACTGACTACACCTCTTGTCGTTGCGTAGGCAAGGGCTGTCTCTTCCGTAATTAGACCTTTTTCATACAGGCCAATAATATAATCGTCAAAGGTCGTCATACCGAATGCCTTGCCTGCTTCAATGATATCACGGAAGGTCTTGCCCTCGTCTTCACCATGAAGAATCGTATCTTTCACC
>Ga0272442_10011488_pt1 | contig 10797 bp, 9 predicted proteins | sample SSMForm2O_FD_200262 | JGI IMG/M metagenome (GOLD analysis project Ga0272442, IMG submission 200262) | Marine sediment archaeal communities from Little Sippewissett salt marsh, Falmouth, MA, United States - SSM-Form-2O | ecosystem: Environmental > Aquatic > Marine > Wetlands > Sediment ... | reverse complement strand
CCGCGCCACGCGTTCCCCCCACCGCACCGATCCCCCCGATTCCGACGGGCCCGCGAAGGAATCTCCGTTTTCCCCCCTTGAAAACGCTTGGCGGTTTGGTAAAATGCCCATGGATGGGGGCCGCAGGCGGCGCCGCGTCCTGTCCGCCCCGGCCCAAAAAGGAGGCACCCGATGAACGCGAAACAGCGTGCCCGGTACGAGGCCCGGGCCCAGGTCCTGAAGGCCCTGGCGCACCCGACGCGGCTCTTTATGGCCGAGGAACTCTCCCGCGGCGAGCGGTGCGTCTGCGATCTCACCGAGATGGTCGGAGCCGACATGTCCACCGTCTCGAAACACCTGTCGGTGATGAAACGGGCGGGCATCGTCGCAGACGACAAGCGGGGCAGCCAGGTCTTTTACTTGCTCCGGATGCCGTGCGTGCTGGACTTTCTGCGGTGTGCCGAGGCGGTCGCCAGGGCCGACGCCCGTGAGCGGACGGCCGCGGCGCGGTAGCGCCGCCGTCCTCGGTAGCGCCGGACCCCCCGCGATCCGGTAGGGTCGGCGCCTTTTGTTTCGGCCACAGGCTTGGCCGATTGGCCAAACGGCCATGAGTTAGCAGAGGCATTCACATGAGGGACTGGAAGAAACTCGCCGTCCTGGCCGCCGTGTTCCTGGCGGCGTACTTCCTGCCGTTGGGCAACCCGGAGGTTCGCCGGGCCCTCATCGAGGCGTTTCGGCTGCTTCAGTGGTACGCCCTGCATCACACGCTGGCGTGCGTGGTGCCGGCCATGTTCATCGCGGGGGCGATCTCGACGTTCCTCTCGCACGGCTCCGTCATGCGGTACCTGGGCCCGAAGGCGAGCCGGCCGATGGCGTACGGCGTGGCGTCGGTCGCGGGTGTGGTGCTGGCCGTCTGCTCGTGCAGCGTCCTGCCGATGTTCGCGGGCATCTACACGGTGGGGGCAGGGCTCGGGCCGGCGTCGGCGTTTCTGTATTCCGGGCCGGCGATCAACGTGATGGCGGTCTTCCTGTCGGCCCGCGTGCTCGGGCTGGACCTCGGCGTCGCCCGGGCCGTCGGGGCGATTCTTTTTGCGGTCCTCATCGGGCTGGCGATGGCGGCCGTCTTCCGCCGCAGCGAGACGAAACGGTCGGAGGCCGCCGCCCGCATGCCGGCGCCCGAACCGAGTCCCCGCCCGCTCTGGAAGACCGTCCTCTTCTTCCTCGCGATGATCCTCTTCCTGGTCTTCAGCGATTGGTACAACACCGGCGACGTGACGATCACGATGGACGACGGCACGCGCCTCCGGGCCAACGTCCGCTACGCCACCCGCGGGGCCCTGGACGTGCAGACGTACGGTCCGGACGGGCACCTCGGGTCAGAGGTCCGCCGCCTCGACCGGGACGAGGTCGCCTCGGTCGAGCCCGAGCCGGGCGTCGTCGAGACGATCCATCGGCATAAGTGGTACTTGGCGGGGGTGATGGGGCTGGCGGTCCTCGTGATGGTCTGGCGGTGGTTCTCAAAAGAGGAAATGCGGCAGTGGATGCACGCCACGTGGGACTTCACCCTGCTGATCGTCCCGCTGCTTTTCGTCGGCGTGTTCGTCACGGGCCTGGTGGGCGGCCTGATTCCCGAAAAGGCGGTCGCGGGCCTCGTGGGCGGCAACAGCCTGGCGTCGAACCTCACGGCCTCATTCGTGGGGATGATCTGGTACTTCGCGACGCTCACCGAGATTCCGATCGTCGAGATGCTCACGCGTCTCGGCATGGGCCGGGGGCCGGCGCTCGCGCTCCTGCTGGCGGGGCCCGCCCTGTCGCTGCCGAGCATTCTGGTCGTCTACAAGGTCATCGGGTTCCGCAAGACGCTCGTCTTCTGCCTGCTGGCGGTCGTCATGTCGACCTTGGTGGGATGGGTGTTCGGCATGCTGGTTGCGTGAGACGAAAGGGGAAGCGAATGGGTGGCCGTGCACGCCTCGGGGTTCGCCGGGGCCGGGTCGCGGTGGTGGTGACGCTGCTTGCCGGCGCCTTTCTCCTTCTCCCCGCCGTCACCGGGGCGGCGGAGGGAGGCGCGGTCCCGCGGCGAAACCGGCCGCCGGGCGTCTGTCCCCCGTTCCACCTGCGCGACGAGGACGGCCATCTCATCGACCCCGTCCACGGGACGAATGCCGACCGGCCGTACTCTCCCAAGCAGACGTGCGGCCGGTGCCACGACTACGAGACGATCACCCAAGGCTTCCACTTCACGATGGGCAAGGGCGAGGCGCCGACCGGCGACCAGGCGGCCCGATGCCAATGGGCCCTGACGCCGGGCGTCTACGGCGGCACGTGGTGCTCGCCAGCCCCGCTGTACCGGTATCTCTCGCCGAAGCGGAACGACTCGCCCGCGGCGATGGATATGACCTCGTTCACGTTCCTGACGGCGGGCTGCGGCACATGCCATCCCGGCGGCGGCTCGGCCGAATACGACCGCGACGGGAAACGGTACGACCGGCGAATGGCCGATCCCGCCAGCGGCCTGTCGGCGGGCGGCGAGAACGGCTTCGACGGCGACTACTACGGGGCCCGCTGGAGCGAAACGGGCGTCCTGGAGGCCGATTGCCTCCTCTGCCACCTGCCGCAGTACGACGTGGCCGAACGTCGCAGGCAGATCGGGCTGATGAATTTCCGCTGGGCGGCCACCGCCGGCGCCGGCCTGGCCGACGTGAGCGGCTCCGTCGAGAAGGGCGATTCGGTTCGTGTGGCCTACGATAAGGCGAAGTTCAACGCCGACGGCACCCTCTCGCCGCACATCGTCCGCGAGCCGCGCAATGAGACCTGTCTGGCCTGCCACGCCAAGCCGGGATGGAAGAAGCGGGGCGCCAACTTCCGGCCGCGGACCGACGTTCACTTGCGGGCCGGCCTGAAGTGCGTGGACTGCCATCCCGCCGGATCCGCGGCCGACGACCCCCGCATCAACGGCTACGAGCAGCACCAGATGGCCAAGGGCGACGACCCGGGCGGCCACGTCCGCGGCGACCTCGACGACACGATGCCGACCTGCGCCGACTGCCATGCCACCGGCCGCCTGGGCGCTCCCGTCGCCACGCACCCTTGGCTTCCCCCGCTCCATCTGGAGCGCCTTGCGTGCCAGGTCTGCCACGTGCCCGAGCGGACCGTCAAGGCCGCCCTCGTCCAGGCCGGCGACGTGTTCAACCCTGGCACAAAGATCCCCACCAAGGGGAAACACCTATGGACGTTCTACGGGCCGGACGGGGCCTACTGGAACCATTACGGCGACCTCGTCATGAGCGGCTACGACGACAAGCCGACGTTCCGTTTCCGTCCCCGCTTGGCGCGGTACAAGGGCAAGATCTACCCCGTCAATCGCGTGCACAGCGCCTGGCCGGCCATTGAAATCGAGGGCGCGCCCGGCCTCGCGCAGCCGAGGATGGGCGACATCTACGCAATGTGGGCCGCCCACCGCAAAGACCCCGCCCAATACCCCGAGTTGGCCGACATCACGGACGACAACGGCGACGGCGCGGCGGAGGTCAATCGTCCGGCGGAGATCGACGCCCTCGTCGCCTCGGTGACCGCGATGCTGAAGCGCATCGACTATCCGATGGACGGCAAACGCGTCGTATGGGTCATGGACGACCGCGTCTACGCCTCCGCCGAGGCGTACCGCGTTCTGGAGAAGCACGAGTGGGAGGCCTCGCCCTACGGCAACACGCACACGTACAATCACGATGTGTACCCGGCGAAGGCGGCGCTTGGGGTGAAGGGCTGTACCGAATGCCATCGGCCCGGGGCCGACGTCTTCTTCGCACCGGTCGTGCTGCACCGGTTCGACGAGCGGGGCGAACCCGTCACGCGGCCGCAATACGAAATCCTCGGCATGAGCCGGGCCCAGGTCCTGGCCGGGGCGTGGCGGGAGGCCTACGGCAAGCCGGTCCTGTATGCGCTGCTGGCGGCGGCCCTGCTGATCGGCACGGCCGTGGTCCTCCGCCGGATGGTCGCCGGCACCGGCGAGGCGCCGCGGTCGTGGTGGCGCGGCGCCTTGCCGATCCTGGCGGCCGGCGGGCTCGCGGCGACGGTCGGCGCGATGGCGCTGGACCCGGAGACCCGGGCCTACGCCCTGCCCGCCCGCGCGTGGCTGGACGGCAACCATTTCCTGGCGGCCATCGTCGTCGTTGTGATGGGCGTGGCGGTCCTGGCCATCCGGCGACTCGGGCTGAGCGGCGTGCTCCTGGTTCTGGGCCTCCTGACGGCGGGTGGAGCCGGGGCCCTGATGCTCCTGGACTGGCCGGCGCTCGAAGCGCTGAACCGGGCGGCGTACACGGCGTTCGACGCGGGGCTGATCGTGACGCTTCTCGGCGCCATCCTGGGGTTGCTGTCCCTGGCCCTCGGCCAACGTCAACCTTGTCCTTGACGGCTGCCACGTTGACGGCGCCCGCAAGGTCTTCGAGCGGGCCGGCGTCCCGAGCGTCGTGCAGATTAAGGTGACGGACCTCGGCATCGAGAAGGTCAAGGGCGTCCGCGCCGCGGACGAGCAGGTCGCCCCGTCTGGTCGAGAAGGCTCGTGAAGTGCTTGCGGAAAGGGCGTAAAAATGGCAGAAACGCATATCCAGATCCTGGGCACGGGGTGTCCGAAGTGCGAGAAACTCACCGAGGCGGCCCGCGCGGCCGCCGACGGCCTCGGCCTCGATTATCATCTGGAAAAGGTCACGGACGTAACTCGCATCGCTGCCCTCGGGGTCATGATGACGCCCGCCCTCGTCGTGGACGGCGAGGTGAAAGCGGCGGGCAAGGTGCCCGCCGACGACGAAATCCGGGCGATGCTCCAGGCGTAACGCGGCAGGAACTTCACGCACGAAAGGAGACGGGCATGTCCCAAGTGAACAGGCGGATGTTCCTCGGTGCGGCAGGAGCGGCGGTAGCCGCCGGCGTCGCCGTCGAATCGCAGCAGGCCGGCGCCGCGGAGACAAAAGGCGCGGGGATCAAGATCGTCGGCCTGTCGTGCAGCCCACGGCCGGGCAAGACGACGGCCCAGGGGCTGAAGGTCTGTCTGGAGGCCGCCCGCGAGGCGGCGCCCGGCATCGAGACGGAACTCGTGGAACTGGCGGGCCTGGACATCCCCGTCTTCCGGCCGGGGGCGCCCGAGCCCGAGGACTTCAAGAAGGTGGCGGCCGTGCTCCGCGACCCGAAGGTGCGCGGCATTATCGTCGGCACGCCCGTTTACTTCGGCGACATGACGTCGCTCGCGAAGGCGTTCCTCGACCACTGCATCGCGCTGCGGAAGGACGGTTTTGCGCTGGCCGGCAAGGTGGCGGGCGTGCTCGCCGTCGGCGCCGGCCGCAACGGCGGCCAGGAACTCACGATCCAGTCCGTCCAGGCCGTCCTGATGTGCCACGAGATGGTCCTCGTCGGTGACGGCCGTCCCACCGCCCATCGCGGCGCCACGTTGTGGAACCAGGGCGACGACATCTCCGGCGACGAGTTCGGCCTGAAGACGGCCCGGAACCTCGGCCGCCGTGTGGCGGAGGTGGCGTTACAATGTAACGGATAGCCATTGGTCCGTTGTCCTTTGTCATTTGTTTTGGCGTGTGCGGCGGCTGCCCGGTATCGCCACCACTCGTAGGACCGAGGTGCCCATCGGGTGCCGACAACAAGGGCCCCATGACCAATGACAAGTGACAAAGGCGAACGACCATGAAACCCAAGACCGTTTTCGGTATCGTCCTCCTCGTCTTCGCGGGCGGGAGCCTGGGGTACCTCGCCGTCACGGAGTTGACGAGCGGCGACGGCGACCTCGCCGCACCCGAAGGCGCACGGCCGGCCAGGGCTTCCGATGAGGCTGACCTCCCCGCCGACGGCATCGTCGTCACGTACTTCTACGGCGGGAAGCGGTGCCCCACCTGCCTCAAGATCGAGGCCTACGCCGAGGAGGCCGTCGCGAAGGGTTTTCCGGACGCCGTCGCGGACGGCACCCTCGTCTGGCGGGCCGTCGACACGGACGAGGCGGCGAACAAGCACTTCGTCGACCGCTACGACCTGTTCGCCAAGGAACTCATCGTGTCCCGCCGCGCCGGCGGCAAGGAAGTGGACTGGGACTCGCTCGCGGAGATCTGGACCCGCGTCGCCGACAAGGCCGACTTCCTCGCCTACGTCCGCGGCGCCGTCGCCGAGCACCTGGAGGCGCCGTGATGGACGGCCTGGCGGGCGAGGTAGTGTGGGCGCTGTGGCTGGGCATCCTGACCTCGATCAGCCCCTGCCCGCTGGCGACGAACGTGGCAGCCATTTCGTTCCTGGGGCGTCGGCTCGACCGGCCGGCGGCGGTGGTCCTCTCGGGCCTCGTCTACACCCTCGGCCGGACCCTGGCCTACATGGCCCTTGCGCTGGTGACGGTGGGCGGCCTGCTGGCGGTGCCGGCGGTGGCCCGGTTCCTGGAATCGTCGATGAACAAAATCCTCGGGCCGGTGCTCATCGCCGCGGGGGTTTTTCTGCTGGAACTCGTGCCGGTCTCGCTGACGACGTTCTCGGCGGGCGAGCGGTCGCAGCGGCTGGCCGAGACGGGCGGCCTGGCGGGAGCGGGGCTCCTGGGCGTCCTCTTCGCCCTGGCGTTCTGCCCGGTCTCAGCGGCCCTGTTCTTCGGCAGCCTCGTGCCGCTCGCCCTGAAGGCCGAGTCGCCGCTGCTGCTGCCGACGGCGTACGGCATCGGGACGGCCCTGCCGGTGGTCGCGTTCGCGGTGCTCGTGGCGATGGGCACGCGGCAGATGGCCCGGGCGTTCGGCGTGCTCCAGAACGTCGAACGATGGGCCCGCCGCATCACCGGGGCCGTCTTCCTGCTGGTCGGCGTGTATTACACGTTGGTGTATATCTTTGGCCTGGCCTTCCTCTCGCCCTGGAGCGCATAGGGCATGAGGCGAGAGGCGGCGCGATGGGTGTGGAGATCGATCGCGCCCAAGGGCCGTCTCGGGGGGGTGTCCTAGGGCCGCTCCTCGCCGCCCGAGGCGTCGCAAACGAGGCCCCGAAGCCGCACGGCGTCCGTCACGGCTTTCCCGGCGGCGGCGTCCTGCTCGCGGAACGTGGCCATCAGAATGTGGCGGTCGCCGGTCCGGCTGTAATCGTAGATGATGCGGATGAGCCCGTCGCCGGTCTGTTGGCCGTCCGGATACGACACGCCGCTGCGCTCGTCCAGGAGCAGGCCGCCGCCCCACGTCTTTCCGTCGTCGGTGGAAATGAAGGCCGTCAGGTGCGACCGGCCGGTGCGCTTTGCGATGGGCCCGTGTTTGACGAGCAGCAGGTTGCCGGACCGCAGCCGGCGGATGAAGAACCGCGCGCTCGGATGGGCCATGGCCGACGGCGCCAGGTCCGGCCACGTGACGCCGCGGTCCGTCGAGAGGCTCTCGCCGATGCCGTACCGGGTGCGGGCCAGGAGCCAGAGCGACCCGTCCTTGCGTTCAATCAGCATGTGTTCGTCGAACGCGCGGACGTCCGCCGGGACGTTGCAGGCGCCGTGGAGGGCCCACGTCTTGCCCCGGTCCGCCGAGACGATCAGCCGGGCGCTGCGGTCCGTCTTGCGCCACGTGGAGGCGGGAAGCACCCACTCGCCGGTCGACAGGACGAGCGGTTTGCACATCATGACGCCGTCGGTCACGCGGACGGGGCCGTCCCACGCGGGCCGCTCGGCGTCCGGCTGGCCCGTGGCCAGGCACCACACGCCGGCCACGGTGCCGTCGTGCCCGATGGACTGCGCCCATGTGAGCCGGAGGCGGCCGTCCGGCGCGATCCAGACGTTGGGGTCGAACGCGCGGACGGGGCCGTCCGCGTCGGGGTCGACGACGAGGACCTCGCGCCAGGAGGTTCCCCCGTCGCTGCTCGTGCTGAGTACGACGTAGTTGTTATGGTCCTCGCCGGGCGTCTTGCTCGCGTACCAGGTGGCCCAGAGGCGGCCGCCCGGTGCGACGGCCAGGCTCGGCACGCCCTGCCACGCCCGATGGGTGACCCGATGCAGCGTCCGCGGCGTGCCGACGTATGCCGGCGGGGCCAGGTACGCCGGCTCGCCGGCCCAGGCGGGATCCGCCACCCAGACCGCCGCCGTCGCCGTCAGGATGTGCGCGAGCAGCCCGAGCCGTTTTTCCATCACCGTTGTCCTCCCGTGGGGCCGCTCAGATGTGCACCACCTCGATGCCCGCCAGGGCGCAGTACGCCTTATACTCCTCCTCCAGGTTGCCCCAGACGAGGAGTTGGTGGAAGCCCTTGGTGTCGCGGCTGTCGGCGACGCCGTCGACGGTGCACTCGACGCTGGTGCGGCACCCGCCGGAGGGCGGCGTGTCGATGTTGGCGAGGATTTCGCCGGTGCCCAGGATGATCCGCGACGGGCCCGTGAACTTCATCAGCGTGATGCGGTCGCCGACCGGCCAGAGGACCTGCATCGCCACGCCGAGGTCCGACTCGGAGTGGCTCCGCAGGATGAACGGTTCGGGATCCTGGTCGCATCCCTTCAGCCTCGCCCCGCACGTGCAGTGGGCCGCCATCAGGGTGTTGCGGACCGTGTTCGGGGCCGGGTCCTGCATGAACCCGGGACGGTTGAACAGCAGGTGCGTGAGCCGTTCGGAGATGGCGGCGTTCCAGTCGGCCTCGCACGAGCCGACGATGCCCTCGTCCCGCAGGTGCGAGAACGCCAGGCACGGCGGGGTGATCTTCTTCGACCCCACCGGCCCCAGGCAGTCCATCGTGAAGCCGTGACAGTCTTCCTTCGCCATGACTTTGCGGCAGGCGAAGTAGTTCATCGCCGCGTCCAGGATGTCTTTCTTGTTCGGCTCGACGATTTTTTTGGCGTGCTTCTCGTAGTAGTCGGCCATCGCGCGGACTTCGTCGCTCTCCTTGACGGCATCCTTCGCCTCGTAGTAATGCTCGTGCGGCACCCAGTGGAGCGTGGTGCCGATCGTGTCCAGTTTCTGGTCGTGCACCTTGTTGCCGCGCACCACGCAGATGCGGGTCCGGTCCATCTCCCAGACGGTCTTGAGCATGCGGATCGCCGTGGCCAGCCACCCCACGTCCTGCGTGGCGCCGACGAACGCCTTCTTGGCCTTGCGGCTGTGCTGGAGGTGCCCCGTGAACGAGGTGCCCATCGGCGTGAAGACGACGGTGGGCACGGGCTTCTCGCCGCGCTCGTCGAGGAACTTATTGAGGTATTTCCACCCGGCGTTCAGCGACATGCACACGAACAGGACGCCGTCCGGCTTGGCGGCGGCGATTTTCTGCTGCCAGCCCGCCAGGGCCTTGTCGTCGTGGATCGTGTCCTGCTGAATCTGAAGGTCCACGCCCTGGGCCTTGGCGGCCTTTTCCATCGTCTCGGTGTAGAGTTTCTGGTGGCCGGCGATGTCGTACGCCGCCCCGGGCCAGCCCAGCCAGTACTCCTTGACGTTCGGATGGGTGAAGGCGGCCATGATGCGGCACTGGCCCTTCGGCTTGGGCGCCTCGCCGGCGACGGCGGAGGCCATCTGGAAGAGCCCCGTCTGGAGTGCGAGCGCCGACGCCCCCATCCCCTTCAGGAACCGGCGGCGGCTGACGTGCAGCGGACAACGCGAGACGGCATCGCGGGAATCCATGACTTTCTCCTCTCGGGTTCGGGCGGGGCGGGGTGCTCCGCGACAGGCGTTCGAGCGACCATTCGTTTTATCGCCCCGGGGCGGGCGCGTCAAGGCTCCTGCGGCCGGTGCGCCCTCGCGGTTGGTTTTTCCGGCCGCCGGCCCTAAAATACACAATTGTCCCGACTTACCGGACCGCCGGAGTGCGCGGCGGGTACGGAGACCCGCCGCGCTCCGCGCTTGGAAGCGAAACCCATGACCGTCCCTGATCGACATGCTGCCGAAACCGAGACCACCGTCCGCCGGCGCATCCGCGTGCGCGGCATCGTCCAGGGCGTCGGTTTCCGGCCGACGGTCTACCGTCTGGCGACGGAGCGCGGCCTGGGCGGGTGGGTCCTGAACGACGCCGAGGGGGTGGTGATTGAGGCTGAGGGCCCGCCGGATGCCGTCGACGACTTCCTCCGGACCCTGCGCACGGACCCACCGCCGCTTGCCGACATCACGTCGGTGGAACCCGAGGCCGTCCCCCCGCAGGGCGAGACGGCGTTCCGCATCGAGGCGTCCGAGACCGGCCGCCGCCAGGCCCTCATCTCGCCGGACATGGCCGTCTGCGACGATTGCCTCCGCGAACTCTTCGCCCCGGCCGACCGCCGGTACCGGTACCCGTTCATCAACTGCACCAACTGTGGGCCCCGGTACTCCGTCATCCGCGACATCCCGTACGACCGGCCGAACACGACGATGCAGGCGTTCACGATGTGCCCCGCGTGCCGGGCCGAATACGAGGACCCGTCCGACCGGCGGTTCCACGCCCAGCCGAACGCGTGCCCCGTCTGCGGCCCGCACCTGGACCTCCGCGACTCGGGCGGCCGGCCCGTCGCAAGCGATGACCCCGTCGCCGCGGTCCGCGAAGCCCTGCTCGCCGGCCGCATCGTCGCCGTCAAGGGCCTGACGGGGTTCCACCTGGCGTGCGACGCGCGGAGCGATACGGCCGTGGGCGACCTCCGCCGACGCAAGGGCCGCGACCAGAAGGCCTTCGCGATGATGGCCGCGGGCGCAGGCGCCGTCGCCGAGCGGGCCCGCGTGGACGAACCCGCCCGGGCGCTGCTGGAGTCGATTCAGCGTCCGATCGTCCTCATGCCGAAGCGCGAGGGGCACGACCTCTCGCCGCTGGTGGCCCCGGCGAGCCCGTACTTCGGGTTCATGCTGCCGTATACGCCGCTGCATTACCTGATCTTCGAGGACG
>Ga0272442_10011487_pt1 | contig 10798 bp, 17 predicted proteins | sample SSMForm2O_FD_200262 | JGI IMG/M metagenome (GOLD analysis project Ga0272442, IMG submission 200262) | Marine sediment archaeal communities from Little Sippewissett salt marsh, Falmouth, MA, United States - SSM-Form-2O | ecosystem: Environmental > Aquatic > Marine > Wetlands > Sediment ... | reverse complement strand
TTGTTGGTCGGCGAGACAGGGACAGGTAAAGAAGTCATCGCAAAGGCTCTACATGCGTGCGGACATCGGGCGAGCCAGCGGTTTGTGGGCGTGAACTGTGGGACGATCGGTGGTAATCTAGTGGAATCCGAGCTGTTCGGACATGAGAAAGGCGCATTTACGGGTGCCAACAAGCCGCGGAAGGGCCTCTTCGAACAGGCCGATGGGGGGACAGTATTTCTAGATGAGGTTGCGGAATTGCCGGCCGAAAGCCAAGTGAAGTTGCTTCGTGTCCTCGAGGAGAAGGAACTGCAACGGATCGGGGCCGACGCTCCGACGAAAGTTGACGTGCGGGTGATTTCCGCGTCCAACAAAGACTTGCTTGGGCTTGTGAAGGATGGTCTGTTTAGGGAGGATCTGTATCAACGTTTAGGGCGCTACATCCTGCGTATCCCTCCGTTGAGACAAAGAAAGGAGGACATTGGTCTCTTGATCTCTTTCTTCCTTGAGAAGCAAACCAGAGATTTGGCCAATGATCCGCAGGCGCGCTTCGGGCCACTCTTCACTGATAGGGCTTTGGACGTGGCAGTTAGGTTTGATTGGCCGTCGAATATCCGTCAACTGGGGAATGTCTTCTGTGCGGCTTGCATCAAATCTTGGCCGGAACCTGTTGACGCATCCCATGTTATCACAGAACTGATTGGCGGTATCGACGACGCGGCTGGCGCAACTGCTGAACAGGTTGTCATGCTGGGACGCTTGGTGGACAGGAGGCTTTTCAAGGTCATAGGCAGTCTTATGACTATGAAGAGGGACAGGAACGCCAAGAAAGAGAAGAGGAACGCCAAGAAAGAGAAGAGGAGTGCCAAAAGAAGCCGTCTTTCTATTGCCTGCGAGGACTCGAAGTGTGGGTGCAGCATTCAGACGATCTATAGATTGCTGGCAGAGTGTGGCTTGAGGCAAGAGTGTTTCTTCAGTGATTCCCTCTGAATGCATCTTCATTGTCTCGTGCAATCTGTTTTGCCGAAAGAGAAGGAATTGCGGTGCTCCAGTACTCAATGCTGTGCAACCATTCACGCCATGCCGCCTGCTGGTCGGTATGCGATCCGACGACGTACTCGAATGAATCCATTGGGAGTCTTCCGGTCCGCCAGTGACAGCCACGATCCTTCGCAGGAGGCGTGTGTAGTCGTGTTGAGTCAACCACCAGGACTGCAGGCGGTCCACCATACTGCTGCGCGCGGCGGACAGCCACATGCATCGCCTCATTGATGATGTCAGCAAGATAGATATCACCGGCAATGCGATCTCCATACCTTTCCCCGCACACACCCAAGTAGCGATAGCATGTGCCGTGATAGAGAATTCGCGGCACATCTTCTTCCGTCGGCGGACCTCGAATCCGCGGCAAGCCCGTTTCTGCGTGGGACCTGGGCGCATAGGGCTCATTTGCCGGTTTCTGCGTCATACAGAGACGTAGACGACGATGACTTAAATAGTTTTCGATTCCGGGCAGTCACAAGCGCCCCGTGAGCGCCATCGCTTGAGGCAGGCTGAGTGAGAATCGAGACCGTGGATTTGAGAATTGGCGGCGCCAGAATGCGAATCTCACGTCCTACGGCGTGTCCCCAGGCAGATCCTACTGGTAGCTCGGCCGGGTGGATCAGTCTGTATCCCCTTAAGTATCAGGCACTTCCAGCTCCTTGCTCCATGTCAGACCAATCTTGGCACGCCTCCTGCGATATGCAGCGCCGCATAGCGTTACGGACTGAACGGGAGAAGGATACCATCCATGCAGAAGCAGGCGCGCAATCAGACTGAAGCCATCAACCACGCCCTGAGGAGACATCAATCCGATACCCAGGACTGGCCGCTCAGCGACGTTGCTCAGGACCTTCACGCATGGGCGGAGAGAATGATTATCGAGTTTAGGCTCGAAATCGGAATGCCAGCACTGATGCTGGAACGCTTGCATTGGAGAAGGCTCGGTCACTTCCGCCGCGGCCGCAACGGCTTTGGCCTCAAAGACGAAATCGCAATCAACAAGCGCCACATAGAGAACCGCTTGTACTGGCAGACCTTAGGAACATTGCTTCATGAACTTTGCCATAGCTGGCAGGAGCGGCACGGAAAGCCGCCCGGCCCGGGCTCTCGCAATTACCACAACAAGGAGTTTCGCGATAAGGCTCTCGGGTTCGGACTAGCCGTGGATCAAAGGGGCTACACCCAGTATGTGCCCGGTGACACGCCTTTCTTCCTCCTGCTGAAGAAGTACGGGGTTCAGCCTCCTGTGATTCCTGCGCCAGTTGTTGCGGTGAGAAAGGCGGGGCCCCCAAACTGCACCTCTATGAATGCCCGTGCGGTGTCAAAGCGCGGATTGGCCGGGCCAGATTCCACGCCAGGTGTCTGGATTGCGGTGGAGAGTTCAGGCTGAGAGAATGAAGAACGCTTTCATCATAATCCTGTACGTTTGCGCCATCATTGCGGCCACTCTGCCGTCGGTACTGGCACCATTTGTTGCGCATATGCGCCTGTACTGGCTGGGCGTTGTGCTGCTTGCATGCATGAATGCGCTCGTGTTTCTGGCTCCGTGCCTGCGGGCGGTCAACGTACGGCGGAGGGTCCGCCGGGAGCTTGTCGAGTCGGTGCTCAGCGGGCTCGCAAGGCAGCTTGAAGATACGCCAGAGAATCTCATGTGCGCAAAGAGATCTCGGCATACGGTCTTCGGCGACAGCCAACTGCTCTCGTGCCTTGCCGGTAAGCCCTACCATGTCGGCAGGCTGTCATGTCTCGACGGGCAAGTGTCTGACATCGCTCTGCCTACAGGCAAAGACTGCTACGAAACCAGGTCCAAGCCTGCCCTTTTCGTGGCGTTTCCTGTCCACCAAAAAGCTGGAGAGGATCTCATTGCTGTCCTGCTCCTGATCTATGGCACGGCCAAGACGTTTGCGGAACAGGGCGACCCTCTCTCGTCACAGTCAATGCATCGGGTGAAGACCGCTCTGAGGCTGCTTTCAGCCATTCTCTAGGAGAGTCATGAAGGATCGAACCAACGCTGCAGATAGAAAGCTTCTTAAACACAGCGGCACACCTTCTCCCGAGGAGGTGAGAGCATTGTACCTAACAAACTGCGTAGCTCGCGCCTATGCACGAGTCAGGAAATATCTGAAAGGGCCTGAGCCGGAAATCGACAGGCAGGCTGCACGAGAACTCCTGGGACCGATGACAGGGCTCTATGAACTGGTCACCGGAATAGACCTCAGAGACGATTTGACAGCCAGAGTGAGCAGAAGCGGTCCGCCATGCGTCGGCAAGGAGCAGGCCATCACAGGTTCTGTCAAACCCCGTAGCCAACAACAGCATCCAGGATGAAGCATTGACCAGAAGAGTGCCGTCACACGAGGCGTCACAGACGCGGAGTTGACCAGCGAAAGGACTCAACGACATGCAGACAGCGACAGAAACCTTCAACCAGGTCGGCCAGACCGGTCATCTACACACTGAGACGATCGTCACGCAATTGAAAGACGCGGTCACCGACCAAGCGCTTCTTGAAATCAAGAAGACCACAAGGACTTCCCTGGCGCCTGACGGCAACGGACTCGATTCAAACTCTACAGAGGAAGATATCCTCGCCGGCTGCGGCTGCCACGTGAAGCTGAGCCAGATTTCTGCCAAGTGCTCATGCAGGAGGCATCGCAACGACCGTGTCGGCGGTTTGGTTTGCCGGCGCTGTGCGAGGCGCTGCTGGCGCTGCGGCTCCATCGTTATGGCGGCCTGCGGCCGTTACGAGCCTGATTCGCAGCGTTTCTTCTGTAAGCCATGTTGGCGCATCAGGAATGCCGGCAAAGTGCTGACCGGCCTGGCGGCCTGTATTGGTGTGGTTCTCGGTCTGCTCTTTCTCGAACCGGCATCGCAGGAGATTGCGTGATGCGAAGGAACGAAGCAATAGTGCGCAGTGTTACCGACAAGATGCAGCAACGACATGGCGCGTTGAATGCGGCAAGGTCTCATGTGGCACGGCTGAAGCGCGGCGGAATGGATAGAACCCGCGTTGCTGGTATGCTGGCTGCGGCCCTGGCAGCGCATCCGGAGAGCAAGCCGCTGCAGCAAGCCATCCAGGGCCTGACCCAGGATCGCCTCATCGCCCGCGAGAAGCATCCTTTTCTCGAGACTGCGCCATCTGTTAACGACTTCGATCAGTCTAACTGGCTGGTTCTCGGCACATGCAAGTACAGCGGCACGCGATGGACCATGGATCCGGGGAGGAAGCGGCATGTGCTTGGCGTCGGAATATCGCAAAGCGGGAAGTCAACATGGGCTCTGTGGCTCATGGCTACGATTCTGAACCACGAAAGCGGCGGTCCGAGACGTGCGGCCGCGTTCCAGAGTGGGGCACTCCTGCCTGCGGGGAACGAATGATTCTGAGACGCAACATTAGAGTACTGCTTCTTGCCGCCTGCATCATCACGGCTGCAGGCCAGGGAAGGGGGGATGTCATGCCCGTTATCAGTCTCGAGCGAAAGCCGCTTGGTCGATACCTTGCGCCCTACTTCCCGTTCTACACATTCACTCAGAGCACGTTCAGGTACGGTTTTACCCAGCCCGTTCCACATGTTGAACCGCTCATGGCGATAGACAAACGCATCGACACATTAGCTGCCTCTCTCCTTTTCGAGCTTCCATCAAAGAACATGCTTCGCAGGGCTGTCATGGAACAAATTGAGCAGCGCGACAGCATGAATTCAGGGAATTGGCCATCGCTTGGCCAGGTCAAGTGGAGCGTGAATAGCAAGAAGTATCACGGGATGGCGCGTGAGCGGGGGTGGCAGAGCACTGCAAGCGATAGAATGGACGGGCTGGTCCGCTGCTTTGGCCGGATGTTTGACGTTTCAACAGGTTTTCCAGTAGCGGCTCTCAACCGGATTTCGTGGTCTCTGGAGCTTCCGCAGGCAAGTCCTGAACACCGCAGGTGCCTTGTGCAGCTCATTCTAGGAGACCTCTTTCTCTACCGGTTTGCCCTCTGGCAGAAGGGGCTGCCGCTTAACGACCTGTGGGTCGTTATCGACGAAAGCAGCGAGATAATGGGCAAGAATCTTGAGAATACCTCGATGACCCAAGCCAACCAGTCGACCATGACAGAGTGGTGGACCATGGGCGCGGAACTGCGATGTCACTTAGTATGCCTCACACAGTATGCCTCTGATGAGAACATGTCCAATGCGGCCTTAGACAACAGCGCAATAAAGATCCTGTTCGGAAGCGTCGGACGCTACAACGTGCTGAGGGAATTCGCGGCAAACCTCGGATGCGACCGCGAGCAGCTTGACTACGTTGCCACGCACCGATCTCCCGGAACCGCGTACGTGAACGACATGGACTATCCGTATCCTTTTGAGATTGAGTTCGGGCCTGCGCCGTTCAAGGAGGTTGGCGTTACTGAAGATGTCATCAACGCGAGGCTTGCCGAGATACTGCCGTCCATGGCGGTGACAGCGCCCAAGCCACACTGGTGGCGGCCCGGCATGCCGTTGGAGAAGCCGCAGAAGAAACCCCAGGATTCCGACCAGCCTACAGCGCCAGTGTCAGGCAATGAGAAGGACACAGAGCCTTCACAGAAACGGCAACAGATCCGTGTTTTGGTTTCGGAAACAGCCTTCTCTCTTCTGAAGGCGTGCGCAGAACGTATCAGGGAAGTACTCGGGGGCAAAGGAGACGTCCGGCGGCTTTTCGGCATGAAAAACCTCTTCGACACCATCAGAGTCACAAGCGGCTCCGGCAAAATGAAGTACAGCCGGGAACTCCTGGACGCAAACCTTGCTTCTCAGCACTTCCTGTACGTTGGCAGCCGGCGGTGTTCCTTTTTTGCGCCAACAAACCACGGATGGGACGCTGTCGGCGAGGAACCACCCACAATCGGCAAATCCTGCACCCTCTATCACGGGGTGCTCCAGAAAGTCATAGCCGACCACTTCGAGAGACAAGGCCATGGAGTGACAATCGAGGGCTGTCTGACCAAGTCGCATGACAGGATGCCAAAGCTTGTTGACGTGCTTGTCAGGCGTCAGGAAGCCGGCCTGCTTGCGGCTGAAGTGGAACTGAGTTCAGCCAATAGTGTTGAGAATGCCAAGCAGGACCTGCTCGGGCCAGTGCGCGTCGAAACGCTCCTGTTTGTGTCCCCGACCAAGAAGATCCTTGTGACAGTCGAAAGGGCAATCAAGGGCTGTCCCGATTTGGCTCACGCCCTCAAAGAGCGACGCATTGAGTTTCACACAGCAGGAGCCTTCTTCAAGTGAGCACCATTGACCGTTTTCTGATAGCGACACTGGCAGTTGAATGGGTGTTCCTGTTTTGCGTGAGAACACTTGCCGCGAGAGTATCGTTCATCGATGCGCTTCCCTGGGTGCCTGGCAGGCACTCCACATTCTTCAACCTGGCAGCCACAATACTCGTAGCCCTGACCGTTGCCGCCGTCTGCGCGGTCATGACCCGAAAGGACGGTGCAACTTGAGTATCACGTTCCTGCGTCCGTTCCTGATTGCCGCGATCATAGTATCGCCTTTCGCGTATCGGTTTGTTGAGCAGACGTGGGGATCAGGCCGTGCACTGAGGCGGCTGCCGGGTGAGCAGGCAGCATTCCTTCTACTGGCTGTGATGTGCACAGCGTGTGTTCTGGTCGCTCGGATTCTCAAAGGCAAGCGAGTCACTAATCCATCGCGACGGCGCGAGCCTGAAGTAACCAGGCTGCCCAGAGACGAAATCGAACACATGCCCGGCGGAAGGAGACCCCCACATGCGTAGCATCTACAGGCTCATGACGAAGTATCACCCGGGTCTGCAGCCTCTCGGCAAACAGCTGAAACGCTTGTCGAGCATGCTTAACAACTATCTGCACCAAGAACCCCTGCCGTTAACAAACGTGAGCTCCCAACCCATGCATGCCGGAGAGCTCTACTCTCAGCACGAGTACGACCCGCAGCGCGGAAGCCGTGAACCGGAACCGGCATACCGTCATCAGGCAAACGAGGCCAGGCAGGAAAGGCTACGATCGATCAGTTCGCATCGCGCCGAGCTTGTAGGACTCCATGGCCGTGACATGTGGCTACAGAGGCAACTCGGAATCCCAAACAAGCCAGAACACGACACAGTACATCCGGCTGAAGCCATGGAGGCACGACTCGCAGGGCCTGGACAACGCGTGGCTCCCGACGCAGTTCATCACCATGTCGCCCGGCCTACAGGAGCAGAAGATGCGCCGCTCTATCCGTCGGATTCCGCGGTGCGCGCTGAGATTGAACTGGCACTGGCGGATGTGACCGGGAAGCCGTATGAGCCGGATATGACCCGCTTCCAGAATCTGGCGCCGATGGACACCTATGCGGCCGAACAGTTTCCTGACAGCGCTGAGCTTTTATCAGCGCAACCGCCGGAACACGGAGGCGATGTCCTCGATGGGCTCGCCTCCCCGGCACTTCAGGTTGAATCACCGCTTGAGCATGTTGTTGATCGGGCGTATCCGGACTACGGTCCAGAGGTCTCTCATCAGGATCCTCTCGTCACCATGGATCCCCTGATGATGCCGCCCGGGCCTGACCCGATTGGGCAACTCCCTGACCCAATGATGATGGAAGATCCGATGATGGGGCGGATGTGAACGCACAACTGGAGGAGAGATTCGAGAGTATCGCTGCGCAGCTTCGCGAGCTTCAGAAGGGGCAGCAACGTCTTGCGACAACAATTGGCGAGTACGTCGTGTCTGAGAAGAGCATGGAAGCGCTTCACGCTCCGTTCGAGCACATACAGCAGAAGCTGGCCCAGATCGAAGGAATAGTAAGGAGGGTGGCGGAATGAGCTATGGGAAACTGCCTACGGCTGGGCGAAGGCCATCGTTTAGAGGAGGCGTGTCCGCGAAGGGGATCGATGCGGAATTGGATGAGTGTGAAGACTTGCTTGCCAGGCTTGAGATCATGTGGCGGCGTTGCCGGGCTCGTGAACTCAGACGGCGGTACTGTGCACTTCTTGACAAGATCGATCCGAGACGGGCTCGCTAGCGGAGACCAAGACAGATGTGTTCATGATGAGTCCCGCGCGACGGGAAGGAGGTGACAAAACCAAGAGAGGCGACGGAGAAGACTACCGCAGAGCAACACCAAAGGAGCAGAGACATGAGCGAAACGAAGAACATTACAATTGTGAACCCCGCCTCCGGGGACTCGGAGGATTCCACTGCCTATGATTTGACAATCAGACCTGGTGTCACAGCCGGCCAGGTGCTCCAGCAGGTCGGCCTCCCGGACTATCAACTGGCAAGGGAGGGTGGTGAGCCCATGGACAATAGCGACGAGCTGTTCCCCTCGATCAGAAGCGGTGAGAAACTCATCGCCACCACAGGCGGCACGTTCGGCAGGAAAGGCAGGTGAGTATCATGGACGGGGTAGTGGTTCATGGTCGGAGAGTAGTCAGCGGCAGCGTGGGCCGCTACCCACCATCCCAGTCGGGAATCACGATTGCGCGCACGCGCTCTGTTTCAACAAGTCAACTGCCGCCAGCACTTCTGCATCAGACGAGAAGTACGGCAGGGGACTTGTCGCGGAGACAGCACCGGAAGATCACTACCCCGAGGATACATGGGGACGACAGCTACTGGTGCAGCCGCGGGTGGTTCAGGATCGGCAACGTGCTCTACGGCGACTACAGAAACGGCTGGGATTCCTACAGAGGCGAGATCGAGATCACGGGGTTCATTTCTAGGGCCTTCAAGTTCTACATCTTCTCGCCCCCATACCACTTCCTGGAAGGCAGGCATTCAGCCTGTTTTCATCGCAGGGGCATTGACAAGTACTGGATACATTTCATGAGGAAGCCGAGGACGATTGATGACGGCATCCTGTATATCGAAAGCCAACTATGAAAGGACCCCAAATGCAGACAACCGCAGACACCAAAGAGCGCTTGCGGCGGCTCAACGACTATTTCAGTTCTGTCGTGGGCGAGCACGAACAGTCACTTCTGTCCGCCTGTCGAGCGTGCGATAGGCAGAGGGCTTCAGAAATACTGCCAACACTGCTGGCGTTCAACGGTCTTCGCGCAGACGCGCGCCAAGTTGAGGAATCCTGCGGAAGTGCGCCGCTGATACCAACGTATCATATTGGCTCGTTGCTCCTTGAAGAAGGCTTCCGGGAGGTCTCTGGCCAGCCTGAGGAGGATGCTGTCTTCGCCACGGGCATCAAAGTGGAGGCCAACCGCTATACTGTGGAGAAGCTGCTCCGGTTCAAGCTGGCGAGAAGATCAGCAGCATACGTCGAGGCAGATCAAGTCTCGATGACCAAGGTTCTCGTCCACCTCGACCGCTACGGCCACAAGCTTCTTCTGACGCTGCACATCCATCCCGGCGCCGGCGCAGAAGCGACTAATCCCTCTGCGATTGACATGGACATGCACCGCCGCCTTGAACAGGGCCGGTATCCGGCAATCGGAGCCGTCTACAGCCGCGACGGCTACATCCGTTTCTACTCATACCGTCGCGAGTTCAGAGTGCAGATATACGGGAAAGGAGTGACTCATGAACACGATAACGTCTACCGCCTCACTGACATCAATACGCGCACGAAGTCAAGGATTCAAACGAGAAGGGTTCGACTTCGAGTCCCCAACAGACAGGCAGGAAAAGCTGCCAGGATATGAGCAGGATGCTCTGCGCCAGGCTTCAATAGCCCTGATCGGGGTAGGAGGCATAGGCACGACAGTCGGCTTGGGGTTGGTCAGAAAGGGTATCGGCCGTCTCACAGTGTACGATGGCGACGAAACAGAGATGAGCAACCTGGGGAGGCAGTTGTTCTTTCCTGAAGACCTTGGGGAGAACAAGGCGATCCGGGGAGCCAGGAATCTACTGCAGCATGCATGCTATCCGATGGAGATCGCTGCGTGGCCCATGATGTTTGAGGACGCCATCGAACGCGGTCACAAGCCCAAGGTTAGCGCCGCGATCTGCGGTCCGGACAACGACGTTGCCAGAGTGTTCTGCGCGCAGCACTTCCTGAAGAGCGCTCCCGTCATCTTTGTCGGCATTGGCAAGAACGCAGAGCACGGCTACGTGTTTCTGCAAAAGCCGGGAGAAGCGTGTTTCGGCTGCTACAAGCCGTCTGCGGTCGGCGACGACAGGATGCCCTGCCCTGGAGTGCCGGCGGTGATCGATATCCTGTTCGTCGTGGCGGGATTGGCGATGACTCTGGTTGATTCTGTGCTAATGCCACAGCGCAAAGTGCACTTCAACTACTGGGATGTTTTTCCACAGGGCGCAGTCGAGACCAAACCGCTCACCGTTGCGAAGAGGCCTGGCTGTCCTATCTGCGGAACAGGAGGAAAGAAATGAGCGACAGCACTGCCGGCATTGTCATGATCGTCATCGGAATCCTGGTGGTCATGGAAGGCAGGATTCCGATTGGAGGAAATCTTCCGGGCGACCTGCATTTTCACGGCAAGAACTGGCACATCTTCGTGCCGCTGGGGACATGCCTGGCTGCGAGCGTCATTGTGTGGTTCGTCTTGAGGCTAATAGCAAAACGTTGAGGAGGGGAGCAACACCAAGATGATGATCCATCTAGGGTTATCGTTCATAGCTGCGTGTCTTCTGGTAGGCCTTTTCGAGCGGGTCTACGCAGCTGTGGTCAAAGGACCGTGTGCGTTCAGGAAGTTCGAGCTGGCTGTCTTGTTCTGGGCACTAATCGCCGGCGCGAGTTTCTGTGCCGCAGGCGCAGCACGGCTTCCTGAACTCCTTGTCATGACGCCGGCGGCACTCGCCCATATCAGCAAGGCCAAG
>Ga0272442_10011486_pt1 | contig 10799 bp, 7 predicted proteins | sample SSMForm2O_FD_200262 | JGI IMG/M metagenome (GOLD analysis project Ga0272442, IMG submission 200262) | Marine sediment archaeal communities from Little Sippewissett salt marsh, Falmouth, MA, United States - SSM-Form-2O | ecosystem: Environmental > Aquatic > Marine > Wetlands > Sediment ... | reverse complement strand
CGGCTCGGGCGCGACCTCATGCGCCGCCTGGCCGAACACGGCGCCGAAGGCCACTTCCCCGAGCGGAAGGGCGTGCCCACCAGCCATTACACGTGGCTGACGATGAATGCCGTCGGTCAGTACCTCTGGCGCACCGGCGACAACCAGGTGGCAGGCGTGCTCGAGCGCTGCGCCGAGTTCTGCTGTCACAACGCCACCCCCGACGGCGGGGTCCTCGTACTGCACGATGGACGCAATTCGCATCACTCGCCGTTCTGGTTCGGCGACTTCGTGCTGTCACTCACCCCGCACGGCAGGGCACTGGCCCGCACCCGGATGTTGCGAACCATGCGCACCCGACCGTCGAACGTCAGCCCCGAGTATTGGTTCCGGTGCGCCGAGAACGCCCGCTATTTCCGCGAGGGACCCGCCCAGCCGCTGGGATACGAAGATCACGAACTGCTCTTCAGCGCCGGAGTGCTCGCGCGGCGGCACGGGTTCCAGTACGGCCTGTCGACCGTCGCCGTGAAACCAATCGTGGGCCACTACCGCCTCGACCCTCAAAACGCCGTCGAACTTTTCGATCAGCAGGCGGGCTGCATCCTCCACGGCGGAAACTCACAGGCCCAACCCGAAGCCGGCTCGTTCTTCGTCCGCCGCGACGACCAGGTCGATTTCCTCCCGCAGTCCGGACGCGTCGAACGCATCGAGCAAGGCCACCGCCTCGACCTGACGTTCCGCAGCTTCCGTGCCTCGGTCCAACTGGAGGTAGCCCGCGCACATAGCGCCCGGCTTACCGTCCGCGTCGAAGAGTCGTCAGACGACCAGCCCGTTACGTTCAACTTCTTCCCGGGCGTCGGAAGGCAGGGCGACGTCGACGCCACGCCGCGCGAGTTGAGCTTCCGCAACGTCCGCATCACCGCCGATCGCGACATCCGCCTTCAGCGCGACTTCAAGACGATGAATCCATACAGTCTCACCTACACCCAAAGAGACAAACCGGTCCGCGCCTACGTCGACCTTCGACCCGGACAGACACTCACGCTCAACGTGGAAATCGACAGCCCGTGACCGGCCCCCGCCCGAACACACGAGCGTTCCACATCCCTATCGTAACCTGCGCGATCGGTCTGTGTGCCGGCGGCTGCGCGCCAGATGCCGGCCGCACAGTCACGGTGTGCGGACGGCCGTACCACGCCGAGCCGATCTGGACGTCGAATCTGTCAGGCCCGCAGGCCGCGGCTGGCTATGTGGTCGAAGGGACGAGCGAGGTAGCCGTTCGCGACGGCTTCTACTTCATCGACGCGCGTCACGGCGAGCGCCACTTCGCAACCGTATGGCTGCCCGGCGATTATCCCGCCAACATCCGCATCCGCTACGTGGCCCGCTGCCCCGCGCCGGCCGGAGCACGCAACATCAACCTGTTCTTCCACGCGAGACTCTCCGACGGGCGCGACGTGCTCGACGAATCCAACCGGCGAACCGGCGAGTACTCGCAGTATCATCATTTTCCCAATTACATCCTCACTTACCTGGGCGATGATCGCCTGCGGGTTCGGATGCGGCGCGACCCCGGGTTCGAGCTTCTAACCGAAACCTACCTGCCCGGCGGGGTGCCGCTCGACACCGACGTCGAGCTCGAGGTGCGCGTGGCCGACGGGTGCATCGAATACCACGAACTCAGGCCACATAAGCGCCTGCTGCTGCGACATCACGATCCCCATCCGCTCAACGGCGGCCGCGTCGCTCTGCGAACGTGGAAGACCCACGTCGGCTACCGCGACATTCGCATCGATCGCCTCGTGCCCGTCGACTGATTGCCGTCCCCACACACCAAGGACACGTACCGCATCGCCGCTCGCGGCGTTCGACCGGGCGCTCGCGCCAGCATCGCTGGGGCTTTTCAGCCCGTACCTGTACGCGCAAAAAAGGTGAGGCGGTCGGCGGGGATGGCGCGCCGACCGCCTCGGGTTCGATTTATGACTCCCACGCTTACAGAAGCGGCAGGTAGGTCTTCAGCTCGTAGTCGTGCACCTGCGTGCGATAGCGATCCCACTCGATCTTCTTGCTCTTGAGGAACGCCTCGAAAATGTGATCGCCCAACGCCGTGCGAACGACGGGGCTGGCCTCGGCGAACTCGACAGCCTGGGACAGCGAGCTGGGCATCGACTGAATGTCCAACGCCGCCAGCTCGCCCTCGGACATGTCGAAGACGTCCTTCTCGACCGGGTCGGGCAACTTGTACTTACCTTCCACCCCGGCCATGCCGGCCGTCAGCATGGCCGAAAACGCCAGGTACGGGTTGCACGCCGGGTCGGGTGCGCGGAACTCCAGTCGCGTGGCCTTCTCCTTGCCGGGCTTGTACATCGGCACGCGAACCATGGCTGACCGATTGCGCCGTGCCCAACAGATGTAGGCCGGCGCCTCGTAGCCGGGCACCAGGCGCTTGTAGGAGTTGACCCATTGACAGACCGTCGCACAGATCTCCTGCGCGTGTTTGAGGATGCCGGCCATGTACTGCTTCGCCGTGGCCGACAGGTGGTACTCATCCTTCGCGTCGAAAAAGGCGTTGTGCTCGCCCTTGAACAACGACTGATGCGTGTGCATGCCCGAACCGTTGTGCCCATATAACGGCTTGGGCATGAACGTGGCATAGACGCCGTACTTCATCGCGATTTCCTTGACCACCAGCCGGTAGGTCATGCAGTTGTCGGCCATGCGGAGGGCGTCGGTGTATTCCAGATCGATCTCGTGCTGGCTGGGTCCGACCTCGTGGTGGCTGTACTCGACGTCGATACCCATCTCGTTGAGCGTCTGGATGGTGTCTCGCCGCAGGTCGCTGGCCGCGTCGAGCGTGGTCAGGTCGAAGTACCCCCCCTGGTCGAGCGTGGCGGTTCCCTCGCCGTTCTTGAAGTAGAAGTACTCCAGCTCCGGTCCGAGATAAAAAGTGTAGCCCTGGTCGGCGATCTTGCGGAGGTGACGACGCAGCATGGTCCGCGGGTCGCCCTCATACTCCGAGCCGTCGGGGTTGCGGATGTCGCAGAACATCCGCGCGATGTTGCCCCGCTCGCTTCGCCGCCACGGCAGCAGTGCGAAGGTGGTCGGGTCGGGAAAGGCGATCAAATCCGATTCCTCGATGCGGGCGAAACCCTGAATACTCGAACCGTCGAACCCCATCCCCTCGTTGAGGGCGTTTTCGAGCTGGTCGAGCGTGATGGCGAAGCTTTTCAGCACGCCCTGCACATCGGTGAACCAAAGGCGAATAAATCGCACATCGAGGTCTTTGACGGCCTTGAGTACGTCTGCTGATGTCTTGCACTCTACCGGTGGCATGTCAGTCTCTCCTTTGGCGTACGTGGTTGAAACTCGTATCCCGAAATTGCCGGTTCATTGCCGGCCGGTGCTCCCACGCAGGGCGCTCACACAACCTGCCCCGCTTGCCTGTGAGATTCGCGGCCCAACATTCGTTCTAGATGGCGGATCCTCCCGTCTCAGCGGTGCGAATCCGAATGCACTCTTCCAACGCCGAGACGAAAATCTTGCCGTCGCCGATCTCGCCGTCACCGTGCCGCGCAACGTGAATGATGGTGTCGCAAGTGATCTTCACGAACTCGTCGTTACAGGCAATATCGAGACGCACCTTCGGTATCAGATTGGGTGCGACCGCCTGACCGCGATACAACTCCTGCTGCTGGTGACGACCGTGGCCGCTGACGCGAGTGACGGTGATGCGGGTGATCCCCGCGTCGATCAGCGCCTCGCGCACCGAGTCCAGCTTGTCCGGTTGGATGACGGCGGTAATCAGTTTCACGGGGCGTTCCTTGCTGATAGCGACCTTGGCGGTCCTCGGGTTCAATTCGGGTTCACAAGTGCGTAGCCGTGCTCGCCGTGCAGGCTGTAGTCCATGCCGGCCATCTCCGAGTCGGTATCGAGTTTCAGGCCCACCGTCTTGTCCACCGCCACCACAAGCACCAACGTCAGCATCCCCGCGTACAGGATGGTCACCACGACCCCCAACGCTTGAATGCCCAACTGCGACATCACCGTCCACGAGGCCCCGCCGTTCTCGGCAATCCAGCTTGCGCGAATGAAAAACGTCAGCAGCAGCGCGCCGAGCATGCCGGCCACACCGTGTATGCCGAACGCGTCGAGACTGTCGTCGTAGCCCAGACGGTTCTTGACGGCGATCGCCAGGTAACACCCGACCGCGGCGGCCGCGCCCAGAACGATCGCCCCGGCGGGCTGGACCACGCCGGCAGCAGGCGTGATTACCACCAAACCAGCGAGGATCCCGCTGGCGATCCCCAGGCTGGTGGCCTTGCCGTGGTGGAGGCCCTCAATCACGATCCACGTCAGCGCCCCGGCTGCGGCGGCAATCTGCGTGACTGTCAACGCGCGAGCGGTCGACAGGCCGCTCTCTACCGCGCTGCCCGCGTTAAACCCAAACCATCCCACCCACAGCAGCCCCGCTCCCAATAGCGTCAGCACCAGATTGCTGGGCTGCATCGCCGTGGCCGGATAGCCTCGCCGAGAACCCAGGTACAGCACGGCTACAAGACCGCTGATGCCCGCCGAGATGTGCACGACCGTTCCGCCCGCGAAGTCGATCGCACCCAGTTGGTAGAGGAAGCCGTCCTCCGCCCAGACCCAGTGGCAGAGCGGCGAGTACACCAGCAAGCTCCAAAGGGCAATAAACAGGCAGTACGCGCTGAAGCGCACACGCTCGGCAAACGCCCCGGCGATCAAGGCCGGCGTGATGATGGCAAACTTCCCCTGAAACATGGCGAACACGTACTCGGGCACACCGGCCGGCATGATCGTCTCGTCGATGCCCCGAAGCAGGAAGTAGTCCCAGTTCCACCCAAACCACCCGCCCAGCACGCTGCCCCCGAAGCTGAGGGCATAGCCGCAGACGGCCCAAAGCACGCCCACCACGGCCATGGCCGAGAAACTGTGCATCATCGTGCCGATGACGTTCTTCGTGCGGACCAGCCCCCCGTAGAAAATGGCCAGCCCCGGCACCATCAGCAGGACCAGGGCGGTGGATGTAAGCATCCATGCGGTCGTGCCGGTGTCGATGTGGTTGGCTGTGTCGGCGGCGCGCGCCCAGCCGGGCAAGGCCAGCAAGGCCGTCAGTGCGATCAGGGCCTGAGTGATCTTTCGCTTGTTCGTCACGTCTACACGCCTCAACTCTTCTACCGCCGTGCCGCTAGACCCCGGGGTGCAGCAAGCATCCGGGTCAGCAGCAATTGCGTCAGGGCGAGAAGTCTTCGCAAAGGGCGTGCCAGAGCAAGCTGAACTGGCCTGTGCCGACGTAAGTTGCTCTTGGAAGGCATGTTATCACTTGCATCGACGCCCCAGCCCGCCCTGAGTCCGCGTACAGCCAGCCTACACGCAAGTAGGAGAATGACTGAGAACCTACGTAAATGTACGAAACCTGCGTGGATTGATGCCGTGTTTGGCCACGCGCAGGCCCATGATGCGCTCGGTGATGCCCAGTGCACGCGCGGCTCTGGCCTTGTTGCCTCGGGCACTCTGGAGCGCTTCGAAGATTAGCTCACGTTCGAATCGTTCCAGAGCCGCCTGGAGCGTGCCATCGTGAGTGGTTCCGCTGGCTTCGGCGGTCTGTAGAGTCGGCGGCAGGTGGTGGCCGTGGATAACGTCGTCCTGGCTGACCAGGACAGCCCGTTCGACGCAGTTCTCCAACTCGCGGACGTTTCCCGGCCAATGGTAGGCGGTAAGCATATCGATGGCGGGGGTGGAGATGCGGCGGATGCTCTTGTTGTTGGCTTGACTGTAGCGCTGCACGAAGTGGTCGGCCAGCAGAAGGATGTCGGCCTTCCGCTCGCGGAGTGGGGGAACGTGGATGGGAAAGACGTTGAGCCGGTAGTACAGGTCCTGCCGGAACGAGCCGTCGGCGACGAGCTTTTCGAGGTCACGGTTGGTGGCGGTGATCACGCGCACGTCGGCCTGGATGGTCTCCATCCCGCCGACTCGCTCGAACTCACGCTCCTGGAGGACCCGCAGCAGGCGGATCTGCGTGAGCGTGGCCAGGTCGCCCACCTCGTCGAGGAAGATCGTACCGCCGTGGGCCAACTCGAAGCGGCCCTTGCGCTGGGCGATCGCGCCGGTGAAGGCGCCCTTCTCGTGGCCGAACAGTTCGCTTTCCAGGATGGTTTCGGGCAGGGCAGCACAGTTCACCTTGACGAACGCTTGCTGAGCCCGCGGGCTGTTATCGTGGATGGCCTGGGCAACCAGCTCCTTGCCGACGCCACTCTCGCCGCGGATCAGGACGGTCGCGTCGCTGTTGCAGACTTGGGCGAGCAAGTCGTAGACGCCCAGCATGGCTTTGGAGTGGCCGATGATGTTGGAAGGCCGAAACCCGTCCTGCACTCCCTGCTCGACGGGGGTGCGTTGCTCCGTGAGGCGTTGGCGGTCGTGCTGGGCGACTTCCCGCGAGCGGACGGCCCGGGCGATCATGGAAGCGATAATCGACAACAGGCGGACGTCTCGCTCGTAAGACACGCCCTCGACGGCCAGCCGATCGGCGCTGAGGGCGCCGACAACCTCACTGCCGAGCTTGATGGGCACGCAGATGAAGGCGATGTCGCCCCCGCTGAGGTTGCTGCGAGCCCCGGTACGGTTCAGAAAGAGCGGCTCCTGCGATACACGAGGTATGACAGCGGGCTCGCTGGTCTGCAGGACCTTTCCTGTCACGCCCTCGCCAAACCGGTATCGCCCTCGCCTCTGCTGGCCTACAGACAGGCCGTAAGCGGCCTCGATGGCCATCTCCCCGGTCTGTTGATCGAGGGCCACCAGGGTGGGGCGCATCATGCCTGCCTCATCGGCCATGGCCTCCAGCACAGAGCTGATGGCTTGCCGCGAGTTGGGCGCGCCGTCGAGCAGCCGACTGATCTGGAGCAGCAGCGACAGCTCGGCTGCCTCACGGCTGGCCTGGGCACGGGGGACTGGTTGGGACATAGCGGTTGTCCTCGCTGGCCACTTTCACCCAGCAACGTGGCTCCCACGTGATTCTTACATTATGGTAGGATCGTGATGGGTCTGAGGCAAACGGGTTGTTTCCAGGTGACCTTCGATCCCGGCCAGATGGGTGCCCTGCCTGGACCGATTAACGTGGTGCGAGCCCTACCGGACGGTGCCCGAGGACTGTGTCCGCCGCACGCGAGCGGCCGACCCCCCTTTTGTGGCGGGCAGTCGAACCCGGCACTAGAATGGCCGCTATTACCCATGGAGGAGGTAATCAAGCTTGGTGGCGCAGATGGAGCCTAGTGCCAGTTCTCAGTTTTTCGGGGCTGGGGGCCAGTTGCTGCTGAAATACTCGCCGGTCTTCTTCGTTGCACTGGTTGTGTCGCTGGTGGCGACCCCGCTATTCGGGCGTCTGGCGGCCAGGCTGGGGGTGGTCGATCGCCCTTCGGGCCGCAAGCTGCACGCCCGTCAGGTACCTTACCTGGGGGGGCTCGCCATGCTGGTGGGCTGGCTGACAGCAGTGGTGGTGGGGGCAGTGCTGTTCTTGGGGGAGATCCCCGGTATGCGTGGCCCGCTGATCGGGATCGTGGTGGGCACGGTGATTGCGACGGCGGTCGGGCTGCTGGACGATGTGGTGGATTTACCGCCTCTGGTCAAGGTGATCGGGCAACTGGTGGCGGCGTTGGTGCTGCTGGCGGCGGGGGTGGGCGCGGGGCTTGTGGGGACCTCGGTGCCTCTGCATGCGCTGGGGCTGGACCTTGAACCGGGCACGATTCGAGTGGCGTCGCTAAGCGTATCATTGTTCCTGGTGATCGGGATATGCAACTCGGCGAACCTCCTGGACGGGATGGACGGGCTTTGCTCGGGTGTGATCGGGATCATGGTGGCGGCGCTTCTGGCGGTGTCGCTGTTTTTGAGCTTGCGTGGGGCCGACCTTGTCTACGACCCCACGCGCATGATCATAAGTCTGGCGCTGATGGGGGTGGTGTTGGGATTCATACCGTACAATTTCAACCCTGCTTCGATATTCATGGGCGATGCCGGCAGCATGCTTTTGGGCTTTAACATGGCAGCACTGCTGCTCTTGATGGGGGATCGGGTGCCGACGTCGCGTTTCTTCTGGTCGGCTCTCGTGGTGTTTGGCCTCCCGGCGTTCGACACGGTGTTGGCTATAATCCGGCGTGTCAGCGCGGGTCGTAGCCCGTTCGCCCCGGACGCCAACCACCTGCACCATCAGTTGATTCGCCAGGGACTGACGGTGCGGCAGGCGGTGAGCCTGCTCTACCTGATGGCGACGCTGTTTGCGATCGTGGGGCTGCTGATGGTCCATATCCGTCTGCGCTATGGGATGCTTTTGCTGCTCGGCATCGGCCTGGGTCTGGGGCAGCTCACTGTGAGTTTTCGCCTGCACCGATACGAGTTACTGGCCGGCGTAGATGGGTCGGCGCTGGCGGATCTGCCGAGGGACGACGGCGATGGAGCACGTCGGTCAGGGGCCGGAGGGGATGGCTCGGCGACGTCAGCCGATGGTCGCGGCGAGTCCGGGGTGGCGACGTAGGATGCGATGGCGAAGCGACGGACATTGACATGCCCTTGCTGCGGTTGATGCGAACGGTTCGACACTTGCGGCGGGAGCAACTCGTCGGGCAGATGAAGGTTCGCCTGCGGCCGCTCTGGGAAAGGCCGGCTCGTTTCGCTGGTCGCCCGATCCCCGACGTGCCGACGTGCCGATGGCGTTTGCGTGATGAGTTTCTGCCGCCCGGCCCGCAGGACAACGCGGCGAGTGAAATCACGGCGGGACGTCTGACGTTTCTGAACCGCCAGTGCGAGGTAGGGTGGCCGCCGTGTTGGCAGCAGCCGGAGTTGCCCAGACTCTGGCAGTACAACCTTCATTACTTCGAGTACCTGTGGGCGTTGGATTACCACCAGGGGCGCGAGGTCGTGCTAGACTGGATCGCCGCCCACCCGTTGGATCGGGACAATGTGGGGTGGGACCCCTATCCGACGTCGCTGCGCCTGATGAACTGGTGTGGTGTCTTCCTCGGCCAGTTTCGCGATCATACGCAGAATGATATGCAGTTTCTCAGTCGGCTGTGGGCGAGCATCTATCTGCAGGCGGAGTGGCTGCGCCGGCACCTGGAGACGCACCTTCTGGCGAACCATCTTCTGGAGAACGGTGCGGCGCTGGCGTTTGTGGGCAGTTGCTTTGGCGGTGAGTCGGCCAGGCGCTGGTACGCGGCGGGGATGGAGGTCCTGCGCGCCGAGCTCCCCGAGCAGGTACTACCGGACGGGATGCATTTTGAACTGTCACCGATGTATCACACGCGCGTTGCATATGTGTTGGCGCTGCTGGCAAACACCGGCGAGGCGGAATTGATCGACTTGGTGGAAGGCCCGTTGCGCCGGATGGCTGGGGCGTTGGCATGTTTGTGCCACCCGGATGAGAGTATTGCCCTTCTGGGCGACAGCGCATTCAGCATCTACAACGAGCCGGGCGATTTGATCACATATCTCAGGCGATTGATCGGTGAGGACTCGGCTGGCGAGGCCACGGGCGCGTTCGCGCTGCCGGATGGAGGCTATTACGGCTGGCGGGGCACTGACGGTTCGTACGTCATCTGCGACGCCGGTCAGATCGGCGTTGACTACCAGCCCGGCCATGCGCATGCAGATGTGTTCTCGTTCGAGTTATCACTGGGGGGCTGCCGCGTGGTTGTCGACAGCGGCGTGTCCGACTATGAGGCGAGTGAGACGCGGCGGTATTGTCGCTCGACGCGGGCCCATAACACGGTAGAGATCGACGGGCAGGACCAGTGTGAGTTATGGGGCGTGTTTCGCGTGGCGCGGCGAGGTCGCACGCACGATGTTCGTTGGTCGCCGACGACGGAGGGGTTTCGCCTGAGCGGCCGACACGACGGTTTCTCACGCCTGCCGGGTCGTCCGGATCACGCCCGCGTGTTCTGCTGGCATCGGTCAGGGGTGCTGACGATAAGGGATACGGTGGTTTCTCGGCGGGTGTCGACGGTCGTGTCGCGCGTTCATCTGCACCCGGAGTGCCGAGTGAAGCCGTCGGGCGAAGCTTCGGCAACGGTGACGCGCGGCGCGGTTGCCTGCCAGGTACACTTTGATGGGCCGGGCAGGCTGGACGTGGAGGATTCGTATTACTGTCCCCGATTCGGCGTGCGTCTAGCGAACAAGGCTTTGTCGTACCGTGCGGAGGGTACACGCGTCGTGACCGCTCTGTGTATTGCGCCGAAGGGGTACAGCGTAACCGGCGATGCGGCGAAGGGGTTCACCGTGGACGACCGGCACTTGAGTTGGTGAGGCATGCGGATTCTGTATCTGACGCATTATTTCCCGCCTGAGGGCAACGCGCCGGCCTCGCGCGTGTACGAGATGTCGAAGCGGTGGGTGCGACAGGGACACGAGGTGACGGTCATCACGTGCGCCCCGAACGCCCCGGCCGGCGTTTTGTACCCGGGGTACCGGAACCGCCTCGTGCAGCGCGAGTGCATGGATGGTATTGACGTCCTACGCGTGTGGACCTACTTGGCGGCGAACAAGGGGACGGTACGTCGGATCGCGAACTACCTTTCATTCATGTTGACCGGCTCGATCGCCGGGCTGCTGGTGCGGCGCCCGGACGTGGTGATCGCGACGTCGCCGCAGTTCTTCTGTGGCTGGGCGGGGGTGCTGGTTCGGTGGTTCCGCCGGCTTCCGTTCATCCTGGAGATCCGTGATATCTGGCCGGAATCGGTGACGGCCGTGGGCGCGATGCACAATCGACGCGTGGTGGCGCTACTGGAGAGACTCGAAAGGCGGATGTATGCGGC
>Ga0272442_10011483_pt1 | contig 10800 bp, 6 predicted proteins | sample SSMForm2O_FD_200262 | JGI IMG/M metagenome (GOLD analysis project Ga0272442, IMG submission 200262) | Marine sediment archaeal communities from Little Sippewissett salt marsh, Falmouth, MA, United States - SSM-Form-2O | ecosystem: Environmental > Aquatic > Marine > Wetlands > Sediment ... | reverse complement strand
TACGAACAACCCGCTCGGTGCAAATACCGTCCCTGACCGAATGGGCCTTCAATACAGACGGTAACCCCACCTCATGGTGCGGCACAACACCATGGAAGACTTCCTGCGTTTCATCATCCTACTTGTCTCGGTTCGTCACGCTTCCATTTCGCGGCTGAGACGGGATTTCTGAACCGGAAGGTGGCTCAGTCCTTCCTGGGGCGGTCCGCAAGTCAGAAGCCCGGGGAGTCATGGGATCTCGTTCTGATTCGTCGATCTGTTCATCCATACCCCAAATTTCGGCCTCTTCGTTCACGATCTGCGCCTCTGACCTCTTGACCCATTGACTGGACGTAACGTCCCCTCCCGTGGGATGAACAAGGAGCCAGAGTCCATCCCCTCTCTGCGTCTGCCTGATGACTTGATATTTGACGAGTGGATCGTCGGACAGAATCACGATCCGGCCAGCCAGGCTGTCCTCGACGTTCGGGATAATGTTCACTGAAGCCGCGAACTCGCGCACGAAGACCTCCTCGGCCGTATCCGTTGCCAGGAACTCATGGATGGTGGGGACCTCTGCGAGGATCCTGTCGAGAATGACATTCGTGTAGTCGGTCCATCGTGTGCCTACGGAGGATACCTCAAAGTCATACGCCTTCCATCCTCCGGGATAGACCCTGCATTTGAGGTGCAGCCTGGCTTCCTTTCCCACCGCCACCAAGGCAACGATCACCTCCCCCTCACCGCCATCCGCTGTCACTTCAACGACCCGTTCCTGCGCTGCCCTGAAGTACTCAGGACGCTTCAACAGCCCGTCCTGGATTACGGCCTCAACGCAGATCATTAATCTCTCCCTCTCGACAGGACTTAGCGACCGCCACATCTCCTCGCCGGCTGCGATTCTCGTCGTTGTCTCTATATCGCAGAACAACCTGAACTGTTGAAGATCCCCGGCCCTCATCGCATCCATCAGGCATAGCGCTGCGCCTTCCGGGGACGTGAAGCTCAACGCCCTATTGGATGCCATACGCTGAATCTTCCCCGCCTTCCTGCCGAGAGAGGACGCCTCCGGGCATAGGGAGGCAGCCAAGGACGCGGCCTCGGCCGCCGACTCATACGTACGGCACGCTTTCTCCCCAAGTCCTTGCTCACGAAAAAGATCCCCCGAGGACAACAATGTCCCGGCCTTCCTCAGAGCCCTGATCGATCTGGATGTCCTCGAGCACGACAACAGCGCGCAGAATAGGATCGCGGGCCACAGGTATTTGGGCCGTCTACAGTTTCTCAAACCCACTCCCTTGGCTCAGGGCAAGTGCAGACGGTTCGGTATATGCCTGCCACGTGATAGGCTGCAGTTATTATAGCAAACCGCTGCCAGGAATAGGTGCCAGGAATAGGATCAGTTTGCCAGAACTCAGCAGTTGGTGCTGTAATCAAGATCTGACACCTTTCAGTTTTGCCTTTGCCTCGGCCGACACTTGCGAGAGGGATTTTTTGCAATGAGGATCCGGAAGGTCGCAATGATTGCTGCTTCTGCTTCCCCTCTGTGCGTCATTCTTGGGCTGTGCGTTTTGCGCTACTATGCGTCGCGGGCGTATTGGCATGAAATGAGCATAGCCACGACACACATCTATTCGAGCGGCAGAGATATACGAAGGGATGACGGCCCACTGCCCTTCCCATTCGATGCTAGGCTTCCTGAGTTGCCGCCCTCATCAAAGAGAATCTTCGTCTGCTACGGAGGCAGAGATCTTTTTATCCTCCTTGCGGCCTCCTTCGATCGCTTGGAGGATGCCAAGGAGTACGCAAAGGCCCTTGCCAGCGCAGACATGGACGCTTTCAGTGATTACCAGTTCGAGCGCGGCCAGTATAGCGATATACACGAACAAGGCGAGAGCATCTTGAAGCTCGCCGAAAACGACCTTCACAAGAAGATGTGGGACATACAGAATGTGAGACATGGCAAGGTGTTTGCTTCGTCTCCCAAAGATGAGAATGGCAACTGGCGAAGATGGGGTACTGACGTACTTATTGATGTTGATCGAAGCAGAGTCTACTACCACTTGTGGACCATGTAGGGATGAGCAGCCAATTCGCATCCCAGTATTCCGTTTCATCTTGGAACTGAGGCTTGGCAATCCATATTCTGGGCCCGCAGCCATGGTGATGGCGCACAGGAGGACCTAGGTGGCGAATCTGGTTCAAGCGGAATCATCAAGCTCCCGCCAGAAGAACGGACACGCGTCTTCACTGAAGGTATGGAAGAGACCGTGCAAGGCATTCTAGCTTTCGGAGATTCCGCCGGGTAGGGCCAAGGAGTACAGATCATTCGGTCTGACGTGCAGTCCTGCTCTTATAGACGTGAACACCCAGAGGCAAAAAGGACTCTTTCGCCGAGCCGCTCTCAAGATGGATCGTTCGGTCTTCCCAAATGACGGCCAGAGAGTCGTCCGACTTCAGCGTCTTGGGAACGATGGCAATCTCGCAGGGCGTCTCATCCCTGTTGACGGCGATGAGGAGGGTCTCGCCGCGGCATCGCTTCTCCCACAGGTGCACTTCCGTGCCTTCGGAAGGACGTTCGATCCAGGTGTGGATCTCTCCCTCTGCTGTGAGGACAGGGGATAGGGACTTGATCTCGTGGATGAGATGCCTAAAGGCTTCCCACACCTGGGGTGCCTGGGCCACGGTGAGAAAACGGTCGCTCTGACCATAACCGTACCACCACCAGATGAGTCCGCTCGAGTTGTGGGCTAGCGCCATATAGGCGTTGGCCCGGAGGATTCTGGCATCGGGCTGGAAGGCCTCCAGGTCCGGATTCCCGCCGCTTCGTATCAAGTTCGTTTGGTCCCTGTCGTAGCAGTGGAGTATGGCAGCCAGGCTCTTGTCCTCACCAATCATGGGCCTGTGTTTTTTCATGCGGCCTGCCACAAAGGCGGTGCTTCCGTAGACTTGAGTCCAATGGACGTCGAAGGACTGGTTATACGCTTCGGCAGCATAGTCGTGCGCCACGGTGACCACCACCGGATGGAAGGGGTCCAGGTTCTTGATGAGCCTATAGTGCGAGGCCAACCTTTCTGGGGAAACGTACTGATGGGAGAGTGCCGGCTCGTCAAAGAGATACCAGGCCAAGAGAGCCGGATGCGTCATCAGAGCTCCCACCCTTTCCGCCACGAAACCGTGATTTCCCTTGATGAGTTCCCTGCGATTGAAACCGATGAAGGCTTGTAGGCCGTTTTCCTTGGCCGCATCCAGATACGCCAATGCGGACGCATTGTCCCCTGCTCCGTCCCAGGCATAGGAATGCACAAAATCAAACCCGGCCTCGGCCACCACAGGCATATTCTCCACGTTCACCCCATACATGCCTAAAAGGAATCGTTTCTCGCCGTCAAAGGAGATACCGCCCCTCTTGCACCAGGTAATCCGGGGAAGTGGAGGCGTGTGGGTGCACCAGATCTCCTTCTCCGCCAGGTTTCCCCCTTCATCCGAGACAGTGACGGCCAATCGATTGAGTCCCATCTGCCAATCGGCTTGAGGTTCATAGAAAGCTCGCTCCTTTTCCTTGCGCACGTCATGGGATACGTCCACGCCATTGCGTACGAGCTTCAGGTCGGTCACGCCCACGTTATCGCTGTACGCAATGGAGAGGGGTCCCCTAGACTCTGAGATCCAGCCGTGCGCGGCGTAAATTTCAGGTTCTGTGGTATCCGCTGAGAGGGGCGCTGTCTGCTGGAAGGACCATGCCGCGGAGGTGACTTGGTGATCCGGGCACGCCACGCGCCAAAACCATGTCCCCTGATCGATGGAATCCTTGAGGGAAAGGGATAGCGATGGAGCCGCTGTCCGAATGAGACCCTCTTCAGGAAAAGAAGAATCTCTGGAAAGCTGGAGTTCAAAGGGCACACCCGAAGGATAGTCCCACACAAAGGACGGCGTGTTATCAAAGACCGTTTCGCCCGCTCCCGGAGAGGAGAGAACGATGTGGTGGCTTACTTCGGAAAGGGAGATGTCATCGAACCAAACCGTGCCTGTGGCCCGAAGGGCGAGGAAGAGAATGGCATATCCTGCGCCGGCTGGCGCCATGACTTCCTCGCACTCGAGATGTTCCCAATCGGCCGATCCATAGATCCCTTTGGCATACTTGCCCGCGGCGAACCACTTCCCTTTCGGGTCCGCGAACTCGATGATGAGTGTCCCTCCTGTGCTGCTTTTTCCTCCTACAGTGGCCGCCTTCACGTTCTCCGTTCTCACATAGCCTGCCAGGGTATAACGTCCCCCTGGTCTCACAGACACGTTCTGAACGATGTAGGGATTGGCCTGGGCCTCTTGTCCCTCATCGATCCGGATGCACGCGCTCTGGGCTTCGCGATGCCGGATTTCGCTATCCACAGACGCATATGCGTTCTTTGACCACGCCTGGAGATTTTGATCCTCAAACCCCGGGTTGACCACAGAAAGATCCCGCATCTCCGTGGGCACCTGAGCTACGAACGCTGCATTCCGCGTCCTCTCCTCGTCAGGAATCTCCTCGACGCACAGGGTCACCTCGTGCCGCGTCTCCACCGGCTCTTTCCCTGATGCAGCCAGAACCACCACCAAAAAGAATCCTTGTCCCTTTTCCCTTCGATCCTGAAGCACCCAACCGCCCCGATTTCCTGTCGTCTGAATCCGAATGCGACGCGTGGGTTGATGAAACACCAGATCCTTGAGTCCGCTGATCTGGTCGAGGGAGCGATCCAGAGGTAGATGTTCGAGACGGCCGTTGACGGAAACCAGGCACCGGGTGGCATCGATCTCTACCGCCTCCGGCACGATCTGGATGGCGAACTCCGAAGGCCCGGCCGCAAAGGTCCTGGCCTCGGCCCAAAAACGTGTTGTCTGACCGTCACTCCAGGCGTGCATCGACACGGTCGCATTGTCGGGAGACGATTTTTCCCATACCTGCTCAACGTATTCGTTCGGCTCGGAATGCGCCGAGCGCTGGCAGCCCTCCATTCGAAAACGCGACGAGGCCCATTCCGGGGTGTATCCAACGAAGCTTCCGTTCCGCATGAGCACCTCGCCCTGGTATCGGATCAAGGCCGGACCAATCGGAGAGGTTTCAATGTCCATCGGTCCCATTCGAACAATATCTTGGGCGCGCAGAGGCAGCGAGAAAGCCCAAAGGATGAAGAGAGATCGCAGCAAAGCATTTTCTCCTTGTTCGTACATTGCGTTCATGGCATGGTAAGGTGGGTTTCTGGGTGGGTCAAGACGCAGGCTGTCCCGCGGGACCCGCGACAGGATTGGAAAGGAGAAAGGCGTGAGCGCAGGAATCGAATCTCTCGTGGATTATTGGCTCATGTGGCTTGCAAGCGGGGTAGTCCTCGCGGCCGCGACCCTTGCCATTGTCAAGCTGCGTTTTCCCATATTGAATCGTTGTGTCAATGCACGCCTTTCGCTCTGGATACACCTGGCGTCGTGGGTCATCCTGATGTCGGGTCTGTCTCACACTCATCGACAAACCTCATTTTGATCTTCCGTCTGAAGCCAAGGAGACGACGGGATGACTTCGAAGGAACGCATGCTGACGGCCACGAGGAACAAGCAATCGCACAGGGTGCCCGTGGCTCCCGACACGTCGAACATGATCCCATGCAGGCTCACGGAGAAGCCTTTGGGGGAGATCTCCTCCTTTTCACAGGGGATCAATGCGAAAGGGACACGCCCAACGAAAATATCTTTGCCCTCCTTAACGAGGTGAAATCGTGAGATACAGATTGGGGAATCAGATGAAAGCTTGGAAGAACTGGAGAACCCTCATTACGGCATGCGTCACTCTGATCGTCCTGGGGGCCCGGGATGGAACCTTTCCTGCATCTGCCCCTCCGAGCATGGCACAGGAGATTCTCTCAGAAAGCGGCTTCCATGGAGGACTGATTGTGGTGTTGGAGCCTCGAGCCGCGGATGACGTCCTCTGCTTCGCCCAAGGAGAGAACGTTTTGGTCCACGGACTCCTAGAACGAGGCGACGTGACCTCCACAGTGCGCGACGGAATCAGGAAGAAGGGATCCTACGGCCGGGTCTCCGTGATGGACTGGGAAGGCGGGATCCTTCCGTACGCGGACGGCATGGTCAATCTGCTGGTCTGCCAACGTCCCGTCGAAAACCTGAAACAGGATGAAATCGACCGAGTCCTCGCCCCCAACGGCGTTGCGTGGACGTGGCAAGAAGGTCAACGGGTGTCCCACCGAAAACCTCGTCCCGCCCAGATGGACGAATGGACCCATTCCCGGTACGACGCCACCTGTAATGCGGTCAGCAAGGACAAGCTGGTAGGCCCGCCTCGCTTCGTGCAGTGGGAAGCCTTGCCCAGATGGAACCGCGGGGTCAAGACGAGCAGCCTGGTTGCAGCAGGAGGACGGATCTTCTTCATTCTGGACGATTCCAGCTTCCTTTCCAGGGAACGCACCTGGTCTCTCATCGCTAGAGACGCCTACAACGGGATTCAGCTCTGGCGCCACGAGCTTGCAGGGTGGGAAGGGGCCAGAGGTGGGAAGAAGGTGGGGCCTGCACAGGTCCACCGCAGGCTAGTTGCGGTGGGGGAAAAGGTGTACGCCACGCTTGGAGAATTCTATCCAGTGAGCGTGATAGACGCTGCCACAGGCCAGGTAATCAAAGTCCTGAAGGACACCGAAAAAACGGAAGAATTCCTCGTCGCCAACGGCATCCTAGTGGCCTTGGTCAATCCCAATGATCCGTCGGACCACAGGCGAGGCGAAGAAGAGCCTCTGCGCATTGTGGCTGCGGACGCGGAAACGGGAAAGACGCTATGGATCCACCAGTCCGCCACGCTATTGCCTCTCACATTGGCGTCGAACGGCGACCAAGTGGTCTACCACGACGGGAAGGCCATTCAGAGCCTGGATCTCAGGACAGGCGCGTCCCGCTGGAACTCCCCGCCTACCGGACAGAAAGTCGAACACAGGGCGTCCGCCCATCCGGACAGTCCAGGAGCGGAAAAATCCACCATTCTCCTAGCACCCCAGTTCGCACCCACCCTCATCCTATACGAAGACGTGGTGGCCTTTGCCGGCGGCTGCCAGATCAACGTGGTCTCGGCAAAGGACGGCAAAGAGCTTTGGAGGGCGGAGTATCCGCCCTCCAACTACTCGGTTCCTGTGGATCTTTTCGGGTTTGAAGGACTCCTCTGGGGACCGGACACGCACATGAATATGTGGCGCCCCCTAAACGATCACCTAGAGCTCAATGCATACGATCCGCTCACAGGAGAAATCCGGGAGCGGCTCAAAGACTCGTATGGCTTCCGATTCCAGCACCACCGATGTCACCCGATAAAGGCGGTGGACAAGACCGTGCTGATGGCCAGAGCCGGAATCGAGTTTTTCGACACGGAAACGGCCAAGGTGACGCATCACCATTGGACGAGAGGAAGTTGCTATTACGGGATCATGCCTGCCAACGCTCTTCTGTATGTCCCTCCCCATGACTGCGCCTGTTACATACGGACCAAACTCTCCGGGTTCATGGCTCTGCAATCGGCCGCCACCGTTTCGGCGGCCACAGTGCCGAAGGAGACCAAGTTGCAAAAGGGGCCTGCCTACGGAGAGAAGAAGTTCTCTCAAAGACCCTCCTCGCCTGAAGACTGGCCCACTTACCGTCATGACATGGCCCGGTCGGGGAAAGCGTCCACTTCACTGGACACGGAGCTGCTCTTGGGTTGGCAAACCGAAGTGCGAAACAGCCTGACGAGCCCGGTGATCGCTGAGGACCGACTCTATGTGGCCTCCACGGATTCACATCAGCTTTATTGTCTAGATGCCGACACAGGGGAGACGCTTTGGCAATACGACTTTGAGGCGCGGATCGATTCCCCTCCCACGATATATCAAGGAATCGTTCTCTCTGGATGCAGAGATGGGTCGGTTCATGCTTTGCGCGCCTCGGATGGAACTCAAGCGTGGCGCTTTCGCGCCGCGCCGGACGAGCGGCTCATCTGCTGCAGGGGACAGCTCGAATCGGCCTGGCCGGTGCCTGGAAGCCTCCTCATTCTGAACGACACAGTGACCTTCGCCGCAGGCAAATCCTCGTACGTGGACGGGGGAATCTACCTCTATGGACTGGATCCGCATACAGGGGCGATCCGGGTGGAGCGTACGCTGAATACGCGACACGAAGACGGTTCCGAAACCTTGGACGAAGAGGGATCATACGGCTTTTTGAACGACATCCTCGCCAGCGACGGGAAACGGATCTTCATGCGGCATCAGGTCTTTGACGAGAAAGGCCAAGCCCAGTCCGACCGTATCCCCCATCTTCACGGTCCTGATGGTTTCCTCAGCGAAGAGACCACCCCGCGTCTTTTGTGGACCTACGCCCCTGTATACACCTCTCCCCATCAGGGAGCCTTCTATGACAGAAGGTTGAGCCGCACACTCTTTCCCACGGGCAGGATTCTTGTGGAAGGCCGGGATGAGATCTACGGGTACGGACAAAACCACTACGAAAAGCCTCGGCCGGACCCAGGAGGAACTTATGCTCTCTTCTGCGCCTTCAAGAAGAGCGAGATCCCTTTGGATCTCACAGCGAGGGAGTATCGTGAGCTGGCAGTGAACCAGGGAAAATCCATGAGCTTCCGCTGGTGGAAACGTATTCCCATTCAGGTGTGGGCCATGGTACTGGCTGAAGATGTGCTCTTTGTAACCGGCCCAATGGGAAACGAACTGAACTCCGAAGCAGCGCTGGACGGCGAGGCCTCCGGCAGGCTCTTGGCGGTTTCCCGGCGGGACGGAGCGATTCTGGCCGAGATGATCCTTCCGAGCACGCCTGTGTGGGACGGCTTGGCCGCGGCGCGAGGGAAACTCTATCTCTCGACGAGGAACGGACAGGTTCTGTGCCTTTGGTCCGCCAACTCGGGACGTCCCGGCACGCCTTTATCTGCAGAATCGTGGGGCAAGGTGTTGCCTCCAGTTAAAGTGGAAAAGGAGGAGGGACTCGTCGGACACTGGCGCTTTGACGAAGGACAAGGCCTGTTGGCCAGGGACTCTTCAGGACAAGGACACGACGCCGAAGTGGCCGGTCATTGGGAAGAAACAGAGTTCGGGCCCTGCCTGGCCACGGACGGCGCGCCCGGGGCCGCTATGATCCTGGACGCGCCCCATCTTCGTTTCGGAAACAACGATTTCACCCTGGCGCTCTGGGTCAAGATTGATGCCTATGACGTCCGAATCTTGGGGAAAGAGGCTTTCCCTCAGAACTGGTGGGTCATCAACGTGGTTCCTGATGGACGGGCCGAGTTGGTCTTGGGAGAAGGCAGGGGAGACGGCAAGTCCGTGCGCGCCCTGACCTCCGAGCCCTTGCCAAAGGGGGACTGGGTCCACCTGGCCGCCGTAGTAGACAGGAAGGCTGGAACGGTCCATTGGTATGTCGACGGCAAACTCGACACAACGCATTCCATTCCTCAAACCATGACCGAGGGACTCCATGCCGAAGGCAAGGACATTGCCATCCCGTCCCACCACAAGCCCTTTCCGGGCTTTATGGGCGATTTTCGGATCTACAGGAGGGCGCTCGACGCGAAACGGATGAGGGAACTCTTTGAGGAAAAGAGGGTGACCAAATGAAAATTTCCTGCAAGGCCATCCCTCTGCTCTTTGTCGGTCTCTTGGGAAACAGAAGTCTCGCCCAGAAGGAGGATGAGATGACCGTCTCGCGGATCCAGGAAGGACTGTCCCTGGTTCAGGCGGACCATGAAGCAGTGTCCGACGCCTTAGACGACCTCATCCTGGTAACGTTGGACGTGACACCCGGACTCCTCTTGATCGGGGAAAAGACGACCCTCACCATCGAAGCCCGGTCAGAAAAGAAACCCAATGACCTGCTGGAGGTACGGCAGCACTGTTTCCATGCCGAGCCCAAGGTGCATCGCTTTCATCTTGACTGGCAGGTCCAAGGGGAAACCTGGAAGGCAAACTGGACGTGGCGTCCCCGTGCCCGCGGGAACTACCTTCTCCATTGGAAGTGCGATATTGGCGGGGATGTGCCCGAGTTCTGGCGCCACGTTGGAGTGGTGGACGCTACGTACGTGGTCATGGCCATCAACTCCACCAGTCACAGAGATCCCCGGCCTGAACCTGACCTTCACGAACTCCACCTGCCTTTCAGTTTCTGGTGGGAACCCACGCTCTATCGACGTCGTCCCACACCCGAGCACTTTGCAGGGCCTGGGAGAGGCGTACGCCAGTTCGGGGACGACCCCAATCTGCTCATCTTCGCGGGCGGTGATTATCTGCCTGAACACAAGGCGGTTTTCTACGACGAGCCCGAGGACGTACAACGCGCGGTGCTGAAGGGGTTTCTGGAACTCAACGCCCTATTCCGTTTTCAACGTCCTGTGACGAGCCTCCTCACCTACGGCATCGGGAACGCTCCCGCCCGCGTGGCGCGGGAGTTGGGTTACGATCTTCTCGGCGCCCTGTGCGCGGACCAGAACTGGCAGGATGGCGAATTCAAGATCAACCACTGGGGGATGCCTGCTCGGCCCTACTTTGTCAGCAAAGAGGACTTCCGAAAGGCAGGCAAGGGTGGTGGTGGCGCCATGGTGGGCGTCCAACAATGTATGCGCCAAACCATGCTGTGCAGGGATTACAACTGCGTCTACTCCTTTGAGGGCGCGATCAGTTACGCCCTGGACCGCTACACAGGCATCGACAGACCGCGCCAGGTGGACGATCTTATCTTGTCCCGGGAAGAGGATTTCTTCGATGGTCTGCTGCAGATGGCAGGACAAGGGGAGACTCCCCTCTTCCTCACCACAGGCAT
>Ga0272442_10011482_pt1 | contig 10801 bp, 8 predicted proteins | sample SSMForm2O_FD_200262 | JGI IMG/M metagenome (GOLD analysis project Ga0272442, IMG submission 200262) | Marine sediment archaeal communities from Little Sippewissett salt marsh, Falmouth, MA, United States - SSM-Form-2O | ecosystem: Environmental > Aquatic > Marine > Wetlands > Sediment ... | reverse complement strand
GGCCTCGATCTGCCCTCCGTGGCGTTCAATAATCCGCCGGCTCACGGTCAGGCCCAGTCCCGTGCCGCTCGATTTGGTGGTGAAAAAAGGATCAAAGATCCTGCCGGGCTCGGCCGGCAGGCCGATGCCGTTGTCCTCGATGACCAGACGCGCATGAGGTTTTCCGCGCAGACGCACCGCGGTCAGGGTAATATGGAGACGGCCCTCCTCGCCCTCGAGCGCCTGTTCGGCATTGAGCATCACGTTCAGCGCCACCTGGTGAATCATGTCGGCATCGCACTCGGCGAGCAGTTCCCTGTCGGGCAGCCGCACGCTGACGTCCATCGATTCCGGAGTGAACGACCGCACCGCATCGGAGACGACGTCTCTGAGGTCGCACACAGCCGTGCGCAGCTCGGGCTCACGGGAAAGGGATAAAAAGTCGTTCACAAGGCGGTTCATCCGGTTTACCTCATCATTGATGTATCCGAAAAGTTCGCCGGCCTCGGTCCCGGATGAGCCTTTTTCACGCAGCAGATCGGCCGTGCTCTTGATGATCCCCAATGGATTGCGGATTTCATGGGCCACGGTCGCGGCCATCTGCCCCATGGCGGCCAGCCTCTGCGAGGCCTGCAGCTGCGCCTCTGTTCTCAGGAACAGGGCTGTGGCCCAGATCATGAACGCGATAAGGCAGACCAGCATCACCAGACTGGCCGACGCCCCGAACACCAGGCCGCGCTTGAAAAAACCGATGATCTCGAGAAAATCCGCGTTGGCTTCCAGAACGAGCAGGGCGGTGTTACCCTGCAGATCGTAGACTGTGGAGTAGGCGTTCTTGAAATGACTGCCGGCCACGGTGTGCAGCGGCGAGGTCGCGCTGAAGCCGTCCAAGGCGCGGCGGATGGCGAGGCTGTCTTCGGCCAGATAGCCGCGGCTGACGGACATTTCAAGATCGAGCCGTGAATCGATGATGACATTGAGGTCGGTATCGATCAGATAGGCCGCTTCGAAATCGTTCTCGAGCCTGATTTCCGCCAGCACGATGCGAATCAGTGTGTTCTCGGCCGCGCTGTAGAGGTCTCGCAGCCCGCCCTCGATCAATTTGACCGACAGGTGCGCGGCGGTCAGCATGCGCGCGTCCAGATTCTTCTCGAGGTGGGTACCCAGCCGGTTCAAAAAGAGCATGCCGGCGATGTTGTAGGCGAACAGAAACAGAAAAATGGCCAGCAGCACCGCGGTCACGACCAGTTTGCGTCTGAACAGCAGCCTGCTGCTGTAGGATGGTTTTTGCCTCTTTTTATCCATTTCGCTGTTCCGCCTGCGGCGATAATTTCGGCGCCCCGTCCAGCACATCGAGCGCAGCCTGCTCGACCTCATCGACCGTGATCGCTTTCATGCAGTCGTTGGTTTCGCAATGGTCCCTGTCACAGGGACGGCAGTCGATCTCTTTGCAGATCGGCCGGTGTCCCGCCTCGCGGCGGTAGGGAAACCAGATCTCCGGGCGGCTCGGACCAAAGAGTCCCAGAGTGGGCGTGTCCACGGCCGGCGCCACGTGCATCGGACCGCAGTCGTTGGATATGTAGAGATCGATCCGTTTCAGCACTGCGGCGAGCTGCCGCAGTGTGAGCAGAGCGGGTTCGGCCACGGAGAATCGGCAGTTCCGCATCACCGAATCGATCAGGGGCTTCTCTCCCGGTCCCATGGTGAACAGAATCTGCGCTCCCTTTCGAGTCAGACGGCCGGCGAGGGCGGCGAAGCGCTGTGGCAGCCAGCGCTTGGCCGGCCAGGTGGCGCCGGGGTGGATGCCGACAATGGTATCCTCGATGTCGTAGCCGAGCCGGCGCAAATATTGCTCCGCCCAGCGCGACTCTTCTTCGGTGAGGAACAGCTGCGGATCGCCCGGGTCCGCCGGCACCTCCAGGGGAGCGAGGTAGCTGAGATGAAATTCGACCGCGCTTTTTAGCTCGCCGTTATCGCGGATCCGGTCGGTGTAGAGATGGCGGCGGCCGCGGAAATCGCCGCCGATGCGACGTGGAGCGCCGCTGCAGAGCGTCAGCAGTGCGGAGCGCGGATTGCCGAAAAGATCGATGGCGGTGTCGAACCGGCGCCGCATCAGCTGTCCGATCACGGCCAGACCGCCGCCTTTTTTTCCGCGATGCAGAGCCATAGTTTGATCCACGGCCGGGTGATGCTCGAGCAGGGTGATATAAGGCCATTCCGCCAGATAAGTGATGTGCGCATCCGGCCGGGCCTGACGGAGCGCCTGCAAAAGCGGTGTGGTCAGGACGATGTCTCCCATGAAGCGCAGGCGTGTGACCAGTATCCTGTCAATGTCGATTGCCCCGGTTTTCATGACTGCAGCTCCATCAGCCGGTCGATGATGATGCGGTTGGCCTTTGGAAAGGCGAAATCGTCCAGCTCCGCGACGCGCACCCAGCGGACATCCGTGCAGCCGTACGGCTGCGGCGAGCCCGACAGGTATTCGCAATGATAGACCTGCATCGTGATGCTGAAATGGCTGTAGCCGTGCTCCACGGTCTGGAACAGATCTTTCACTTTCACTTTCAGGCCGGTCTCCTCGAGCACTTCACGGCCAACCGCCTGCTGCGGCGTTTCGTTCTTTTCTATTTTTCCGCCGGGAAATTCCCACAGCCCGCCGAGCAGACCGTTTTCCGGCCGCCTGGCGATCAGCAGCAGGTCGCCCTTCCAGATCAGCGCCGCGGCGATGTTGCGATGCGGTTTCGATTTCGAGGAGCGTTTGAGCGGATAGAGCTTCACTTCTCCGGCGCTGCGCGCGGCGCACAGCGTTTCAACGGGACAGCGGCCGCACGCGGGTGAACGCGGGTTGCAGATCAGGGCTCCGAGCTCCATCATGGCCTGGTTGTGCTCGCCCGGAGCATCAGGATCCAGCAGCATCTGGGCCGCTTCGGTGAGGATTTTCACACCGCTCGAGGAGCGCGGATCGCCGCTGAAGCGCAGCGTGCGGCAGAGCACCCGCGACACATTGCCGTCGACCACGGCGACCTTTTCAGAAAACGCGATGCTGGCTATGGCGGCCGCAGTGTAGGCGCCGACGCCGGGAATGCGGCGGATCTCGGACAGATCCCGGGGAAAACCATTGCCGTGCCGCGAGACGATCTCGCAGGCCCCCTTGTGCAGATTGCGCGCGCGCGCATAATATCCCAGCCCCTCCCACAGCTTCAGCACCCGGGCCTGCGGCGCTGCGGCTAGATGCTCGATCGAGGGAAACGCGGCGATGAAACGCTGGTAATAGTCGATCACCGTGATAACCTGGGTCTGCTGCAGCATGATCTCCGAAACCCAGATCCTGTACGGATCTCCGGTCTGACGCCATGGCAGCTCTCTGGAATCGGCGTCATACCAGGTCCGGAGCCGCGTCCGCAGTTCCACGACCCAGGAACGGCTGATATCCATCTCGGCCGCTGAGGTTGTCAACATATCTCGGGTTTTATGACCACGGCACCGATTTCGCTCTGCAGTGTCTCCTTGAGCTTTTTGAACATCTTCTCATCTTCGTAGGTGCCGACTATGGCGCCGCCGCTGCCTGAGAACTTGGCGCTTGCGCCCACCGAGCGGGCCAGATCGACCATCTCAAGATTGCGCCGGCTGATCGGAAAGATCTCGCGCCGTTTGTCGAAGTTATCGTTCATAATGGCCGCGAGCTTTTCCGGCTGGTGCGCGAGCAGGCAGTCCCGCGCCAGCTCGGCGCGTTCGGCGAAATACTTCATGGCATCGAGAACCGCCGGATCTCCGGCCATGTAGCGGCCGCGCAGGTTGCCGTGAGCGATTCCGGAGACTTCGCTCAGGTCCTGCAGAAACGCGATATAGATCAGGGGCAGCAGGTTGGGATCCAGTTTTTCGTAATAGCCGTAGCCCTGAGTGTCGAGCAGACCTTTGTCGAAATCCATATAGACCAGTCCCTCGTAGGTCTGCACCACCCGGTCCTGCAGTCCCGCGGAGATGCCGAGCTCGTCGGTCTCCACGCTCAGGATTAGGCTGGGGATCAGCGGCTTCTGGATCTCGACGCCGTAAAACGTCATCAGCGCCCGGATGGTCGCGGTGACAATGGCGCTCGAGCCGGCCAGTCCGACCTGAACCGGGATATTCGAGTTGTAGCGCACGGTGAAATTTTTCTCGGCCAGCACGATGCCCTTTTCCTGGCAATAGTCGGAGAACTTTTTCGCCGCGGCCTTGATCAGGCGAATGCCGCCGTAATAACCGTGGCGTTGCACGTCCGCAACCAGATGCTGCAGATTCTCGAAATAGGAGTGGTCCCGCTGGTTGGGAAGGATCTCCAGATCCGGAGTCTCGTACATGGTCACCTCTGCGTAAAAATCCTTGAAGGTGACGGACAGCGTTTTACCGAAATATCCATCCGAGGGATTCCCGGCCAGACCGGCGCGGGTGAAGGCTTTGGTTTGCACGATCATGTTCTACCCTTTCGATTCGGATCTCTTCCGCCGCACCCTGAACGATCCCAGAATCAGCTCATCCAGCCCGCTCTCCCTTAGCAGCTCGACCGCCTCGACGGGCCGGTGGACGATCGGCTGTCTGTGAACGTTCAGAGAGGTGTTCAACAGCATTGGGGTCCCTGTTAATATATAAAACCGTTCGAGCAATTTGCGGAAGGCCGGATAGGCGCTCTTATCCACGCTTTGCACCCGGGCGCTTCCGTCCACGTGCACGGCTCCGGCGATGCCGCCGGCGCGTCCGGGACGCACGGTGTAGATCTTGTTCATGAAAGGCGTGGGTTGAAAGCCGAGAAAATAGTCATCCGCTTTCTCACTCAGGCAGCTCGGCGAAAGCGGAATGAATTCATCCCTGTTCTTGATCGTCCGGGTCACGCGCCGGGCCAGCTCTGCATCCGCCGGATCGCAGAGGATGCAGCGGTGGCCGAGGGCCCGCGGTCCGAACTCCTCGCGGCCCTGAAACCAGCCGATGATTCGTCCTTTTGCTAACTGTTGGGCCGCGTACTCGGCCGTATCGCCCTTGATGCGGCGGTAGTCTATTCCGCGGCAGCTTTGCAATATCTTTTCGATTTCGCGGTCGTGGTAATCCACACCCAGACCGGTGTCGTCTCTGAAAAGCGGCCCGCTGCTGCTATGCGGCCAGCCGCTGCCGAGCAATTCCGCCTCCAGCGCGGCGCCGATTGGTGTGGAGCCGTCGCCGGGATGAGGGGAGATATAGATTTGCTTTACATTATCCAGGGTCTCGAGACGGCGGTTGATTTGTGCGTTTAAAAACAGGCCGCCCGAGAGCACAAATGAGCTGATCCGGTGCTTGGCCGCCAGATGGCTGACAAGGCCAACGACGTTGTCACCCCAGATTTTTTGCGCGGCCGCGGCAACGTCCTCGGGTTTGTGCTCTTTCAGCAGCCGGCACAGTTTCCATCCGCTTCGCGAACCGAGAAAGACATCGCGCTGCGGCGTGGTGATGTAATCGATCCAGTAGCGGTACGGAATCCAGCGGCCGCCGCGGAAACGGCTGCATATTCGCGCCAGATCCTCGATGCAGCGCCCGGCTTCGCCCGCCGCGGCCAGACCCATGACCTTGCCCTCTCCGGCCATATAGTCGAATCCCAGCGCCACCGCGATTCCGGAGTAAAAACATCCGCTGGCGTGCAGCGGGATGTCCTCGAGAAAGTCCATGCGGCCGCGGCGGCAGAGATAGACGGCTCCGGCGACATTGCGCCCGGTGTCATGGGGAGCGAATCCGCCGTAGCTGATACCGATGGCCCGGTCGAACCCGCTGCCGTAAAAGGCTGCCGCCACGTGCGCCCGGTGGTGGTCGTAATAGACCACGGATTGCGCCCCCATGCCGAGCTCGGCGAGGGCGCCGGAGTGCCGCGGATCCAGCAGAGCCTTGCGCAGATTGGGCAGAAGCGTCCGTGCCAGGGCAAAGGGGCGTCTCAGAAGGATGGCGGACAGCGAGCGGGGCAGATCAAGGGGATTGCGGGCCATCAGGCTGCGGTAGTAGCGCGGCGGGGGATAGGGGCAGACCACGGCGTCGATCCGGCCGGGATCGACGCCGCTGTAATCCAATGCGGCCCGGATCGCGTCGACTGGAAAACGGGGATCGTTCTTCACCCGGCTGATCCGTTCCTGGGCCAGGGCAAAGGTGAGCCGTCCCTGCTGCAGCAGCGCCACGGTGCTTTGACTGTGGTTGCCCGTCATATCGCTGAGCCCCAGGATGTTCATGATCCGCCGTTCTCCCCCGGTTCGGGGCGGTTGAACCAGCAGATCTCATCCAGACTGCGCCGCTTTTTGTCCTTGAAACGGGTCACGTCCGGATAACCCACGGCCAGCAGGGCGACGGGCTTGTAGCGGCGCGGGAGACCGAGTGCCTTGCGCACCCCGCGTCCGCTGAACCATCCGATCCAGCAGCTGCCGAGTCCCAGTTCCTGAGCCTGGAGCACAAAATGTTCACCCGCGATACCGATGTCGATCAAATAGTAATCGAGTCCCGTGATCTGACGGCCGATGCGGTTGGCGAGAATGTCGAGGCGTCCGAGCAGCACCACCAGCACCGGCGCTGCGCTGGCCCAGCGGGTGACGCGGTACACGCCGGAGAAGGCGGAATCGCACAGTTTCGATTTGATCTCCGGATCGTCGACAATGAGGAAGCGCCACGGCTCCACGTTTTCGGCGGAAGGCGCCAGGCGGGCCGCTTCGACGCAGGTTTTCAGGATAGAACGGTCGATCACGTCCGGGCGGAACTTTCTGACACTGCGGCGGGCCCGCACCAGGCCCATGAATCCTTTTTCCATGAGATGCCGCCTTTTTTCAGCGCTGAAGGGTCATGAGTTCTGAAATGGAGACGAATTCGTAACCTTCGTGGCGCATGCTGTCTATCAGAACCGGCACGATATCCTGTACCCGGTCGTGAGCCCGGCGTGTATCCAGGTGCATGAGGATAATGCCGCCGTTTGCATGGGTTCCGTCGGAACGGCCGAAATGGAGCAGTTTGTCGAGCACCTCTTCGGCCGACTGGTAGGCGCTGTGGGTGGTGTCCGCGATCCAGTCCAGCGTATCCATACTCTCGCCGTGCTCGTGCCCGACTGTCCAGCCGACATGGCGGTAGCCAAGCTCCGCGGCCCATTGCCTGATCTCGGCGTTGTGTTCGCCGAAAGGCGCTCTCCAGTAGGGCGCCATTTTCTCGCCTGTGAGCTGGCTGAAATACTCCCCGGTCCTGCGCAGTTCGTCCTGAACGGACTGGCGCGACACCCCGGTCCGCGTCTCGTGGCGGCCGTTCTGTTCGAACGTGGTCAGATGCGGATGGCTCCAGGTATGATTGGCGATTTCATGACCGTCCTGAACCATGCGTTTGACGACCGCGGGGTAGCGGCGCATGAAGCGGCCGGTCAGGAACATGGTGCAGAACACCTTTTTATCGCGCAGATCCTGCAATATCTGGTAGGCCGAACCGTCACCGGCTCCACCGTCAAAGGTGAGCGCGATGCGGGGCGAGCGGGGTGATCCGCGGGTGAAATCACGGCTCAGGTAATCGACTGTGGGACTGGAAAACGTGGTGGACATTTTTTCCAGAAGGGTGATTCGGCCTTCCGGATCCATGCTGTGCACTACGATTTCGTTCGCTCCGTGGGACAGCAGCACATCGCGGAAGCGGAACCGGTTTCTCTCCGGCATTTGGGTGCCGGCGTAGCGTCCGTTCACCTGCAGTGTGATCACAGAATTGTCCGGCGCTTCGCCCTCGATGTCGATCCGGTTTCGAGTGACCATGGCTTCGGGCAGCGTCTCCATCGAGGCTGCGAAGCGCTCGCCGGCCGCGGAAGCGGATTGGGGCGGCCTGGATGCCAGGCGCTGAACTTCACGTGAGAGGTCTCTGAGCGAAAACCAGAGCGCGATCAGAATGAGAAAAATCAGCAGGTTGAAAAATCCCCGCATCGAAAGGCGCGGCATGCGGCGCAGCCAGCTGATGCGACCCTTGCCGGGCTGTTTTTTCCTCAACGATGAAGTGGCCGCTTTGAACAGGCAGGTCAGGCTGCAGAAAGAGCGGCCGAGAAACGCGATCCTGCATTCGTCACAGATCAGATCATTGCAGCGGTAGCATTTTGTCCGCGTCTCTCGATCCGGATGATTTTTACAGGTTCCAGCCATAAAAATCCTTTTCTTTTCTCCAAAAAGTTAGTAAAATAGAGTTCAAAATCAAGAAAAAAGCCGGTCCCCGGACCGGTGAGTACCGCAACCGGGGGAGGATTGTCATGGGTAAGCAGGTGCGTGAACCCGTCTGGGCCGGGCAATTTTATCCCGCTGAACCCGGCCGCCTCAACGGGCAGATCGAGGGATACCTCGATGCGGCACCGGATCAGCCGCTGCCGGGCCGCCTGATCGGCCTCATCGTCCCGCATGCGGGATACGACTATTCCGGCGCCACCGCCGCGGCGGCCTACCGGCAGATTCGCAGCAAAGCGTACAGCACGGTTTTCTTGCTGGCGCCCAGCCATGTTGAGGCCTTTTCCGGTGTCTCGGTCTATGACGGTGATTGCTACCGTTCGCCTCTCGGGATTGTTCCGGTCGACAAGGAGGCCGCCCGGGCGGTTGCCGCCGCACACAGGGACATTCAGCTCTCCAGTGCGGGCCATGGCGCGAAAGAAGGCCGCGCAGAGCATTCCCTGGAAGTGCAGATCCCTTTTCTCCAGGTCGCCCTGGGACACGAATTCGAAGTGGTGCCCATAGTTTTCCATGATTTCAGCGTTGAGAACTGCCGCAATCTCGGCCACGCCCTGGCCGGGCTGCTGGATCCCGGCTCCACGCTTTTAGTGGCGAGCTCCGATCTCTATCACGGTTATTCCTATGAGGAGTGCGTCAGGACCGATGACCGGACCGTGGAATGTATTGAAGCCATGGAGATAGAGGAATTCTGCCTCGGTGCGGCCAAGGGCCGTTATCTAGCCTGCGGCGCCGGTCCGATCGGCGCGCTGCTCTACACCGCTTCTGAGATTGGACCCGCGCGCGTCACTCTGGCGGCTCGCACCAATTCAGCGGATGTGACCGGAGTTCGCGGCGGCTGGACCGTGGGCTACGCTTCATTTTGCGTCTCGCGGGCGGCGGATTCTTGAAACCGTATGTCGAAAAGATCGCCATTATCGGTGCCGGCCGGCTCGGCCGCAGTCTGGCGCGCGCGCTGTGCGAAGTGGGAGGGATTGTAGCCGCGGTTCACGACATCGACCGGCGCCGGGCGCGAAGCTGTGTCGCGTTGTGCGGTTCGCAGACCCGCGCTTCTTCCCTGAGTGAGCTTCCCGCGGATTTGACTCTCATTTTTCTGACTGTGCCGGATGATGCGGTTTCAGAGTGCGCGGCGGCTCTGGCGCAATTGCCGCTCTCCGAGGATTGCGTGGTGGCGCATACTTCGGGCGCTCTGCCCTCCGATGCGCTCGATCCTTTGCGCGGCCGGACCCGGCTGCTGGCATCTCTACACCCGGTGCAGACCTTCTCCGGCGCAGGCAACGACTGGAAACGGCTGTTCGATATCTATTTCGGATTCGAAGGCTACCGTCCGGTGCTGACCCGGCTCCGACCTCTTGTGAAAAAAATGGGGGGAGAGGTGTTCATAATCCCGAAACGGCACAAGGGAATGTACCACATTGGCTGCGTTTTCGCTTCAAATTTTCTGGTCTCTGTTTTGTCCGCCGCGACCGAGGTTCTCCAGGTTGTCGGATTCGATCAGGAGCAGGCCATTCGTATTTTCGAGCCGCTCTCCCAGGCCACGCTCGACAATGTCAAACGCCACGGCACAGCCGGCGCGGCGACCGGTCCGATCACCCGCGGCGATCTGGGCACCGTGTCGCACCACCTCTCCGATCTGAACCGGTGCTCGCCGCAATTGCTGGCGCTGTACCGGACTCTCGCCGGCCAGCTGTGCGATTTGATGGAAAAGGTCCACGGCGCCGAAAAGGTCAAACTGGAGCAAATCCGCCGGCTTTTGGGGAACGGGGATTGATGGACCCGGCTGAGACAAAATCCAGAGAAGCTCACCTGCAGTACCGCGACCGGAAGACTCTGGAACAGCTGGAACAGACCGTGCTTGCGCCATATGCGGCGCTGAGCCGGGACTGGGCGGCAACGCGCACCCATGCCGAGCCCGAACATCCCTATCGCACGGCTTTTCAGCGCGACCGAGACCGCATCATCCATTCAAGGGCATTCCGCAGACTCAAGCACAAGCGCCAGGTCTTTCTGACCCATTCCGGCGATCATTACAGGACTCGATTGACGCACACGTTCGAGGTGGCCCAGCTGTCGCGCACCGTGGCGCGCACCCTTGGACTGAACGAGGACCTGGTTGAAGCGATCGCTCTCGGTCACGATCTCGGGCATACCCCGTTCGGCCACATCGGTGAAGTGGTGCTGCATCGCATCATGTCGGGACAGGATACACTGGATAACCTGCTTCCGCGCCGGGATCTCGGCGGCTACAAGCACAATTATCAGAGCCTGCGGGTGGTCGAGAAGAACGAGAAAAAATACGGCTGGGACGGGCTCAACCTCACCGCTGCCGTGCGCGAAGGGATCCTGAAGCACACCCGGTTGAAAAAGGGATCTATTCAATATCCGGAGCTGGATCTGCGGGACCTGCACTATGAGCTCGACAACGCCACCACATTGGAGGGGCAAGCGGTGGCCGTGTGTGACGAGGTCGCTCAGCGGACCCACGATCTCGAGGACGGCATCCGCGCGCTCTACGTCGATGTCGTCCAGGTGCGCGAATTGGCCATTGTGCGGCGGGTCGAGCGTGAGGCCGGCATCGAGGCACCGGACGCTTCGACCGCTTTTCTCTATCG
>Ga0272442_10011481_pt1 | contig 10801 bp, 5 predicted proteins | sample SSMForm2O_FD_200262 | JGI IMG/M metagenome (GOLD analysis project Ga0272442, IMG submission 200262) | Marine sediment archaeal communities from Little Sippewissett salt marsh, Falmouth, MA, United States - SSM-Form-2O | ecosystem: Environmental > Aquatic > Marine > Wetlands > Sediment ... | reverse complement strand
TTATTTTTAACTATACATTCGCCATTATTCACATATATACCAAATCTAAGGTTTTGATAAATTTCACATCTCATAACAGTAACATTCAATGCATTTCTTTTCAGGTAAACACAATCATGTGCATTGAATCTAAATGTGCATTTATCTATAACAATCGTATTGCTGTCATCTATTCGAATTGCTAGACCGTTGTGAATTATGTTTGAATCACAGATTTTTATATTATTTGAATCAAAAATAAAGCATCCTCCTTGATTGTTGTTATTATCACATATTGCGCTATCGCTGATTGTTATATTTTCTGAGTTATTTACCAATATGCCTATTCCATGTTCATGAACAAATGATTTTTCGATTTTGATCTCTTGAGACGTTTTGATATGGATTCCAATAGCATTATGACAAAATTCTGTGTCAATAATTTCACAGTTTATACAAGTATCAAAAAATACACCTTCTCCACTAGTATGTATAATGCAGTTAATTATTTTTGAACCTATTGAATTGTTTAAAATAATTCCGTGTCTTGTTTTATATATCAAACAATCTGAAATTGTCACGTTATCTGAAAATATCTTTATTCCTGCATCATGATTATCTCCTTTAGAGTTTTTTATTGTTAAACCATTTATTAATACATCTTCTGATACTATTCTTATTATTGTATCTTGGTATTCTCCATTTATAATTGTTTCATTTTTGTATTCTCCAATAAAATTAATTTTTTTATTAACGATAATATTTTCATAATAAATACAACTGTAAACAAAAATAGTATCCCCATTACTTGCTGCATCTATTGCACTTTGTATTGTTGAATAATTTCCGGCTCCACTGCCGCCAACATACAAAGTATCATCATTACTTGATTTGGATACATCACCTCTTATGCTTGGTACAACACTAGCCCCAATAGACAATGCTATTATAACAAGAACCAATGCTTTACTTAACATAATTTTCATGGTTGACCGCCTCAAATATTAAAATTATATATTTAGAATATATTATCCTATCTTAAAGGTATCCATAACAGTTGTGAATCGCAACAACCCCGATTTTTGACTGGAAAATTAAATATTATTTTTAATTTTTGCTAATAAGTAAAATTTATATCCTATTATTTTATTTTACAATTAAATTCAAAACTGAATCAATAAAAATTAGGGAGACAGATTCAGAAAGGAGGAAAAATATGAAAAAAATATATTTAGGCATATTAATAGCAACGCTGGTTATAACAACAACCTTACCAACAATATTCCTGAAAGGAATTATCATTGCAGAACCCGAGGATAAAGGCAGTGTGGATATTATAAAAGACGAAAAAAAACCCCAATTTATTATTAACAGAGATGATAGTTATTATAATACAGAGAGATTAGAATTAGTAGAAGATGATGGTTGGCTTGAATATAAAATTAATACTTCAGGTTTTAAAAAAATATATATATATTATTATGAATTCGTGTCTAATTGGTTAAATATTACAGTTGAAACATCTTTTCCAGACAGTGCCGCTAAACAAATCATTTGGGAAAATAATCGCAAAGGCCCCGAACAGGTATATAAAGAAATTAATATAACATCACCAGAACTACTAATACGCTATTCAACCAATTTTCAACAGTATTTTGACCTCTCATATTATCTGACTGCATAAAAACATGAACATATCAGCAGAAATATGAATCATAATTAATGAGAAGGAATATCCCCGCCATTATTTAAAAAATGATAAGTGGAATATTCTTATTTCTTTTTTTAAGTGTTTCTTCACACTTTTTGAGTCACTTTTTAATATTCAGAGTGTAGCAGTAAGATAAACAAGAATGTAAATTTTTGCTTCGATTTTTCCTTTAATTTTTAGTTTCACAAACCATTTTCTATAGGTGAAGAAGATAGCTTATACGTCAAAACCAATGGTGTTCATTGCAATATTTATATCCGCTTTGGTTGGCTTGATGTTTGCAAAAAAAGATATATATATATACATAATTTAATTATCTAAAAACCATCTCATTTTTTCATAATTCATTTAAATAATAATTTATAAACCCAAAAATATACAACTTAAATAATGATTGATATATTATACTCATTTGATGGGGAGTCATTTCTAGCCATTATCTAATAATTACTCATAAATGGACATAGTGCAATACTATTCCATTCTCTCTAATCATATTAACTAGAAGATAAAAATTAACTTTTCGGCAATTATATAATTAAATAATATTATTTTGCACGACTAAAATATTTATTTTGATCATTATACCTCTAAAATCCTTACGAAAGAAAAGGGTTATTTTAAAAATTGTAAAAAGAAATGTAGAGATTTTAAAACCTAAATTATAATTTTAGTAATTGCCGAAGTAGTGGTAATAGGTGTGGATGTTGTTCTAGGAATTTTAAAAATGGTGTATTGATGTATTGTTCAGATTTTGGCATGGTTATCTATAGAGTTGCCCAAGCACTTGATACATATTTTGTATTTTTTGACTTAGCTTTAATATTATAAAACCCTTGTTTTTCCCTAACATGCGTTAACTTAATTTCTTTTCCAGATTCACATGGTCCAATCCACTAATCAATTTCTTAGTAAATCCTTAACGTTTTTTACAATATGCTTCTTATTTAAACAATATTTTTCGAGCAGGTCATTTGGCTCCCCGCTTTCGCAGAATCTGTCTTTTATCCCCATTCTTCTGAATTTTACAGGGAGGCCATTTTCCGCAAGTGTTTCTGCTATTGCCCCTCCAAGACCTCCAATAATGGAATGCTCCTCCGCGGTTATTATTGCACCCGTTTCACTGGCACATTTAATCACTAGTTTCTCATCTAATGGTTTTATAGTGTGCATGTCAATCACTTGGGCGTTAATACCTTGCTTCAATAGTGTTTTCCGTGCATCAATTGCTGGATCAACCATGGTTCCGCAGGCAATAATTGTAACATCTGAACCGTCTTCAATCATCATCCCCTTGCCTAGCTCGACACTTTCAATATAATCTTTATCATAAATGACTGGTGCATTTGCTCTCCCGATTCTTGCATACATAGGACCTTCATTTTTTGCCATGAGCTCAACAATTTTCCCTGTTTGTGTTGCATCACTTGGTGCAAGAACAGTCATATTTGGTAATACTCGCATCAATGAAATATCTTCTATCATTTGATGGCTAGCCCCATCCTTACCTACACTTATGCCACCATGTGTAGCAAATATCTTTACATTAGCCCGTGAATATGCAAGATCAATACGTATCTGGTCATAGACCCTCCCTGTAGCAAAAACTGCAAACGTACTTGCAAAGGGTATTTTACCACATGATGCAAGTCCAGCAGCCGTAGATATCATATTCGCCTCGGCAATACCCATATCAAAAAATCTTTCCGGATATTTCTTTGCAAACATTATAGTTTTTGTAGATTTGGAGAGATCTGCATCTAAAACGACTAGATTGGGATATTTTTCACCGAGCTGTACAAGAGTTTTTCCATATGCATTCCTGGGATTTGCCATTATTTTCTTACTCATGTTTAGCCCCCCAGTTTCTTCTGTAGTGAATCGAGTTCTTCCATTGCCATTTTATATTCAATTTCATTTGGTGGAACGCCATGAAAATCAACGTTATTTTCCATGAACGAGACCCCTTTGCCCTTTACAGTATTTAGTATAATTATGGATGGATGTCTCTTATGATTATCTGCTTCATTTAGAGCGTCAAGTATTTGTTTCATGTTGTGACCATCAATCTCTGCAACATGCCATCCAAAAGAAGTCCATCGATCTCTTGTTGATTCTAGACGCATAACTTCCTCTGTGTTTCCATCAATCTGTAAAAAGTTTCTATCAATGAACGCAGTTAAATTATCAAGCTTATAGTGTGATGCTGCTGCAGCTGCTTCCCATACCTGTCCTTCATCAGTTTCACCATCGCCCATCATAACATAAACGTTGTACGACTTCCCATCTAATTTTCCTGCAAGAGCTACACCGTTTGCAAAAGAAAGACCATGGCCAAGGGAACCAGTAGAAGCCTCAATTCCTGGAACATAAGAACATACAGGATGCCCCTGCAACATACAGTTGATCTCCCTAAGATTTTTCAATTCGTCAACAGAAAAATACCCGTTCTCTGCAAGTACTGCATAAAGTGCAGGAACAGCATGGCCTTTACTCAAAATGAAACGATCTCTATCAGGATCATTAGGGTTATTAGGATCGTGATTCATATGTGCAAAATATAGTGCAACAATCATGTCAACAGCAGACAACGAACCACCAGGATGCCCTGATTTAGCCCTGTATAACATTTGAATAACATGTTTCCTGATATTAACCGCCATTAAGTCAAGCCTGTCGATAATTTTCTTATCGTAATGCTCCATTGAATCCCCCCTCAAACATAAAAAAAGGGCATAGTATTTTCCTGTAAATATCATCCATGTGTAAATACTTTTTGTAAATTTGTGGCCTTGCGATAAAACAGTTGAATTAAGAGAATGTTGGAAAAATTGAAGGCGACTTAGAATGGCGATACATTTTAATGCCTCCTTTTACATTTATGGTTTCAAGGGTAAAATGGTATTAGATGATTTAGGCAGTTCCCTTAGAGGAACGTTAAAGAAGATAGCCAATGCAGTACATGTTGACTCAAAGCTCATTAAAGAAGTAGTAAGAGATATACAGCGAGCACTTCTACAGGCAGATGTTAACGTCAAACTTGTTTTAGACTTGTCAAAAAAAATCGAGAAACGTGCATTACAAGAGAAACCTCCTGCTGGGATGAGTAATCGAGAACACGTTATTCATATTGTTTATGATGAGTTAGTAAGCATCCTTGGCGATTCTAGGGAGCTGCCAATTAAAAAACAGATAATAATGATGGCTGGGCTATATGGCCAAGGAAAAACAACTTCATGCGGAAAAATTGCAACATATTTTAAAAATAAAGGTTTAAGACCTGCTTTGATTGCAGGTGATGTTCATCGTCCAGCAGCCTATGAACAGTTAAAGCAAATATCAGAGCAGGTGAAAGTTCCATTCTATGGCGATAAGAAGGAAAAAAATGCAGTTAAGGTTGTAAAGGACGGGTTAAGCAAATTCAAAAGGAATAATGATGTAATAATTGTAGATACGTCTGGAAGACATAAACTCGAAGACGATCTCATCCAAGAAATGAAGGACATTTTCAAGGCAACAAAACCTGATGAAAAACTACTTGTTATGGATGCAGCCGTTGGCCAACAAGCTGGTTCTCAGGCAAAGGCATTCAATGATACTGTGAATATAACTGGTATTGTTCTTACAAAAATGGATGGTACCGCTAAAGGTGGTGGTGCACTGAGTGCCGCAGCTGAGGTTGGTGCCCCCATTGTATTTATAGGAACAGGTGAACATGCTGGTGATTTTGAGAAGTTTGATCCTGCTCGATTTATATCGCGTCTTCTTGGTATGGGCGATATCAAAGCTCTTCTCGAAAAGGCAGAAGAAAGTTTGAAGGGAAAAGACGCGGAGAAAACTGCTAGGCGATTGATGTCGGGTAAATTCACCTTACATGATATGTACGATCAAATGGATATGTTATCTGGAATGGGGCCTCTTAGCAAAGTAGCGGAGATGCTCCCCGGTGGTTTCTCAGGAAAAATCAAGGACATTGATATGAATGATACTCAAAATAAACTTCGGAGATTTCGTGTTATTATGAACTCTATGACAGATGAGGAAATGAATGACCCAAGTATCATTCGTGCGTCTCGTGTTAAACGTATCGCACATGGTGCAGGTGTTGAAAATAAAAATGTCAAAGAGTTGTTGAAGTATTACAACATGACAAAGCGTATGATGAAGGGTTTATCTAGTAACCGAAAAATGAAGAAGAATTTGATGAAGCAGTTACAGTTTGGGAAATAATTTATTTTTTCTGAAGATTATATATGTTGTTTAAAAACCGAGAGAAGATTATTGAGAATGGTCAAACACCTGAATTGAAAAAGAAAAGGGGGGATATTCTAGATATACTGACTTTTGCTTTGGATTCTGTTAATCCATATAAAGTGGTTAAATCAATGTTTTATGAAAAAAAGATTGATATTGGTGGGAAAAACGTTGATGTCTCTGATTTTGAAAACATATTCGTGGTAGGTTTTGGAAAAGCTAGTGTTGGTATGGCCCAGGCAGTATGCGATTCAGTTGATGTTAAAAAGGGAGTTATTACTACTAATGATCCAAATAATAAAGTTAGAAGTGAGTGCGTAACTACCGTTATCGGCAGTCATCCAATACCTGATCAGAACAGCATAGATGGTACAGAGAAAATCCTAGATATTATTAAAATGTGTGGCAATAAAGATCTTTTAATTGTTCTAATATCTGGTGGGGGATCTGCACTTTTATGCAAGCCTAGAGTAAATCTTAAAGATTTGCAGCAAACAACTGATTTGTTGCTGAGATCGGGTGCCGACATAAGTGAAATTAATACCATACGTAAGCATCTTTCATTTGTTAAAGGGGGTCAGATTGCAAAATTTGCTAAATGCATGACAGTTTCTTTTATTATTTCCGATATTGTTGGTGACCCTATAGAGTTTATTGCATCTGGTCCCACATATCCTGATTCAACCACCTATGATGATGCAAAAATGATTTTTAAAAAATATGATCTTTGGAAAAAATTACCTTCTGGAATTACCAATGTCATCGATGATGGTATTCAGGGCATACTTGCTGAGACGCCAAAGGAATATGACCCTGTTTTTGATAACCTATCCAACCTTATTGTTTCAAATAACAAGATTGCATGTAAAGCCGCAGAGGATAAAGCAAATGAACTTGGATACACAACAACACTTCTTTCCACATCCCTTACTGGTGAGGCAAGAGAACTTGGTGTTTATCTGGTTGATAAAGCAAAAAATTATAGCAAGAAATTAGGAAAATATGTTTTTATTTCGGGAGGTGAAACAACGGTTACAATAAAGGGCAATGGCAAGGGTGGCAGAAACCAAGAGATGGTTTTAGGGAGTGTTGAATTACTGGCTGATACTGAGGTAGTTTTCGCATCTTTTGCAACCGATGGTATTGATGGAGAAAGTGATGCCGCTGGAGCCGTTGCAGATGGATTTTCCTTAACTGAGGCACGTAAAAAAGATCTTAATCCATCTATATTTCTAAAGGATAACAATTCATATAATTTTTTTAAGAGGTTGGATGATTTATTTATAACTGGTCCTACTGGTACAAATGTGATGGATATTCAAGTGATTGTTATTTAATTTTTTATTTAAGGTAAATAACTTATTGTAAAAATGCTAAACTTATTAAGCGGATGGCGTATATTATGAGAACCAGAAATGGAATGCACATTCACTCCAAAAATTAAAGTTGGAGGACATAATATAATTAGAAATAATTGACAGGTACTGAACCTGGATTAAACCCAAAGATATATAAATGTGCGGATTATAAATTAAAATTAAGATTGCGGGTATTATATGGAGAATTATATATATGAATAAAAAACATTCATATAACAAAATGGTAATGTCAGGAGTTGTTTTCTTATTGCTTCTGATATCGAACTTTCTGAATATCGGTTATTGTGCTTTTTCTACATGCCCCCAAACGTTAGATGTGAGTTTAGATGAAAACGATGGTTTTTGGGAAATAGACAAATTTGAAGAGGGCACAAATGTATATCTTACAAACTGTGATATAACTGATACCAACGGTATTGAACTGGCTTCAGATGAAGGCAGTGGACATTCTTATGATTATAATCTAGACACTGAAAGTAGAGCTTACTATAAAGAAATATCTTTTTTTAATGAACTTTGTCCACCTGGAATCCAAAGCTTATTTGAGACGGAAATTGGGGGATTTTGGGAGAAAGAAAATTATAGGTTGATAGGAAAAAGAGACCACGATTTTTTTCCTGATGAGGATAGTTCTTCCATGTTTAAAGAGGATACTACATTAAAAAAAATTCATCATTTTAGATTAAAAATAGATGAAGCAGTATCCGAACTTGCATCAAAGATAGACGTCCAGTGGTATGGGTATGCTAAAAATGACTCATTTGTTTCAATGTACTGTTGGCAACCATCTATTGAGATACCATATGTTGGACCATATGTTGGATCTTGGAAACTCTTAAAGTTTGGGAACTCGGATGGGAAAAATATCTCAATTACCTACAGTCAGCCCAGTGATTCTACAAGGTCATATATACAATATAATGACTATATTGATATTTGTATTATCGTAACACCCCATGGTGGAAAGAGATGTAACCTATATTCTGACTACGTGAAAATTACAGTCTACGGTGCTTATTCTGAAACAGGTAAAGCACGTACTATTACGGTACCTACAAAAAACATTTCCTCGTGGGAACTTTTTACTTGGGAAGATAATGAAAAAAGTGAAACAGATATTATATACAATATATATTATAATATTGTTGGAACGGTTTATACAAAAGTTGAAGAAAAGTATTTAGAGGGGAATGAAGAAGGATTTTCGTCTGATACAGATAATCCTCCAATATCCTTAAGAAACATACCTTCAAACTACAAACTAAGAATAGAAGCAAACTTAGAAACGGATAATACATCAATTTCTCCCGAAGTAATCAGTTTAGGTATTACCTGGCAAACAAAGGAAAACACGTGGGGAGATCTGTTTAATTCAACCTTAAGGGTTGACAAAAAATCTGATGATACTTATAATGTTAGATTTAAAGATGGCAATGTTAGTTTAATAGTATATTCTAATGATTGGCCCATGTTTGGAAAAAATCCAGCAAATACAAGATCATCAGATGGCTATGGACCTGGACTTTCTTCAGGCGATTACACTGCATTTTGGAGGTCAAAAGATATAAGTGGAACTGGGTATAGGAATCCTGTTGTTAAATCAGGAGTTTTATATATAGCATCCGAGGATGGTAAAAAGATTTACTCATATGATGCATATGTCGAGGATTCAGGCGATAAACCCAATGACTACCTGGGAGTGGGTTCCATTCCTGAAAATGTGGTAAACTGCTCACCGGTGGTAATAGAAGACGGCGAAGAAGAACTTGTTGTCGTGGCAACTAGCAGTGAAAATGTAAAAAACAAAATATATGCTTTCAATGGAAATGATCTTTCAGCGCCAATAATATGGACATTTAGTTATCCCGGTAATTCCAAAATTCGCTATTGTTCATCACCTGTTGTATACGATGATAAAATTTTCATAACCTCATGTGGAGAAACAAACAAAATGTTTGCTCTTGATTTCGGTGGAAATTTACAATCAAATTTAGACATAGATTTACCGGCTGGGAGTTTGTCAAGTCCTGCCATTCAAGATGATAAGATAGTAGTGGGATGTACAAACAAAAATGGAAAAAGTCTCTTTGTTTTTGATTTGGAAGGAAATGAAATATGGAGTAAAAACATAGGAGCAATTGGTAGGGCAGCCCCCATTATTTATGAGAATAAAATTTTTGTATTAACTAGAGTGCCCGTAGAAAAAATTTCCTTCATCGATTATTCTTATACCAAACTCGTTGCCTTAGATTTAGAGAACGGAGATGAACTATGGAATAAGTCCATTACCTCTTCTCCGAATTTACCAAATAAAAATGAGTTTGCCGCTTGTAGTACTCCTACCATTTATAACGATTTGATTTTTGTGGCTTCCCCGAATTGGAAACTTTATGCTTTTAACATTGAAAATGGAGATTTAACGAGCAAATGGTCTTCAAATCCGATAACACTATATGATATTATAATGCCAGCTTTGGGGAAGCCCTTGGTATCATCCGTTGCATCTGCTGATGGAGCTATTTATGTTGGAACCCCAGGTGGATTAGAACCTATGCGCGTCATTAAAGCATCTAATGGCGAACTTATAACATCAATACCAACAACAATGAATGGAGCGGGTATTTGGTCCTCACCAGTCATTGTAGACGGTTTATTATTTTATAGTGATCAAGAGGGAAATTTATACGGCGTAGGGGAAGAATCACCGATGGAAAGTGAAACCAAAGGGGGATTCAGTTCTTTGCCAATATATTTACCACAGGATGATGAAGATAGTGGGAAAAAATACTACTGGGATATGTTCTATGCAAATTATGAGGAATTTGGAGGTAAATTATCTTTTAACCTGTTGGATGAGAAAGGAAAATTACTAAAAAGGAATATTGCCAATAACGTTTCCATTTATGAATATGCTAAAAATAAAACTATAAAATTACAAGCGAAATTCACTGGTAATCTTTCAAATCGGCCAGTATTGTACGATTGGCATGTTACATTTACAAATGTCACTGAAGATAGAATCATTTTTTATGATAATACATTTTCATATAAAGGCACTCCACCAAAATGTGAAATTCAAGTTATGGGCAAAAATAGTGGTATAAATACAAGTTCCGCAGAATATAACTTGAGTTACAAAAATCAAACTGGCGAAAAACATTTTACCTTATGGTTAAGTGCGAACTGTAGCGGCGATGCTATATCAACATCAAAGGAAAAAATTACTGCATACACTTCAAAACTGAACTTTAGTGAAAATATCACAGAATATATAAGTATCCGATTTAGAATTAAAAATTCATCAGGAGGACTATGGAACTCTAATTGGTTTAAATTTGAAGATGAAGGCGAAAAAGATACTGATAGTCCCATTTTTTTCGAAGATACCTTTAGACCTAAGGATGGTTGGATTTCTACAAATACACCGATATGCACAATAGATGTTAAAGATAATGGAACTGAAGATAATATAACAGGT
>Ga0272442_10011480_pt1 | contig 10801 bp, 5 predicted proteins | sample SSMForm2O_FD_200262 | JGI IMG/M metagenome (GOLD analysis project Ga0272442, IMG submission 200262) | Marine sediment archaeal communities from Little Sippewissett salt marsh, Falmouth, MA, United States - SSM-Form-2O | ecosystem: Environmental > Aquatic > Marine > Wetlands > Sediment ... | reverse complement strand
ATCTTCTTCATACCCCAGGTTCTCCAGATTCATTAATGCCGCGTTCTTGTCAAGAATTCTTAAAACCATATTCTCACCGAAAGCCGACGGAAGGGTCGATACACGGATATCGATGTTTCTGCCGTCACGCAGCTTCAGGCGCAGCTGTCCGTCCTGGGGAATACGGTGTTCAGCTATATCCAGGTTTGACAGGATCTTTATACGTGAGATAATCGCTTCCTGCAGGTTTTTTGGAAGATGGAACGCGTCTCTCAGAATACCGTCGACCCTGAACCGTACACGCAGCTCAGTCTCTTCAGGATTAAAATGAACATCTGACGCACCCTCCACAATAGCCTGCACCAGCACCATGTTTGCCATTTTTACAACCGGGGCTTCTTCAGCCAGCCGCTCCAGGTCCTGAGTACTTTTCTCTTCCTGGTTCTCTGCTTCTTCCGACTCGATGCTTTCCAACAGGTCCTGCAGCTCTTCATTGGATACTGCCACTTCCGGAGGTGCCTCTTCAGCTTTTCCATAGTACCGGTCAATGGCTTCCAGAATTGCTGTACCTGAAGACAGCGCCGGAGATACTTCAAGCTGAGTAATCTGCGTTACCTTGTCAATGACCTTTACGTCTTTAGGGTCTGACATGGCAATAAGCAGTGTCCCGTCTATACGGAACAAAGGGAAAAATTTATAGGTTCTGGCATCCTTGTCGGAAATAAGCTCCAGTACTTCGGGATCGACTTCGTAATTGCTCAGGTCGATATAGGGAACATTCCACAACGTAGCCTTTGTTTCAAGAATCTGCTCTTCATTCACCATTTCATTGTCTACAAGAAGCTGTTCAAAACTCTTTTCACCGCGGGTATCCCGCACTTCGGCCAGAGCTGCTTTTGCCTGGTCAAGGGAGATAAAGCGGCTGTCAACAAGCGCCCGTGCCAGGGCTCTGCTGTTGTCCTGATCTACCTTGTAGTCAATTGTTTTGGCGCTACTAAGCATTTAAATACCTGTGTACGACGTCCAATACATGGGGAAGCCTGAACGGCTTGTATAAAAATTCATTGGCTCCCACTTTCTCTCCCATCTTCCGTTCTCCTTCAGTTGCCCGGGATGTCAGCACGATAATCGGGATATCCTTGAACCGTTTGTCAAATTTCAAAAATCTGGCAACTTTAAATCCGTCCATAAGGGGCATAAGAATATCCAGAATTATCAGATCCGGCCGGCTTTCCTTGACTTTCTGCAACGCTTCGAGGCCGTGTGACGCTACTGCCACCTGATAACCGGCCTGCTTCAGCGGTTCCTGAAGAACCCGCACCACAAGAGGATCGTCATCTACCACCAGAACCTGCTTGCGGGCCTGAGTTTCACATGCAGCTTCCGAATAAGCGCTCAGAGTATCAGAAGCAAGCGTTGCTGTGTCGGTGCTCCTTTCAATTTTCATCAATCAGATCTCCCTTACCCCACCCATGCGTGCCTTTCTAAAACAGTCCGATGTACCATTCTATAATGGACTGCCCCAGTAAAACATGCACGAGTGTTCCTATTGCAATAAATGGACCAAAAGGAATAGTCTCTCCCATTCTCAATGTACGGAGTACCATCCTCACGAGTATATAAACCGCTGCTGCTAAAATCCCGTAAAAAAAACTGCACAAGACACCCGGAAAACCGACGTAAACACCTGTTAATATAAGCAGTTTAACATCGCCCATCCCCATACTGTCTTTTTTAAAAGCAAGGCTCCCCAGATATCCTATTGCAAAACACAGGACACCGCCTGCAGCAGCTCCGGCTGCCATGCTTTTCCATGTTTCAACTTGAAATACAAGAACCAGGACAATGCCCAGAATGCAACCCGGAAGAGTCAGCTTATTCAGGATGAGCCCTTTGTCAAAATCTATCACACTGATTGGTATCAGAAACAGGCTCAGCACTGCGTAAGTGACAAACTGCCCGGACAAGCCGTACCGTGCCAGGATCAGAGCCATAATCGCGGCTGTAAGCAGTTCAATAACAGGGTACCGCACGGAAATCCGTGCTTTGCACTTTCTGCATTTCCCGCCGAGGAGCACAAAACTGAGTACCGGAATATTGTCATACCAGGCAATGGGTGTTCCGCACAGGGGACAGTGTGACCCGGGACGGACAATTGACTCTTTTGCAGGCAGCCGGTGAATAACCACATTGAGAAAACTGCCGAATACAAGGCCCAGTATTATAACAAACGCGTATACCATGAAGGCTCCCTAACGTAATAACAGCATTCTTCTTGACAGGGCAAAATGCCCCACTTTGATCCTGCAGAAATAGACGCCGCTTGCCACAACACCGCCGTTGTCATCTCTGCCGTCCCACTCTACCTGATGCATAACACCCGACTGAAGCTGCTCTGCTGAAAGGTGGAAATTTTTCACTGCCTGGCCGAGTATATTGTATATAACCAGGCTTACATTTTCAGCATCATTAACTCTGAACCGTATATTGGTTCGTATATGGGTTGACGGGTTGAATGGATTGGGATAATTCTGCAGCAGTTCAAACTTATCAGGAACTGTCGGGCCGGCTTCATCGTCATCATCTGCGTCAACAGGATTGATCAGGACAAAATACATATTGTCTTCAGCTGTTCCTCCGTTTTCACCGAATTCCACATCACCTTCATCAAACTCCCTGTAGAATATATTATAGCTGTCAGATCTGGAATTGGTAATTTTCCCGTCAAACTGCTGCCATCCGTCAAGCCAGTCAGGCCCCTGTGTAATACGGTCATCATGAGCCACATACACAACGGATTTCTTGTTCAGATGGAATATAAACGGTTCTGTGCTCATCTTGTCATCATTGGCTGTCCGTATCCAGAGCATCTCTTCAAGCTTCGGAGGTATGGCAGTAATTGTTTGCGGACGGTCAATATAGCACGTGTCGCCGACTGAGATATGGCCCACATCGTAGGCGGCCTTGCTCATGCTGGAAATTACCGCTTTGGAGTCAGTCTTGGGCTCGACATACACCATGTACATATTATCATCCATGGTGCCGCAGTTCCCGCCCAGTACTACTCTTCCGCTGGACGCCTCTTTGCTGTAGATATTGAAAACATTATCTCTGGAATCGACAATCTGGTCACCGGTCTGCCGCCACTGGCGCAGCCATTCCGGAATATTTGGAATATTTTTATCAAATGCAACATATATTGTAGCCTCGCCGAACAGTTCAAAACTGACAAAATTTGAAGTCTCGCACATCTTGTCATCATTGGCTGTGACGATTCTCGGCTGCTGGCACAGATAAGCAGGCATCTGCTCAACAGTATAGTTGCGGTCAACATAACTCTCGTCTCCCACATCAACCGTAGCGAACTGATACGCGGTCTTGCTCACATTGCTGAGTGTCGCTTCCCGGGTAATCAGGTATTTTATTTCCGATCCGCCTGCCATAGCATTCTGATAGGTTGATGCGTCACGGATATTGTTAACCGTGATGGTGTATGATCGGCCGTAGTCATGAGTACCTGTTTCAAGATGAACACGTACATTATCGGTATCGAGTTTTGCCGAAACAACACTGACAGTATCATTAATCACATAATTCGATGTCTTCTCTACTGACGCCCGGTTTACCGGTTCTGAGAAAACAATATCAATCTTGCTGTTTGACAGCACATCGACACGGGAAACCTGAGGAGCAGTTTCATCAACAAGGCTTCCTGAACCGGGCATCTGGTAGTTGACCCACTTGGCTGCGTCTATCACATTGGGTATGGAAGCCCGGTCTTTAATATTCCTGGCGCTGATAGCGTACTGGATACCCGGCCGGTGGTCTGTTGTTTCCAAAGTAACCTTCTTCAATGTGACCGTATCAAGGGTAGCCATTGTGACTTCAACGCTGGGATCGATGATATAGTTCTCTCTGCTTTCAGCAGTCTTCTTGTCAACTTTTTCACTGAACAGCAGTTCCAGGTGGTTGGCTCCGCCCTGGATCAGCTTGGCGCTGAGAAGTTCCGGCTTCTCTGTGTCAGGCGGGTCATACGAGTAGGTTTTGGTAATAGGTGATGCTATTTCATTGGGGGACGGCGCCCTGTCCCGCAGCCCGTTCACTGTCATAGAATAGGTAATGCCCGACTCATGAGGTGACGTCTCAATGTGTACTGTGGTCAGTGATGCCAGAAGGCTTGCATTTGTAACCTGAATCCCCTGGTTTATGGCGTAATGTTCAATGACTTCGGCGCTTACCCGGTCCAGCTCTTCATCAAACGTGAGGTACATGGACTGGGGGGATTTGACCTGAATGGAAATCAGGTCCGGAGCCACAGTATCCGGCGGAGTATAGGTATATGCCAGGCTGTTGCTCTCCCCGATTGCATTGGGTGTGAATGCCCGGTCCGTAACATTACTGACGGTTATGGTGTAGGATCCAGGCGCATGTTTGGCTGTTACCAGCCCGACAACAGTCAGGTTGGCGTTCAGGCTTGCATTGATAATCTGGACCTGCGGGCTTATAGTATAATTGGATTTGATTCCTGCGCCGGCAGCAGCCAGAGGCTCACTGAAAGTCAGTTCAAGATAACTGTCGGTGGGCATATCCATAGAAACCAGCGACGGCTTATCCGTATCAGGAGGATAGTAGTCATAGGAGATGGACGTGTACGGCGCAATAGTGTTGCGGGATGACGACGCGTCTGCAATGCCGTTGACCGTAAGATTATACTGCCCTGCTGCATGCTCCGTTGTCTCCAGAACAACTACTTTCTCCGATTCAGTCAGGTACACTCCACGGATATCCACACCGGGATTTATGCTGTAGTTTGCCTTGGTCTCGGCAGTCGACACATCAACCTTCTCGCTGAATGTCACCAGCACTGTAGTGGAACTGCGTGCTTCTGCCGAAATAAGCGTCGGTGCCACATCATCCATAACCTGGTATGCGTACTGAACCGTCGTATTATTGGATATTTGATTGGCATTGGCTGAAGCATCTTTGATATTATTGAGAGTCAGTATATAGTTGCCCGTTGCGAATTCCGTTGTCTGAAGGTATACCGATGTTAAAGAAGAACTCAGGATAACCTTGTTTACAGTAACACCATTATTCACATTATAGTTTTGTTTATTCTCAGCGCTTATGCGCTCCAGCGGTTCGTCAAAAATAATTTCAATAGTATTTTTATTAGTTGCGCCTACACTCACAACTTTCGGGCTGATAGTATCCACAGGCGTATATACATATTCGGTGGATGCGCCGGCAGCAATTGTGTTTGGTGATTCTGCCAGGTCACGGAGATTGCTTACTGAAACAGTATAGGTGCCTTTTTGATGATGCTGGCTTGTCGTAAGAATTACGCGTGCCTGTGATTCACTGATAGAAACACTCTCAATGGTAATGCCGTTGTCTATGGAGTAATTGGCAGTCTGGATGGCACTGGCCGTTTCAATGGGTTCACTGAAACGCAGTTCCAGAGCTGCGTTTCCGTACAGTTCTGCAGTCAGAAGCTCCGGCGGTGTAATATCTACTGACTGACAGTGATACGCTGCAGTATTGTCAGTTCCAATACTGTTGGGGCTGGCCGCTCTGTCTTTCACACCAGTCACGGTAACTGTGTAGTCAGCTCCCGGCTGGTGTCTTGCTGTTTTAAGGAACACGGTTTTCAACGATGCATCAAGGGTTGCCTCTTCAACAGCCAATGACGGCGATATCTGATAATTTGCTTCATTCTCGGCGCTTGCCTGATCTATAAACTCGCTGAATGTAAGCACCAGAAAGGTCTGGCCTTCGAGTTTTGCCGATATGAGCCTGGGAGGAGTATTGTCTACAACAGGCGACACATAGCTTCTGCTCGTTCCGGCGGCAATCATATTGGCTGCCGGTGCCCGGTCTGTAATATTGCTGACAGATACAGCATAGGAAACGCCCGGGGTATGAGGCCCGGTTGAAAGATAGACGCGGTTTAAAGAATCGCCTACCAGCACAGCATCGGTGATTTCAATATAGGGTGAAATCTGATAATTGGCGGTATTTTCACTGCTTTCCCTGGCGACCGACTCATCAAACACTACTTCAAGCACATCAGTGCCGTGAAGTTCAGCAGCTGTCAGACGGGGCGGATCCTCGTCAGGAGGGTTGTATTCATAGGTAACACTGTAATTGGCTGCGATTGTATTTGGATCATCGGCCCGGTCCCGGACATTTCTTACCGAAATTGTATAGGAGCCTTCTGTGTGGTCACTGGTTTCCAGAAGCACCTTTGTCCTTGATACGTGAAGCGTGGCCCGCATAATATTCAGATAGGGGGATATAGAATAGTTGTTTACATCCTGCGCGCTTGCTTCTTCAAGGGGCTCGGAAAAGGTCACATACAGCAGGTCCCTGCTGGGTGCTTCTGCGCCGATAACTGTCGGCGGTGTAAAGTCAGGGGGTGTGTATGAATAATCTAGGCTGGCAGATGTCAGATAATTTGGAGGAGTCGCGTCATCGCCTATGCCGGCCGCAGTAACAGTGTAAGAGCCTGCAGCATGCTCCGCTGTAGTCAGGGTTACTGACATCATATCCTGGTTGAGTGCAGCCGAAGTTACAGAAACCGCAGGAGAAATGGAATAATTCGATTCATCTTCGGCACTGGTCCTGTCAAGAGTTTCACTGAAATCCAGCACTATTTCGTTGCCGCCGGTATTAATATGTACTGCAGTCAGCACTGGAGGATCTGTATCTTCCGACACGCACAGATAACTCTCCTGAAGGTTTCCCGAAACATTACCCGAGCCGTCAGTAATATTGCTGAGAGTGATGGTGTAGTTCTGGCCCCGTGTATGGGGAGCCGTCGTGACATAAACTTTCGAGAATGTACCGGCAATATCCACTGAGTAAATCTCTACTGACGGAGATATGACGTAATTGGAGATATTTGTGGCTCCGGCAGTTTCAACCGGTTCAGAAAATTCTATGACAATAAAATCATCATGTTTGAGTTCAAAATCAGCGATCCTGGGCGGAGTTTCATCATTACCGCTCCACGAATACTGTTTCTGAGTGTTGGCGCTGATTGAGTTTGGTACCAGCGCTATATCCCGTACATTATTAACAGTAAGGGTATAGGTGCCGTTTGCATGGGTTGTTGTGTACAGATGCACTGTCTTCTCATCTGTTTGAAGATGTGCGCTCTGAATTGAAATGCCGTTGTTAATAGAATAGTTTGATATAACCTCAGCCGAAACCTTTTCGACTTTTTCATTGAACTGCACAATAACCTTGTCAACAAGGGCGCATGACACAGATGATACGGCCGGAGGATCAACATCCTTCACATGATAGCTCACCTCAGTGGAAAATTCACTCTCATTTCCGTTTTCATCATAGGCGCTTACCGCAAAATAGTATGTATTGCCTATATTTAAGCCGCTTATCTGATACTGGGTTACATTACCGACATCGATAATGATTGAATACACACCCGAACTGCTGCTCCCGTAATAGATCTTATAGCCGGCCAGGTCCGTCTCTGTGTTGGCCTGCCATGAGAGTTCAACTGTTGCGGCTGTGCCCGCCCCCCACAATACGAGGCAGAGCAGTATACACATCAGCGTGACTATATTATTTTTTTTCTGGTACATTCACCAACTCCGTTTAACTGATTGTTTTGGCGTCACCCAGTTAAAAGCAAAGGCCGTACCATTAATCACCCCTATTTCACAAACTTTTGTTTTTACTATATTTACGTATTATACTGGTACCTTCTCAATATCTCGGAAAACACAATTTCGGCAATTCTTGCCTAGTCATGCTTTGGAATGTTTTTCCTTGACAAATATTATTATTAAATGGTACTTATGTACCGGATTCCATTATCGCGCAGGGCAGCGTAATGCATACCTGCCAGGCACGCTTCAAATATTGCGCAATTGCCTGCACCATATGATAGAGTTTACTGTACTTCCGGTGCCGCATTTCCAATACTGAGTTACGCGCCGGGCCGGGGAATCTCATGGCAGACGTGTAAAATAAAATTGACAATAATTTCAATAATTACTATATTTTGACAACAGCAAACAACCAACGTAAGAAAAAAATCATGAAAATAACACTTGCTCAGCTTAATCCGGTAATCGGCGATTTTACAAACAACCTGTCGGGCATTGAAACCAGCCTGCACACTGCTTCGAAGCACAGTTCAGACCTTATTGTTTTTTCTGAACTCATACTCTCAGGATATCCCCCCAAGGACCTTCTTGAGCGGAAGGACTTCAATTCAGCAAACAGCAGGGCTCTTGACCGCTGCATTGAACTCAGCCGCTCTTTTGCCCATATGGGGATTCTTATCGGAACCTTTGAACGGATAACAACCGGCAAAACTCACTGCCTTTATAATTCAGCGGTTCTCATCCAGGACGGAAAAGTTCTGCACACCCAGCGGAAAACACTGCTTCCGACCTATGATGTATTTGATGAAAAACGGTATTTCACCTCAGCCGGCCCGATTGATGCAGTGCCGTTCAAAGATGAAGTGCTGGGCATCACCATTTGCGAAGATGCGTGGAACAACCCCGATGTCATTGATTTTCCTGTATATGATGCCGACCCGGTTGCTGAATTGAGAAAACAGGGCGCGACCATCATACTCAATATTTCTGCTTCACCCTTTACTCTCGGCAAAGAGCATGTCCGGTACAGCCTTGTGGCCTCCCACGCTGCAAAACACAAGGTGCCCTTTATCATGGTTAATCAGACAGGAGCCAATGATGAACTGATTTTTGACGGTCGGTCTCTGGCTGTAAACGCCAGGGGTGAATTGATATGCATGCTGCCTGCATTTGAAGAAAGCGTGCAGACCATCGATACAGCAGATTCGTCCGCCATAGATTTCAGGCCGGTAGACCGCATTCAGGCAGCTCATGACGCGGTTGTCCTGGGTATAAGGGACTACTTGAGAAAATGCGGTTTTTCCAAGGCGGTTATAGGGCTTTCCGGCGGCATAGACTCGGCAGTATGCTGCGCTTTGGCATGCCGTGCCCTTGGCCCCGGCAATGTTGTGGGTATTGCCATGCCTTCACCCATATCTTCAAAATCGAGCATCGATGACGCCAAAGATCTGGCTGAAAACCTCGGGATTGAATTCATGGCCATTCCTATAGGCGATATCTTTGCTGTATATAAATCGAGTCTCAGCCCTGTGTTTAAAAACCTTGCCCAGGACGAAACTGAGGAGAATATTCAGGCGCGTATACGGGGAAATCTTCTCATGGCCATGTCCAACAAGTACGGGTATATTGTACTCACAACAGGCAATAAAAGTGAAATGTCTGTGGGATACTGCACGCTGTACGGCGATATGAGCGGCGGCCTGGCTGTACTGGCTGACATCCCCAAAGTACTTCTGTACAAAATTGCAGACTACATAAACAGAGAAAGCGAATTAATTCCCCAATCAACCATTGACAAACCCCCTTCAGCTGAATTACGTCCCGATCAGCAAGATGAGGACACCCTTCCCCCCTATGATATTCTTGATGCTATTCTGGAACTCTATGTTGAACAGGGAAAATCAAAACAGGAAATCGTAGATAAAGGCTTCAACCCGGACACTGTCCAGTGGATCATTCATGCAGTGGCAAAAAACGAACACAAGCGGCGTCAGGCGCCCCCGGTTTTAAAGATAACATCAAAAGCATTCGGCACCGGGCGGAGGATGCCCATAGCAGCCAAATACAGCACGGAGCAAAGCATATGAAGACTGTAGGACTAGCCCTCGGCGGCGGCGGTGCCCGCGGCCTGAGCCATATTCCGTACGTTCAGGCTCTTGATGAGCTTGGTGTAAAACCGGCGATTATTTCCGGCACCAGTATCGGCTCGATTATCGGAGGATTCTATGCAGCCGGTTTGAGCGGCAAAGACATGGAGGCCCTTACTGAACATATCTCCATTCTTGAAATTGGAAAGATGATCGATTTAAACGTGCTGCGTTCATCGGGCCTGGTAAAAGGAAAAGGGGTTACTGAATTCCTTGAAGAACATCTGCCTGTCCACACCTTCGAACAGCTCAACATACCTCTCAAAGTTGTTGCAGCCGATTTCTGGAAAGGCTCCGAGGTTGTCATAGATTCAGGAAACCTGGTCGACGCTATCAGGGCCAGTATTTCCATTCCGGGCATTTTTATTCCCTACACCATTGACAACATCCTTCTTGTTGACGGCGGTGTAGTCAATCCCCTTCCCATGAGTGTTATTCGTGAGCATTGTGATATTCTGATAGCTATTGATGTCTCGGGTATTGTTGTGCCGCCAAAAAACAACCGGCCGCCTTCAGTATTTGATATTGTAATGAATACGTATCACATTATGGAAGCGAAATTTCTGGAAAACGACCTTGCTGAGAACCGTCCGGAGATATACGTAAAACCGCCTCTGGAAAATGTACAGGTTCTGGATTTTCACAGGGCGAAAAAAATTATGAAATGCGCGCAGAAAGAGGCCGACGGGTTCAAACAGCAGGTGGAAGACGCCCTGGAATTGAAGATAAACAGAAAACGGTCGTTCTTCCCGTTTTTCAGGAAGAGGACATAGAACAGCCGGAAAGATCAGGTATAACTCGTTGCGCAGAATTCAAAAAATGGGATAATGTATATAAAAACAGCTCCCTTTCCTGGATTCTCCCAAGGAGATTCAAACAAGTTCACAATTAAAATTTTCAAAAATGACATCAATCCCATATCATTCTCCCGAGGAAAATCCGCATTTATTTCCCTTGCGTATTTGTTGTTATATGACAGATTATAGTTTTGCACAGCAGGTCAGATATGATCGAAGGGCACAGTATTAACTGTGTAAA
>Ga0272442_10011479_pt1 | contig 10802 bp, 17 predicted proteins | sample SSMForm2O_FD_200262 | JGI IMG/M metagenome (GOLD analysis project Ga0272442, IMG submission 200262) | Marine sediment archaeal communities from Little Sippewissett salt marsh, Falmouth, MA, United States - SSM-Form-2O | ecosystem: Environmental > Aquatic > Marine > Wetlands > Sediment ... | reverse complement strand
TGTGCCTGATGTGATGATGTTGCCATTTGATGCAAGGACATACATTTTTTCTTACCTCCTTTTCATGGTTTAATTGAATAGTTCCAAATTGGTGACCACTCGCTATATATACCGAATTCAGTTTGATTTACTGGGTCAAAAGTATATCTTCTCACTTGCCAATATACAGAATAAGTATATCTTTGGGTCACATCATAGCTTAAATTCATTTCAGGATATACTCCACAAGGTGTAGTATTATCCATAGGCCACTTCAGCATAACACCGCCTTTATGCCAAACTGTTGGTGGATTCCAACAATTTAAATCATTAGTAAATCCATATCTATATTCTACAACTTGAGATTTACCTGAAGCAATAGTATCCATTGTCCAATTGATATATGGATAAGTTCTGTTTCCTGGCATCGTCCAACTAACTATTGAGCCATTTGTAGGATATCTTTGTGTCGGGTGCCTTGGTCTCTGAGAAACATCAAAAACAAGTAAATCAATATTGTTAGTCCCACCTGCAGGCACATAACCACCAACTTTTAGATAATAGTCTCCTGGAACTGCTCCTGAAACATCTAATGATGTTGTATTAGTATCAAAAGAATCTGTGAGACTAACATTAGTTGTAAACATTCTATCTGCTTGAACTTGTCCTATTCCTAAAACACAGGCTCCTGTTTCAATGTCAAATGTCGCACTCCAAGTTATGTTAATTTCTGTTATATTTCTTATATCAATAGGATTACTAGTAACATAATATATTTCATCACCATCTCCACCACCGCCTTTTATATGAAAGATTATATAGCTATCGTATATAGAACCACTAGAACCTGCAGTAGTGTCCCAATATCCTTGTTGCCAATCTGATGAAGGAGGATAATAACTTTTATATGCTCCTACTAATGAAGCTGAAATCAAAGCTAAACAAATTACAATTGCTATTGTATACTTTACTTTTTTATTCATACAAAATCACCTCTATTTTCAAATTTAGTTAGTTTGTTTAAAAGTTGTTCTTCATCTTGTAATTCATAATCCCAAACAACTATGCAATGCCAATTATTTTGTGCATAAGAATCAATTTGATGTTGTTCTTCTTCCTCTCTGGTTCTACCTGTTATATTTTGACTATGCCAATATGAACCATTGATATCAATACACACTTGTTCAGAATTATGTATGAAGTCAGGATTTAAAGGTTGTTTACTTTTACCTTTTATGTTAAATCTTTTGTCTCCTGTATATTGGAATGGTAAGTTGTATTTTTGAATTATAGCTATAAGTTGAGATTCTAAAGATGTTGGTCTTTCTAATAAGGATTTTTGAACTCTCTTTTTAAATTCAGGGTCACTTTGTATTATGGATATTCTCTTTTTAGTTTCTTCTGTGTGGTGTTTGCCGTTGTTTCCCTTTGATATTCTCTGTGTTCTTAATATAGCTTTATCTTCATCCATAAAATCGTGGTATGATTTTCCTTTAAGTGGTGAAGGTTTACCTTTCATTGCTATTGATATTTTTTCAACTATTTCTGGTCGGTTCATACAATTATTTTCAATTCTTTTTTGTCTAGTTTTAATACGACAAGTTAATGCTCCAGGATATTTTAGTTTATATTCTTCTTCTGAAATATTGTGTCTAATTGGTAAATGTGTTCTTAATTCAAACTGTTTAATATTACATATTTTACAAGTAACATAGTTTATACCTTCAACTCCATCTTTAAATTCCTGTTCTCTTTTGAGTCTTTCTTTATAATAACGACCATGCTTTAGTCTTGGATGTTTATATTTACTTTCTTCTACCATCTTCTTCTCCTTTGGGGAAGCCGTGCCATATGAGGCTTAAAAGGTCTACTTCTTCTACCATCGCGGAAACTGTTAACTGGGACACCACAGAATGGAATCATTCTTGGAGGTCTCTGAACTTTTGGCAGATATAGATATCCGCGCCTCCTGTAATATACAGATTCATGTGTTGTCCCTTGTGGTATCATTCCACCACGGGGTCGCCTTCTTGTCACTGTTTGTAAACCTCTATAGAATCCTTCTTCAGCCATTGGTGTAGTTGGTGATTCTATTCTTGGTCGAGGACCAGGAATATCATAAACATCGCCACTCATATGCTCTTGGACAAACTCACCAGCTGAAGATGCTACTTGTTTTATACCATCTGTAACTTTTTGTAAGATGCTAGGATTGTCTAGTTGCTTGTTCTCTTCAGGTGTCAGTTCTTGTTGGGCTCTGTATTTTTGGATAATTCTCTCAACAATTTCAGCTTCACTTTCTCCTGTAGCATATCCAAGTGTCGGGTCGTATTCATTCACCATAATCTGCCTCCTTTGTCTTTCCCATCCTTTAACATTTTGATTCTTACTTCGGCACCTTTCTTAGTTTTGGCATAACATATTTGGGTTTTGCCTCTGTAGATGCCCCAATAGTGAGGTCTTAACTTTCTTTTAGTGAATCTCATGATATCATCTCTAATTGATGAGTAGGGGTTGCCGTCTTCCAGCAACCCGAACCATCAGAGGTGCGTTATCAGTTATAAAAAAGGCTTGGCAAAACCTCCTTTATAGTGAAATGATAACTGTGAAAAATATGCAACTCCAATGGATTTTGAAAAAGTAGCCAACTTAAAACACCTCAATATTATTATACATTTTGAAGGATAAAAATGTTTTGGTATAGGAGAAAAAGTAACCAAAGTTTTAATAACCCGAGCTGTAATTATAGTATAGAAGTTTTAAGTATTTTTTATTAATGTAACAATTCTAACTATTTAAGAGCAGATAAATACATTTTAATAAATGTTAGGGATTACTATTAAATAGTGCTCAAATAATATAAGGATAGTCACCATATTGGTAATTAAAAAGAAAGGTGAAGTCAATATGAAATACCCCAACAGAAAGGAAATTGAGTTTAATGGACTCACCATTAGCATAATGGAAAATCATTATAAGCAAGTGGATTCCAAAAACATAAAATTCATAAGAGACTATGATGAAGAACAACTTGCAAATGGTAGAGCAGAAGGAACAAGAAATAATAGAATTAAGTTCCTATTATTATTGGCAAGAGAAACAAAACAACCCTTTGATTCATTGAGTAAAAAAGATATCAATAAGTGGTTGGCACAGAAAGAATTAGCAGATACTACAAGAAATAGTTACATAGAACAATTACAACATTTTTTTAAGTTTATGAAAAGAGAAGAAGAGATTAAACATTTAAAACAAACACCAGTGGAGACATCAGTAAAGCCAGAAGATTTATGGACAGAATCTGAAATTAAAAAATTAGTAGAAGTATGCAACAACACCCGTGACAAATGTATGGTAATGATGCTTTGGGATTTGAGTATTGAAAGAAAAATAATCAGAACTTTAAATGTTGGGGATATTAAAAATATTGGTGGAACAATTTATGTAGACTGCAATGGAAAAAGAAGAGGAAGAAAAAAGACCAGACGGTTACAAGCAATTGATTCTTCACCATATATTGTAAAGTATTTAGAAGACCATCCGTATAAGAATCAAGAGGATAAACCATTCTTTATAAGTTTTAGTGGCAATAGCTATGGTAAGAGAGTAAGTTATAATTTTGCTTATGACACATTACAATTATTAAAGAGAAGAGCAGGAATTAATAAGAATATAAGAACACATTTAATGAGGCATAGTTCTTTGACTAATTTATACAGAAGAGGATTTAGAGGTGTGGCATTTAGAAATCATGCAGGTTGGAATAGTGCTCAGATGGAACAGACTTATGTAAATTTAAGTTGTGAAGAAACAGGAGCTGAAAGAAAAGCAATATTAAAAGGCGAACAGCCAAAGAAAAAAGTATTGCCACCCATTGAGACTGAACCAATAGTTTGCCCAAGATGTGGTGAAAGCAATTCATGGGATTCGAAGCACTGTAGCCGATGTTGGTTTACACTGGATATAGGAGTATCACAAAAAGAGATAATGGTGTTAGAGTTACTTAAAAGCCCATTGTATAAAGATGAATTAAAGTATGCACAAGAAGAAGGAGAAACTATTGATATAGAATTAATGGCAGAATCATTTAAAGCAGTATTGTCTGCTATGTATAATCAGAAGAGGAAGAAGATTAAAGCATGAGCAAAGGTCATGGAAGAATTCAGAGATTGATACTTCAAGTGTTGCAAGATGAAGGAGAAGTATCAATACAATATTTAGTGGATTTAGTTTATGATTCTTATGGTTGGAATTATTCTCAATCACAATACCAATCTGTTTTAAGAGCTGTGCGAAAATTAAAAGAGGAAGGATTAGTTGAGACTTACATGGTGCAAGGGGAAGACTTTAAGTGGCTGATGATAAAAATAAGTGTTTAGTTAACTTTATATACTATCAGCATTAGTTTTTTGGAGTTTGATAAGTTGAAAAGAAAATGTAGTTTTTGTAATAAGAAAAAGCAACACACAGCCATTATGAAAGGAGCAAAGACCTCTATCTTTATCTGTAAGCAGTGTTATGACCAAGCTAAATACAAGAGTATGGGATTAAGGAAGGACAGCTTCAGGTGGGACACAAGAGCCCCTTCAAAACTATTAAATCAGCACTTATCCTTTAAATAGTAAGTATTAAATTTTAAAAATGTAGGTAAAATTATGTCAGATATATTTGAAAAAGCAGTTGGTTGGAAAGCTAATAGAGTTTTATATCAATTGTCAAGAGAGGAAAAGAAGCAAAAGTATCAACAACTAATGACTATGTTATTTACTCAAAAGGAAATTGATTCTTATTTTGAAGAGTTACATAAATCAAAGGAATGGAAAGATTTACTTGACAATAAGGTAGACTATTTAGCAAGTAGCAAAAGAGGTTTATCTTTATTATATAGTTTAATTAGAAAAGTAAAACCAAATGTTATATTAGAAACAGGAGTTCAAAGAGGGTGCACTACATTAGTTTTTTTAATGGCTTTAAAAGAAAATAAACATGGCAAATTGATATCAATTGATTATTGTCAAGAAAAGCCAGAAGAAATAGCTATGTATGTTCCTGATTATTTAAGAGATAGATGGACTTTTTACAAAGACAAGACTTGCAACATATTACCAACACTCAATGAAACTATTGATATATTTTTCCACGATTCTTTACACACCTATGACAATATGTATTTTGAGTATGAATGGGCTTGGAAGCATTTGAAGAAAGAAGGATTATTGATGAGTCACGATATAGGTGCAAACAACGCTTTCTTTGACTTTGCAGATAATTATGCGGTTGATTATTATTTTTTAAATTTCTTTAGTCCAGCAGGTGGTTATGGTGCAGGAGTTATTGTTAAAGGTGACCAAGAAAAAATAAGAAATATAGTTAGAAAAGAATCTAAAATTAAAACACCAATTTGTCCATTGTTTGATAGAAGCAATTTTGGTTTTGGTATGGCATTTGCTGAGAGATGTAAAAAGGAGTTAAATTGTGAAATCAAAATGGTAGAAGGTCGTGGTGGTGTAGATGAGCCTATATTAAAATATAAGAATAGAAATATAGCACAAATAGCACCAAGACACGCGTGCAGATTCGGTGGCTACATCAAAGGCAAATCATTTAGAATTACCAATGAAGAAGAGGAAGAACAACTATTTGAAATTATTAAAGAACAGCTACAGTAAAGTGTAGGAGATTGATGCTATTAAAAAAATCTATTTGTTTTTATAGTATGTCACATTATATATATATTGTAGGTGAATAGATATGGGAAAAATACGTACACTACAGATACCTTTAACAGAAGAGGAATATCAAAAACTTCTAAAACTTAAAGGTGACAAAAGCTGGAGAGATTGGTTATTGGAGGCGGTGGATTGAATGACCTGTCCCATATGTGGCAAGCCATTAAAGAGATGGTATTCAGACACAGGCGGGAGAGAGTTCATTGGTTGTAGTGACATAAAATGTAATTATAAAAAAGAGGTGAAAGAATGAAAATAGAACTAGATGAAAAAAGCATAAGAAACATCATAAACTTTGTAAAGGACAACCCACAAGAGGTTAGAGAAGTTATAGAGATAATAGGTAATGATATCATAAGTGTATTGTTACAGAAGAAATATTTGGAATTGGGAGCCAAGTTACACAGAGGTTTAGAAAAGGAAATCAATTGGCAGTTTAAGAAGGAAATAGAGAAACAAGTTTAGGTTTAAAACTATTAAACTCATCAAAAAGGATTTAAGGTGATAGATTTATCTTTCCAATAGAATAAAAAGGAGCAAACATATTATGGTTATAGGAGTAAGGAAAATGATTACGGAGGCAGATTATGGACAACACTTTTTTAAACAAAAATTGTAAGGTAGTATTAGATGACGGCTTTGTTTTGTATGGCTTAGTCAGAGACATAGACCAATTCGGAATCACTTTTGAAACTAAGCAAAAAACTTCTTTTATATCTTTTATGAAAATCAAAGAAATCAGTCTTGACCGAAGGGCAGGTGGTTATTGATGCCTGGTATAGATTTAATAAGTGATTTTAGAGAGATTATATACAGTTACTCAGATATACCATTACCATTTGTAGAGGCTGGTGGATTTTCAATTATTTCAACATGTTTTGGAAGATTTTACTATATTCCAAAAGCAAGAGGTATAAGACCAAATTTATTTTTAGTATTATCAAGTGCACCTCATATTGGAAGAAGAAGCTATATTATTAGTTGTGTTAAAACAGTTAGACGTTCAGCATTTAAAAAATATTTAACATTATTGAACAATAATAAATATGATGATTCTGTAACGAATAGATATTATAGTGAAATCAAAGCACACATTTTAGAGAGTGGTTCTCCAGAAGGGCTTATAGATGATATAGAATATTTAAAAAAATTAGAAGTAAATTCCTTTTGTTTAACTTCTCCAGAATTTGGAAAAATATTAACAGGCATTATAGAAGCAAAAGGATATCAAGCAGGATTTGATGATTTGCTTTGTAGACTTTGGAGTGGTGAATCAGCATATCAAAGTTTTAGTCATAGAGGTGGTGGTGAAAGTAGATATTTGAGTCCAGGAACTTATTTTAATTTGATTGGTTCAACTCAAAAAATTCACAATTATATTCATGAAAAAATGGCTGAAACAGGAGTATTAAGAAGATTTTTGATAGCTTCTGTAGAAGGAACAGATATGGATAAGTGGGAATCTCCTTTGGAAGACCACGAAGCAATGGTAAAAGAACTTATTAAATTAGGTGGTAAAATTGGAAACAGAATGTTTCAATTACATGCAAAAGCTAAACAAACAGAAAAATTTATTCCTTTACCATATGATAATAAAGTTGCGGAAGAAGTAGAAAGATATTCTAAAGTATTAGAAATGTCGGCAAGAGCAGATGATGAAAACCCATACTTATTATACAAGGTAAATAGATGGGAACATGCACTAAAAGTTGCAGGAAATATTGCATTATCAAAATTAGAAGAACAAATTAAATTTCCATATTTTGAACAGGCACAAATTTATGTTGATAAAAATTCAGTTAAAATAAAAACAATCTTGGAACAACTTAAAGTTCCAGATAAACAGAAAGGTCAAGAAAAGAATTTAAATGCAATATTAAGATATTTTAAACTAGGGCTTAGTAGAAGTGATGTGCAAAAAAGAATGAGTGCATATGGTGTGCATGCTAAAGAATATGGTGAACTTATAGCAATACTACTTACAGATGGAAAAATTAAAGCAAAAGACAAAACCCATTTTGAAGTTTTAGAATAGATATTATAAGAATATTATAAAACCCATTATAATGCAGTTTTCCTATCTACGTCTTGTTTTAACATACAATACTAAGAAACATTATAAATTATAAACTAGTGTATACCTATACACCTCACCATAATATACTATATATATATATAAAAAGAAAAATAAAGGGGTGGGTAATAGGGCGGATTATAATTATAATAAAATCCTTTTACAACCTATTTAGATACTATACAGTTTAAAAAACCATTATAAGACCGTCTTATAATTTCCTTATAATTTTTATAATTAGAATGGACAGCCTTGTATTTCTTTAAACATTTCTTCTACAAACTGTTTATCATACTTTTTAGGTGTCATTATAATTCCATTTCTCCTCAAATATATAAAACTCTTCTCTCCATTATTTCATAATTACATTTGGTGTTTATTATTCTTTGGGTTTAATTAATAGTATTGAATACTAATATAACTAATAATGTAACTATTGTTTATACACTGTAAACCAATGAAGCCTTAGACCCAATATAATAATACTACATCTATGTGTTATTATTGTAAGACCATTTGTAAATAAGTTTAAAAAATAATAAAGTTACCTTAGTGACTTATAATGCAGTGATTTTAGTGCTCTATTAATGTATACTAATAATTGAGAAATAATACTGCACCTAAAAACAATTAAAATCCAAGATTTAATATTTGGTATATGAAAGGGGTCAAAACCCCTCTCCATCTTATTATTATTTGATTCCTTCGTTAAATATTTGTATATCTTTTATCATATTGATGCGATTCCTTGTAAAAGGTAGGTGACCCTTCTATATCCAACCCCGTAAATAGTGTTAAAAGGAGAACAATAATTATATTATTGGGGAAGGCACTTAATGGACTACAAGCCTACAACTATACAATTGTCCAAACAGGCGAGAACAGCACTTAGGGACTTCTGTAAGCAATATCACTTCGCTACCTATGATGCTTTTGTGCGATATATTTTAAATCTACCTGAGGGCAAAAGAGATGTTAAGAAAATCAGAATTTGCACCTGCCCATACTGCGAAAATCCCTTCCCAGACACACTTATACCCAAAGAATCAAAGACTATGAAATGTCCAGAGTGCGGTAAGGTGATGGATATTTGACCCCACTACAAATTAAAGCAATCATTTTAGCAATCTTTCTAATCATAGTTGGAGCAGTGATTATGCTACAGCCCTTTGATTCCACACCAAAGTATGCAGTTCATTTTAAAACCAACCTTTGCGGAGTCACAGTAAAAGTTTATGATATCAATAAGACTCACATTGTAAGAGAAAAAAACAATCATGCAGATGAAAACGAGTTGATGATTATGCTCCCGAAAGGTGACTTCTATGTTATTGCATCGAAGGAGACACCATCTAAAACCTATGTTTGTGAGACCACAATAACTGTTCCCGTAAATTCTACAATCTATCTGAGGCTCTAAATGGAATCAAAAGAATATTATGAAAAATGCTGTAAGTGCGGAAAAGAGGTGAAAATCAACAGCCACTGCATAAGAGTAGATAATATGTATTTTCACAAAAGTTGTTATGATATAATAAGAGGTAGATGAATGAGAAGAAGAAGGAAGATACAACTTAAGCCAATAGTAAAACTCAAACCACAAAGCAGTTGTTGTCTCTGCGGAAGACCACTGTATAATGATGATGCTTTGTGTGATGAATGCCTGATGATGAAGTCTGTAATATTAACATCTAAACACAAATGGTATGAGGGGACACTATGTTTGTAGAATTTTTTGTAGAAAAGCCACTGTTCAAAGTAGATAGCCTAGAAGAATTTGCTTGGAACACCATAATCTGTTCTAATTTAGATTGTATATATTACATAGATGGATATCTATTCATATGGAACGCGACAGAAGTTGAAACAGCAGATATAGAACTACCATTTGTGACCATCTTTAGTAACATCAGCTATTGTAAAATGCCTGTTGATATCAAAAAGAGATATGTTACTTATGATGAGAAAACTCACAAGGCAGAACTATTGGAAGAAGTCCCTGATGATGTAACATCGCCATTGTTTAAATTTGCTAGACTTGTAAAGCATCATAGCAATCAATCCATTAAAATTTTAGAAGCAATTAAGGAGGCAGAAGAATGAACTTAGAAGAAGTAGTGGAATGGTTTAAGAGCCAGAATTATGAAGATTTAAAAATCCTTCATTACCACTTGTGCAACGAAATGGGATACAAAAAAAGAACAAGAATCCGAAGACCACCAGGAAGACCAAGACTTAGACAGAGGATAGAATTAAGTGATGGCGATGTATGACCCTTTGGAAATTACTGTGGAGATATCTGATGGAAATAGCACTAATAATAATTCTGATTCTAATAATATCAAAATATGCAGTCGGTGCCATCAGCCACTGAAGGAAGGGGAGAAAAGGATTTGCCTCAAATGTAAACGTGAACTGAAAATTGGTGAATGGGCAAAGTTATGAAATCCCAAGTTCTGCCCCTACACTTATATATTGGAGATAGAAGTTTTTTTGTTACAGAAGATGTTACAATATCTCCTTATTAAAAATTTATAACAATCAACCAAAAAAAGGTGTAAAGGATTCCAGACCCCCTTTATTTGGAATTTACCCCTTATTATATAAAAATCGGTTTTCAAGGTAAACAACGGTTCCTTTTTACTTTAATAATGGGATATTTTCTAAAGTCTCATATTTTTGAGACCTTTACCCTTAAACAATAGGGCAGTTTCTAACCACCCTTTTATAAAGTTTTTAGAAATGGGTCATTTACTAAATTAAGATGTTTGACAGAATCACAAGGGGAGCAAGATTAGAGTCCATTGTTAAATAGATTGTATACCAAAATTTTAAATTAAGTGTCCCCAATTAATAATATGTCACCTAAGAAAGCCGAGGAATTAATAGAATATCACAAGGAGCAGATTGAAGCATTAAAAGATAAAATAAAGTTCCATGAGCATCAGATAGAAATGTTAAAGTATGAGTTGGCAAAATGAAGAAATTAACAAAATGTCCCAAATGTGGAAACAACAACC
>Ga0272442_10011478_pt1 | contig 10802 bp, 7 predicted proteins | sample SSMForm2O_FD_200262 | JGI IMG/M metagenome (GOLD analysis project Ga0272442, IMG submission 200262) | Marine sediment archaeal communities from Little Sippewissett salt marsh, Falmouth, MA, United States - SSM-Form-2O | ecosystem: Environmental > Aquatic > Marine > Wetlands > Sediment ... | reverse complement strand
ACTTCATAAGCGGTGCGGCCGAGGAGGGCGAAGAGCGCTTGAGCCGTTCGTTTTTCGCGCTGGCGGTCTGGGCGCTTGGAGTCGCCTGCGTCCTGGCGCTTCTCTCGGTTTGGCCCGGCCCTTCGTGGCTGGCCGAACGCGTCCTTCTGCGGCACGACATGGCCCTCCCCCTCGCCATCGCGTGCGTCGCCATCGTGATGTTCGTCCTGAGCCAGTGCGGCGAGGGCATGCTGCACGGGATGCGGCAGTTTCGCACCGTGTCCTTCGTCAAGATGTCCGCGGCCCCTCTCACGATCGCCGCGATCGTCGGTCTGGGGATTCGTTTCGGGCTGGCGGGCGCCGTATGGGGTCTTGTCGGCGGCGTCGGATGGTGCACGGTCGCGTTCGTCGTTGGCGCCTTGCGCTCGGCGCGTCGGCGCGGCCTGCGCTGCCGGCGGGCGCCGGGCAGGTTCGTATTGACGGTGGGCCGCATGGCCGGCATGGTGGCCTTGTCCAATGTGATGGCGGCGATGACCGTCTGGGCGGCGCACGTCATCTTGACGAGGGAATCCGGATTGACTTCCGTGGGCCTTTTCGGCGCGGCGAGTCAACTGCGCAATCTTGTCGCCCTCATTCCCGCCACGTTGGGCATTGCCACGCTGCCCTTCCTTTCGCGAGCGAGCGTGCAGGGAGACTGGGACAGGCTTCGCGCGATCGCAACCGAGTATTGCATGCTGGTGTTCGCGGTCGTGGGACCGGCGTGCGTTTTCTTTCTCGGCATGTCTCGCGAAGTGCTGACGTTCTGCTACGGCGCCGGCAAGTCCCCCGCGTGGCCGGCGGCGAACCTGCTGTTCTGGGGGCAACTGGCTCTCATGCCCGGCCTGGTCATGGCCTACGTCGTGATCGCGCGCGATGAAGTGGTCTACGGCGTGGCGGCGAACTTGCTGTGGGCTTCGATCTACCTCGCGCTCGGCTGGATCTTGGCCTCCGGACGGGCGCACGTCGGCCTTGCCGCGGCCATGCTGACGGCCAGCGTCATTCAAGCGCCGGTCTGCGTGGCCTACCTTGCCGTCCGGCGGGCGGCCCGGATCGGCCGGATCCTTCCGCCGTTGGGCATCGTGCTTTTCTGCGCGGCATGCTCTCAGGCGGGAACGTTGCTTCCTCTTCCCGCGATGCGTTTCATGGTCTCTCTGTTCGCGGCCGGGGCCGGTTTCGCGGGGGTCTGGTTCTTCGGTTTCAGGGCCGAGGAGCGTTGCCGCGTCACCGGCAAGATTCGTTCGGTCCTTCACGGAATAAGATGAATGGTTGACTTTTCGAGCTTGTCCGGCTTGCGAGGCCTTCGTCCATTGCTTGTCGCGTCACGCTTCGTTCACTGGCGATGGACGCCGCTTCTGGAACGAATTTGTCGGATACTGCAAAGCGAAGGGATTCCGATACTGCAGGTAGGCGAATGCCCTCCGGAGGACGCGACGGCCGGGACCGTGCTCGAACACGGCCCGGGGATCGCGCGCGTTCACGTTCCCACCAGTGCGAACTGGAGGCGCAATCCTCTCCGGTATCTGCGGTCGCGCCGGCGATTTCGCGCCTGCCTCGACGAGATCGTGGAGACGGTGCGCCCACGCGCCGTGATCTTCGAAAACGCGGACATGGCGGGGGTCGTCCTTGACCTTGCGCTCCGACGGCCGGACCTGCCGATCGTCTATTGGGGGACGGAGCTTTCGTGCCGTTTCGTCCAGGCCCCGTTCCGTCGTCACGAGCGCTTGATCGCGCCGCGTTTGACCGGGTTGGTTATGAACAACCCGGACCGAGTGTCCGTACTGAAGAAACGCATCGGCCGCGACATCCCGACCCTGGTGATTCCGAATACCGAGACGCGCCTGCCCGAAGAGAAGACATTCGAAGGCGCCCCGCTTCGCGAGATGTTCAAACGACACAACCCGGAGGTGGATACGATCTTTTTGTACAGCGGAATCGTTTCGCACAAGCAGGGAATCCTGGACGTGGTGCGGGCGCTGCGCCTCTTGAGTCCGAACGTCGGGTTCGCCTTCGCCGACAGCGTCGGCAACCCCGCGTATATCGAGAGAATCGCGAAGACCGCAGGACAACTGGGACTCGATCGCCGCATCATCCACCCGCCGTGGACGCCGTTCGACCGGCTTGCCGAGGTGACGGCTTCGGCGGACGTCGGCGTGGCGTTGCTGCGCGTTAACGACCTGAATACGAAATACTGCGCTTCGAGCAAGCTGTATCGCTATCTGTGCGTGGGACTGCCCGTGCTGGGGGCCTCGCTTCCGGCCATCGCCGACGTCATTGAACCGGAGGGTCTTGGCGTGACCTGCGACGTGGAATCGGTCGAGGATATCGCCCGAGCCATGAGAGTTCTCGCGAATCCCGAGAAACGGGCGTGCATGGCGCGCCGGGCGAAGCGCGTCTTCGACGAGCGGCTCTGCCTGGAAGTGGAATGGCGGAAACACCGGAAGACGTTGTTGGAATGGATTTCCGGCGGGCGTGCACAATTCCGCGAAATGACCGTCCGCGAGAGGGACCCCGAATGAGCGTCCTCGTATGCCTCGCCAATCTGGCGCTCTGCGCCGCGGGACTCCGCCACAGCCTGCGCATGCGCAGCATCGCCGCCTTGTTCTGGCTGGCGATGATTTTCCTGTGCGCGTATCCGATGGCGTTGGACGCGTGTCTCGAAGCCGTCGGCATGGAAGGCATCATTCTTGACGCCTTCAACGACAGGGCGGACGGCGCCATTCCCTATTTCGACGGCGACATCCTTCTGCGCGCCGGTCTCTTCACGTTGGCCTTCAACGCGTTGTTCTGGAGCGCGTTGCATCTTTCGCGGCGCGGCGCGGCCGAGTTCCGCGACGACGGATTAAAACGCCGGTCCGAGGCGACCGCGCTGTTCTGGATTTTCACGGCCGCGGGCTACGCCGGTCTCCTGTACATGGTTTTCGTGGAATACGGCGGAATCTCGAGGGCGATCTTGCGCCCGATCTTCGAATACGGATGGCGGGACATTGCCGTCTCCATTAAACATCGCTATCTTCAAAATCTCGCGAGCATTTTCATTGTGCAGTCGGCTTTCGGCATCTATTATGGGTTGCGCTTCAAGAGACACTCTAAAGCCGTTGTCGCCTGCGGTCCGAATCTGGCGATGGCCTTTATTACCGCCCAGCGTCCGTGGTTGGTGGCGCTCGTCGGCCCCGTGCTCGCTTACAGTGTGTATTTCGGCTGGTTTCGCAACTCCCCGAGAAATCGGGAGAAGCTGGGCGGTCTCTGGCGACGGGGGCGTCGCTTCGCCCTTGTCGTGTTGGCCTTGCTGGCCTTCATTTTCTTCCTGAATTTCGTTCGCGCGTTTCGCGAACGGCCCTCGGGTTCCGCGCTGGACGACGCCGTGCGCGCGGGGAAGGAGGCGAGTTACCTGACCGGCGCCCTGAGAGACCACTCGATCTTCATCCAATACTGGGTCTTCGAGCATGTTCCGCAATATCTCGAAACGACGCATGGAAGATCGTCCCGCAATATCCTGGCCACGATCCTTCATCTGCCCCAGGACGTCGCCCGTTCCGATCTCGTTGGCTGGTATGTCGCGTGGCATCGAAACGGCCAGGCGATGACCACGCTGCACCCGACGATATGCGGGTGGAGTTATTGCGATTTGGCGTGGTGGGGCGTGCTCTGGGGGGGAATGATGGGCCTGGTCGTGGGGTTGGTGGAGCGGTTGGCGAAGGGCGACGAGTTTTCGCTGTTCGCTTTCAGCCCGGTGATGGCCCTGATGCTGGTTGTGGCGACGCGCGGTTCGGTGGAGTACGCCATCACGCGCGCGTGGTATGCCGTGCTGATGACCCTGGTTATTCTTGTTGCGACGCGGAAGGTCTTCGGCCGCGCTTCGGCAAGCGCCGCGCCTTGGCCGCCCCCCGCCCAACGCACGCTTCTGAAAGGCTGGCGGCTCTGATGGAAATCGCATTCGGCGATCGCTCCATCGAAGAAGTTGTCAAGAGCCGGCTCTGCATGTCATGCGGCGCCTGTGTCGTAGCCGCGCCGGAGGGAACGCTCGCCTTGCGCTACGACCCGAAGGAAGGGCTTCTTCTGCCGGAGGCCACGGGCCGCGGCGCATTCGACGCGCGCGAGGTCGCGGCGGTTTGTCCCGGAAAAGGCGTCCCCCTGGAGCGGCTCGCGAAACGTTTTCTCGACACGGATGCGTCACACCACGTCGATTTGGGTTACTGGAACGGTCTCTGGGCGGCGCGATGCACGGATCGCTCCATGGCGGCACGCGCGTCTTCGGGGGGCGTGATGACCGCCGTCGCTCGGCATCTGCTCGATGCCGGCTTGGTCGAAAGCGTCGTGGCGACGCGTCTGGTCTACGGGACGTCCGGACCGCGAACCGAAACGTTTCTGGCGCGTTCGCCCGAAGCGCTCCTTGAAGCCCAGGGATCCAAGTATTGCCCGGTCCCGGCCGTGGAGATTCTTGCGGCCGTGCGTCGGAATCCGCGGCCGGTCGCGTTTGTCGGGACACCCTGCCAGATCGCCGCGGTGCGCATGCTGCAGGAGCGTTTCGAGGAATTGCGCGAGTCGGTCCGCTTCACGATCGGCAACTTCTGCGGAGGCTTCCGGGACTATCGGGAGATGCACGCCCTCATCCGCAAATACGGACTCGACGCGTCGCGCGTGACCGGTTTCCGGTACCGCGGGGGAGGCCAGCCGGGCTCCTTGCGCATTGAGGATACCGACGGGAAGACCGTGACGCGGCCCTACCCGGCCTATGTTCGCGACACGGGCATCCCGAAGAACCGGCGTTGCCTGCTCTGCGTGGATGCGACCGCGGAGTTGGCCGACTTCGCCTGCGGAGACGCCTGGCTCGACCGGTTCCTCGAGAGCGGCCACGCGTGGTCTCTCGTGGCGACGCGGACGCGCGCCGCCCGAGACATCGTGAAGCAGATGATCGAAAACGGCCGGCTGCTTGTCGAGGATGTTTCGCCGGACGAGGTCAGGAAGTCTCAGGCCGTCAACCTAACGTCCAAGAAAAGACGGCAGGCAGCGCGCCGGAGGCTTTACGGGCTGTTGGGATGGGCCGTGCCCGAGTATGACGGCGGTTACGGCGAAAACGGCGGCAGCATTGCGTTCGAGGCGTTCGTGGAGTTCTGTCGTCACGTTGCCGAACGCGCGGAGCTTGGCAGTCGCTTCTTTGGAATTCTTCGCGCCGCGGGCCGAACCCTGAAGACTCCACTCAGGCGCATGCGCGACGGCCTGAAGCGATGAGCGCCGTGTCGCGCGACGGAGGAAAGCACATTTGAGCAGACCGATTCGCCTTTTCATCCCCGAGTGGGTGCCGCTTGCCAACAAGGGGGAAACCGCGATCGTTTACGGCATCGCCGACGGCTTGTTCCCCGGCGAGCCCGTCGAGATCACGGCCCTGGAAAGAAACATGGCCGAGCCCGTCTTCCGCGAGGGGATTCGCTTTTGGCCGCACCGCTGGTTTTACGCGCCGTGGCGGAACCGGCCGTTCAGCCTGAGCCTGGCGCCGAAGGACGCTTTCAATTCGGGGATGTCCCTGCTGCGGCACGGCTTGGAACTGTTCGACGGATGGGTTCGGCGTCCGCCGAGTCCGGTGCGGAACTGCGCGCGAATACTGGCGCGCCTGGATGAAGGAGGCCGGGCGGACGATTCCGCTTTCGCGAAGGCGATGCGGTCGCTCCGGGAGATGGACCACGTCGTCGTAGGACATGACGGTGTGCTTTCGCACAATGAGGAATGTCACGTCATTCGCATGCTCTCGGGGGCGGGGTTTTCCTACGGCGTGTTCGGCACCTGCATGCCCCTGCCGTTGCGCACGCGACACGTGCACCGGCTCTATGCGGAGATGTTCGCCGAGGCGAAATACGTTTTCACGCGGAATCCCGAAGGCCCGGCATGGGCAGGGGAGCAGTTTCCGGGGTTAGGAGTCGAATCGGCTCCCGACCCCGCCTTCGCCATGCGGCCGGCGAGCGAAGACGAGGTGGACGCCCTCATCGGACGGGAGAAGCTCGGGTCGTTCTTCGAGCGTCCGGTGATCATGATGACCGTTGTGGAGAACGACGTGACCTTGCGGTTCGGCTTCAGGAAGCGCCTGACGGCCCAAGGCAAGGCGCGGCGACACGTACGCCTTGCGGCGCAACTTGTGAGGGCCATGGTGAAAGAACTCGACGCGAACATCCTGTTCCTGCCGCATTGCATTGGGCCGACGCGCCTGGGCGACGACCGCCGCGTCGCGCGCGCGATCATGGCGGCAGCCAGCGCGCCCGCCGACCGCGTGCGTCTCATCGAGCGCGAGTACGACGCCCGCAAACTGAAGGGCCTGATGGCGCGCGCCGACCTGCTCGTCGCGGAGCGGATTCACTCGATCATCGGCGCCGTCGGCGTTCATACGCCTTTCGTATGTCTCGGGTCAATGGCCGACAACCGTTGCACGGGCATCGTGGGCGCGTTATGCGGCGCCGAGGACCTGATCTACTCCCTTGACGAGCCGGACGAGGCGTCGCTTTTCGCCCACGTCAAGGATGTCTGGCGGCGGCGCGGAGACGTTCGCGAACGCATCGAAGAGGCGGACCGGCGCATCCGGCGGCAACTGGCCGTCGCATGCCGAAGCATTCGCGCGCGAATGAAGAAAGGGCGGTCGGGAGCGCGCGAAAATGCCCCCCGAGGCGCGCCATGAAAGTGCTGATGCAAATTCGTAAAGACGCGTTCGCCAAGTTCGGAGGCGATACGTTTCAAATGCTCAAGTATCAGGAGCATCTGCGACGCCTGAGCGTGAAGGTCGAAATCTCGCGCGAGCTTCGCCCGTCCCTGGACGGTGCGGACATCGTTCACCTGTTCAACCTGGACCGGCCTCTCGAAACGTATGTTCAGCTTCGGAACGCGCGAGTGCGCGGGCGCCCCTCCGTGTTGTCGAGCATACACCGGCCGATGGCCCATGTTCGCGCATGGGAAGGCCGCCGCGATGGGATTGAGGGGTTCGTTCGGAGGTTCTTCCCGTCGCGTGAAACATTTGAGACCGCGAAAGACTTTGTTCGGGCCGTCCGGGGCCGGGCATATCTTGGCGCGTGGTGGATGGAGATGCGGACGGGGTTGCTCCGCCAGCAGCGCGAGATCGTTGCCGGCGTGGATGCGGTGTGCCTTCTGGCCGACGGAGAGCGGGCGGCCATCGAGGAAGACACGGGCGCGACCCCGGCGCGCTGCCGCGTGATCCCCAACGGGTGCGAGACCGATGCATCGTCCTCGGCGCTGTCGGATGAAACCCTGGCCCGGCTCGGCGGCGTGCGCGATTTTGTCCTGGCTGCGGGGCGGATCGAAAGCGGCAAGAACCCGCTGGGCGTCGTGGAGGCGCTCAAGGACGTGCCCCTTCCGGTCGTCTTCGCCGGGGGGGTGAACCGTTGGCACCGAGCGTACGCGAAGCGCTTTATTTCCGCCGTCGAGGCGGCTCCCAACATGCGGTACATCGGCCGGGTCCCGTCCGGCGAGATGCCGGCGCTCTACGCGCTCGCAAAGGTTCATGTCCTTGCCAGTTGGTTCGAAGCGGCGCCGCTGGTGGACCTCGAAGCGGCGCGCCGGGGATGCAACGTGGTCACGACGCTTCGCAGCTATGCCCCGAGTTATGCCGCCGACTTCGCCCGATTCTGCGATCCGTCCGACCCGGCCGACATCCGCGAGGCCGTGCTCGCCGCTTACGAATCGCCGCGGAATTCGTCCGTGCCGAGAAGGATACGGGAACGTTTTTCTTGGGAGAAAGCCGCCGAGTCTCTGCGCGAGCTCTACAGGGAAGTCCTCGCGCAGAAGCGCTCGCGCCGGACCCGACCGGAAACGAGACGCCGGTGAACAGAGTGTCAATCGTCATCGTCAGCTACAACACGCGCGATCTGCTGCTGGCGTGCGTCGAATCGGCCTATGCCTCGAAAGGCGTGCCGGAGCCGCAAGTGATCGTGACGGACAACGCCTCCTCCGACGGCAGCGCGCAGGCGGTGTGCGAGGCCTTTCCCCAATGCACCGTCATCGAGAACGGCGAGAACCTGGGGTTCAGCAAGGCGAATAATGTCGGTATCGCCCGTGCCACGGGGGATTATGTTCTGCTTCTGAATCCGGACACGGTCGTTCAGCCCGACGTGCTCGCCGAGATGACCGAGTACATGGAAAAGAATCCGGACGTCGGCATGGCGTCCTGCAAGCTCGTCACGGGAGACGGCTCTCTCGACCTGGCCTGCCGCCGGAGCTTTCCGTCGCTTTGGGACGGTTTTTGTCGCGCGAGCGGCCTGAGTGCGCTCTTTCCGCGAAGCCGCCTGTTCGCCCGGTACAATCTGACCTTCCTCGACGAGAACAAGACCTACGAGGTAGACTGCGTCAACGGCGCGTTCATGTTCGTTCGCCGCGAGGCCATGAACGAGGTCGGCTTGCTCGACGAGGATTATTTCATCTATTCCGAGGACGTGGACTGGTGCTACCGTTTCAGGCGGAAGGGATGGAAGGTCGTCTACCATCCCGCGACGACCACGATCCATTTGAAGGGACAGAGCGGCAATCCCATCGCCCGCTCGATGATCCCGCTGCACTTCCGTTCCATGGAGACGTTTTGTCGAAAACATTACTTCCCGCGACTCGGCTTCACGCGCAGACTCATGTTGCTGGCGGGGCTGCGCATCTGGAAGCGGCTGACGATCGCGCGAAACGCCCTGCGACGGCGAAAACGCACGCGGCCTTGACGCGCGACTATGGGTGGAGGAACAAGATATGGCGGAAGTCATGGAGATTGCCGGCGCTGCGCGCGACGAGTCCGAAGGGCTGAGCGTAGCGTGGCGGCATCGCGACATCGTTCTCCTGGCGGCGGATTTCCTCATCGTCGTCGCCAGCTTTCTCGTCGCCTACTACCTCCGGTTTCATCTCCAGTTCATGGCCATCAAGCACGTCCCCCTCCAGCCCGTGATCCCTTACTTGAAGGGCGCTCTCATCCTGGCGACGGTTTGGGTGTTTCTTGTCTGGAAGCAAGGCGGATACAAGAGCGGTCTCAAGGGAACGGTCTCTTTCGTCGTCCGGATACGCGGCGTTCTGCTCGCCTGCGTGAAAGCGCTTGCCGTCACGATGGTGGTTTCCTATATGTATCGCCAATTGCTGCTCTCGCGGCAGGTCTACCTGATGACGGGCGTCTTCGCGCTGGCCGGCATATTCGTTCTCCGGTTGCTTGTCCGCGAGATGGGCCGCGATCTGGCCGCAAGGAACTTGGGACGCGCCGGAACGCTGGTGGTAGGTCTGGATCGGACTACGGAGGAATTCGCGGCGCGGCTGGGCCGGTCATGGAGCGGTATTGCGCTGCTTGGATTCGTTACGACGGGGTCGGATGCGGGCGGCGGGAGCTTCGCCGGCTATCCGGTCGTCGGGGACCTGGAGGGAATCGGAGACCTGTACGAACGGACTCCTTTCGAGAATCTCGTGCTGTCCGCCTCGGCCTTCGGAGCCGCCTCCGCCGATAGCGACGCGCGGTTCATTGACCTGATAAACTTTTGCGAAGAACGAAACATCGCTCTGTACAATTTGCCGAACGTGTGTAGCGTGGCCGTAGCGCAAAACGAGGTCGGCACGTTTGGCGACCTTCCCGTTGTCCGGCTTCGGGACTCCTCGCTCCATCCGGTTTACGCCGTGGTGAAGCGGCTGATGGACATCGCGATCTCCGCCGCGCTGATCGCGATCGGCTTCCCCCTGTGGGCGGCCATCGCGTGCATCGTGAAATGGACGAGCAAAGGCCCCGCCTTGTATTGCCAGGAGCGCGTCGGGCTCTACGGACGGCCGTACAGGATGCTGAAGTTTCGTTCCATGGTGGCCGACGCCGACGCGAAGTTGAAGGAGCTCGTGGATTTCGAGAACATGAAAGAACCGGTGTTCAATCTTCGAACGGAAGAGGACCCTCGCATTACCCCGGTCGGCAGATTCCTTCGCCGGACCAGCCTCGACGAAATCCCCCAGTTGTGGAACGTGTTGAAGGGCGACATGAGCCTCGTCGGCCCCCGGCCCGAACGCGTCAGCCTGGCCGAGAAATACAACGCCTGGCAGCGCCGTCGTCTCAAGGCCAAACCCGGCATTACGGGTCTTCAGCAGGTGGCGCGTCGAGGCGATCCGTCCCTTGCCGTGCGCATCAAGTACGACTTGATCTACCTCAAGAACCAGAGCCTGCTTCTCGACCTCTACATTCTGGTGCAGACGGTGCTTGTCGTGTTCAGAGGCACGGGAGTGGCGCGCTGAGGAAGGTCAGGGAGCGCAGAAGCGAGCGGGCGGAGATGGACGGCCTCGGCCCCGTGTTCGGAAAGCACGGCCGGAGCGGCGGCGCACGATCAGCCGCGTTTTGCCAGTTTGCGCCGCGCGACAAGCGCCAGGCCGCCGATCCCCAGCAGAGAAAGCGTTGCCGGCTCCGGTATGACGCCGCCCGGCCCGTCGGGCGTTCCCGGCTCGTCGAACCCGATAAGGCTTATCCGGCTGCTGAAGCGGCTGGTGTCGTACAGCGAATTCCGTCGGGGGTCCAGAGCAAAATCGATGGTCGAGCCAATCTCAACAGGGATTGTCAGAGAGAAACCGAGGCCGGTCATGTCATTGAAGGCGACTTCCTGCTGCCAGACGGCGCTGCCGTCCACCATGACGAATCCTTCGACGCCGTCGCCCCCATAGGGGCTGCGCTTTGCGAGCGTTCCGGTTACTTCCACGACCCCGGCAAGGTCGCTGACCCATCGGCGCGTCGAGAGAGTGGTCGTATCGCTTCCGCGCGAGAAATTGGGGCCGTGGCTGTGGACGGAGTCGGCCAT
>Ga0272442_10011475_pt1 | contig 10806 bp, 11 predicted proteins | sample SSMForm2O_FD_200262 | JGI IMG/M metagenome (GOLD analysis project Ga0272442, IMG submission 200262) | Marine sediment archaeal communities from Little Sippewissett salt marsh, Falmouth, MA, United States - SSM-Form-2O | ecosystem: Environmental > Aquatic > Marine > Wetlands > Sediment ... | reverse complement strand
GAGATACGTTGAAGAATAGATTTGAATTCACCCAATATTCGTAAGCACATTAAAGATAAAAGGGGAAAATGAGCGGTTACTTTGTTCTCAACAACCGGATATCACTCGATTTTTAGATTGTGCCCATCAGGCCGAGCTTATGATCAGCATCCCAAATAATATGTTCAAAGCCATCAGCAAAAGAGCGATACGACCGAAGAGTCTATGAACTCTTCTGATTTTTGCCTTGTTCTCCTTCGCCGCTCTGAGCTGCAGAAGCCCCAAGGCTGGCGTGATGATGAGCAGAAAAATCACAAAAGATCCAAGGTAAGCGTGAGGGACCCTGAGGTGCTCCTGGGATGCCGCAGATACCATGTAGGCAGCCATCGTCATCCCCATGTAGGCAGCCATCGTCATCCCGGCGACGGCGACGGAGGTTCCCGAAATTCCGAGCAGCTTGTGCTTTTTCAGCCACCCCTTCTCCTTCCTCCTGGCGAAAGTCATCCCCCAGACCAAGAGCAGAAACCCCAAGATCACGAGGGACGCGTGATAGGGCCAGAGCCTCATGATCTCAGCGGGAAGTTCGCTGGAGGCCTCGGCGGCGGCGCCAGCTGGGGCGGCGATCATGAAAATCAATAGGTAGAAAATCCATAAGAATTTGGTCAACAACCTCTTGAGATGGCGGATTCCATCTCCCATGTTGAAGCGTTCGGTCAAACTCAGCACCTCTTGCAGGATAGTCTAGGGCTCGGCAATCCGATTCAATGGAGAATATAAAAATAAGGTTGAAGCCCTTGGGGCTTCAGTCCAGCTTCTTGTGGCAGAACCACCAGTCAAAGCAGTCGTACTTGGAAAGCCTCTCCTTTGCGGTCTTCTCGTCGGATGGCGGTGGTATTATGACCTCGTCGCCCAGGAGGTCGTTATTCGGCCAGTTGGCGGGCATGGCAACCTTCTTTTCGTCCGAGATCTGAAGGGCTTTGACCACCCGGAGTATCTCGCCCATGTTCCGGCCGATCTCCTGAGGGTAGTAGAGCATCAGCCTCATGACGCCGTTTGGGTCCACCACAAAGACCGCCCTGACGGTGTTCGTCCCCTTTCCTGGGTGGACCATCCCGAGCTTTGCGGCGACGGCACCGTTGTCCGCGATGATCGGGAAGGTTATCTCTACGTTCATATTATCCTTGATCCATTCAGTCCATTTTAGATGGGAGTGGACCTGGTCCACGGACAATCCGACGAGGGCGCAGTTCAGCTTGTCGTACTCTTTTTTCATCTTCTCGAAAGCTATGAACTCGGTGGTGCATACAGGCGTGAAGTCTCCGGGATGGCTGAAGAGGACGAACCACTTACCTTTCAGGTCTGTCGGGATCTTCATCCTGCCGTGGGTGGTCTGAACCTCCATCTCCGGAACCTTGTCCCCCAGGAGGGGGATCCCCTGTCTTGCTTCTTGCTCCATATCTTTATGCCTCCTCCATTTTAATAGGGCTTGTACCCTATTAAATTTTATGATCAAAAATAGCAGTCAATTCGATGGATCAGAGTTAAAAAAGAGAAAGTAGGCGAGGTTGAGAACTCGCCTCCCGGAAGCGGGAGCCCTTCCGCCACGATGGACAACCGGCGGCGAGGATGGGAGAAGCTAACGCTCCGCCTCCGCCTCTACCTCCATGATCAGCTTCTCTCCGCCGCTGACGTAAGTCATGTAGTGAATGACTATGCATAGGCCCCAGCCGATGGGCGAAAACCAGGGCTGCCAGACGGGCAGAGTTGCCCCAGCTTCATTTATGGCGGGTATTATCATCATGTAGTTTATCGCCAGCCACACGATGTTGACCACCAGATAGATCACGAGGTGCGTCATGAACAGCTTCTTCATCCGCGCCTGCATAGCTGTTCTAAACGCCTTTTTGTACGCTTCGTCGGCCATTTTTTTACCTCACCTCCATAACAAAACACTTTCTATAATGTCTTTTCATCAATATATAAAGGTTTCTAGAGTAGTTTCGAATCAAACTGCGTGCGGCCCACCCCACCCTTTAGGGTAGGGTGGGCCGCACGCAGTTTGATTTCAGGAACTTCGAATATTGCCCCTATGTTAATGCCGGCAAAGCTTCCCAAATAGTTCGCTGACTGGTCGCCAAGTTTCCCTGAAAATTTATACCCACAATTATTTATAAACCTCTTCCTATCGACCCGCCGGGATAAGGTTAAATGCCAATAACGATCTCACGCCTTTTTCATGCCGGGCAGAGTATCCCACAGCTACGCCTTCATGGCCTCAGAAAAACCTCTCATTGGAAAGACTATTCCTGATATGTTCGATGAGATCGCGGAAAAGTACCCCGAGAACGACGCCATCGTATCGATTCAACAGGGGCTACGTTACACCTACCGCGAGCTACAGGAGGAGGTCAACCGCGCGGCGAAGGGATTTCTGGCTTTGGGCTTGAAGAAGGGCGACCGGCTGGCCATATGGGCGACGAACATCGCCGAGTGGATCATCTGCCAGTTCGCCACCGCCAAGGTCGGGATCATCATGGTGAACATCAACCCGGCCTACCGGACTCACGAGCTGCTCTATGCCCTCAAGCAGTCCGAGACCGAGGCCCTGTTTCTGATCGACCGGTTCAAGACCTCCGACTACGTGGGGATGTTCTTCGAGATCTGCCCGGAGGCGATGGGTAGCAAGCCCGGCAAGATATCCTGCGAGAGTCTGCCCTACCTCAAGACCGCGGTGTTGATCCGTGGCGATAGGCAGCCGGGCATGTACACCTGGGACGAGGTCCTGAAGATGGGCGAAGAGATCCACGACGACGTTCTTCGGGAGCACCAGGAGGAGCTGGACTTCGACGACCCCATCAACATCCAGTACACCTCGGGGACCACCGGCTTTCCCAAGGGCGTCGTCCTCACCCACCACAACATCCTCAACAACGGCTACTTCATCGGCGAATGCATGAAGTTCACCGACAAAGATCGGCTCTGCATCCCCGTCCCCTTCTACCACTGCTTCGGGATGGTTTTGTCTAACATGGCCTGCATGACCCACGGGGCCACCATGGTCCTCCCGGCCGAGTACTTCGATCCCGTCTCCACCCTGGAGGCGGTGGCGAAGGAGAGGTGCACCGCGCTCCACGGCGTTCCCACCATGTTCGTCGCAGAGCTGGAGAATCCACGCTTCGAGAATTACGACCTCTCCAGTCTGCGGACCGGGATCATGGCCGGTTCGCCCTGCCCCACGGAGTACATGAAGAAGGTGAGCAACCTCATGAACATGAAGGAGGTGGTGATAACCTACGGCCAGACCGAGGCCTCCCCCGGCATCACCATGTCCTCAACCCACGACTCCCTGGAGCGGCGGGTCTCCACCGTCGGAAAGCCGATGCCCCACACAGAAGTCAAGATCACAGACCCCAAGACCGGCAAGATCATGCCCCGGGGCGAGACCGGCGAGATCTGCGCCCGGGGCTACCCCATCATGAGGTGCTACTACAACAACCCCGGCGCCACCGAGAAGGCGATCGACAAGGAGGGGTGGCTTCACACCGGCGATCTGGGGATCCTGGACGACGAGGACTACTGCAAGATCACCGGCCGGCTCAAGGACATGGTGATCAGGGGCGGCGAGAACATCTACCCGAGGGAGATCGAGGAGTTCCTCTACACCCACCCCGACGTCAGCGACGTCCAGGTGATCGGGGTTCCCGACGCCAAGTTCGGCGAGGAGCTGATGGCCTGGATCAAGCTGAAGGATGGCAGAACCCTCACCGCAGATGAGGTGAAGCTCTTCTGCAAGGGGAGGATCGCCCACTTCAAGATCCCGAGGTACATCAAGTTCGTCGACGACTTCCCCATGACCGTCACCGGCAAGATCCAGAAGTACAAGATGAGGGAAGAGTCCATCAAAGAGCTGGGCCTAGACGAGGTGGCGAAGGCGGAGACGGCCTGAGTCCTCGGCCATCGTCAATTCTGCCCACTTCTTTTCTTCCATCTTCGATTTTTGAATTGAGACCGGCTCTCGAGAAAACGGTTATTAGATGCCATAATGCCATAATACGCCCTTGGGGCAGGGCGACCATCTGAGATGGTTTTTTATTTGGTGAGGGTGATCTTCAGCGTGAACATGAATCGTTGAGCTTTGGATGAAGACCCTGGAGGTCGATGAAGGAGGGCGTAAGCATGAGAAGAAGCATCATGAACTTCTGGCTGAACATCATAATTTTCATCGTTTTTATAGGGATGACGTTTACGGGGGTTTTTCTTCTCGGCGTCCCCTATGGGTTTGGCGGCACCATATTGGGGCTCGCTCGATACGATTGGGGGGAATTACACTGGGTGCTGTCACTTTTATTCGTCGTCTTGACCATAATTCATCTCGTCCTCCATTGGAGCTGGACGACGGCGAGCTTCAAAAAGCGGCTGGGCATGGGGCCGAAAGCGCTCGCCATCGTCCTGGTGGTGATGGTTCTCATCTTCTGTATCATCGCACCGATCTACCTCACCAAAGACTTTCCCGGCAGAAAGGAGTTCAAGCAAGCCCAACATCGGGGTTTGAACGAAATCGATGGCGATATCGCAAAAAATTCGGCGTCCATGGCAGCTTCGCCTGATGCCGGGCCAAGGGGCAAAGGCAAGAAGTTCGTTGAAGTGACTGCCTTGCGAGATGAGAAGATGGAAACGGATACGAGTTAAAAGAATTTAACTTGCTGCCGACTCGGAGGAAAGACTTGAGGATCAAAGACGCCCAGGTGAAAAAGAACCTCAAATGGCACATCTTACGCCTGCTTCGACTGAACTCTAGAACAAGAGAAGAGCTGGTCGGCAAGATCGAGGAGATGTACATCGGATTCTGGCAGGCGAACGACGAACTCATAGACACCCATCTCAACCGCCTGGCAGATGATGGGCTGATAAGACATTCAGATGGCCAATATGAGCTCACCGAGGCGGGCTCGGACGCTTTGAAAGGGAAGGAGAGAAAAATCGAGCGTCACCTCGCCCGGGGCCTCTCCAAAGAGGCGTGTGCAGCCCGTTCACTGATGGGGAACGTGGGGCTTTCAGCCCTGGAGTTCGTCGTAGGTCTTCTCTCCGGAAGCATCGGCCTCATCGCCGATGCTGTCCACACCGCCATTGACATAGTGGCCTCGGCCATCACCTGGATCGGCATAAAGGTCGAAAGGGAAGCCCAGGCCGCTCTGCTGGGAGGGGTGATCCTCTGCGGGATCGGCGCTTTCATAGCTTTCGAATCTGCCGCCAAGATCTTCCAGCCCGCAGAGCTCGACTTCCAGTTTGTGGCGTTAGCCACCATAGCGGTCAACATCGCCGTCAACGGCTTCTTCTCCTACTACAAGTTCTACGTGGGCGGAAGGACGAGGAGCATATCATTGATAGCCGACGCCTATCACACCAAGACCGACATCTGGTCCTCGGCGGCGGTTTTAGTCGGCCTCCTGGGTGCGGCTGCGGGGTTTCCGGTCCTCGACGCCGCCGCCGGGGTGGCTGTCTCGCTTTTTATAATTTTGGGCGGCGGCGAGCTGATCGCCGAGTCGAAGAAGGTCATGGAGGGAGAGGACCCCAGGATGGAGAAGTTCTCCAAGTTTCTGGAGGGACATCTCCGGGCCTTGCCCGATAGGGCGGCATTCGTGATCCTCTGGTTTTTGAACCTCTCCGAGATGAGCCGGCAGGAGAACCTGGAACGGGTCAAAAAGAGCTTTGGGAGGAGGTACCCCATAGGGCTGGAGGACGAGGACTACGAGGCGGTTTACGCACGACTGGAGAGAGAAGGTCTGGTCGAATCCGTTGGAGGGAGGCTGAGGCTGACCGATGTAGGGAGAGAAGAGCTGAAGAGGCTGGCGGAGATGTCAGTCACTTATATGGGCTGGACCGGACGCAAATCTATGAACGCAAGGAAGATCGACTGGTTTGCTGAGGGTTTGTAGAGTGGTCGGAAGGCCTGAGACTGAGACGGAGGAATATTGGAGATGACCGAGAAGCGTGGAAAGACTCTGCAGTTGCTGTTGGTCTTGGCCGTTATATTCGGATCACATCACCTTATGCCCATAAAGATGTTGATTGAGCCGCCCCTCAACTACCTCGGACTGCCGCTGATCCTGGTGGGGGTGCTGCTGGACGTCTGGGCAGCATCCCTCTTCAGGGAAAAAGAGACCTCCTTCAAGCTCCAGGGAGGGAACGCCTTTTTGATAACTGATGGGCCCTTCGGCTTCAGCCGTAACCCAATATACCTGGGGATACTGGCGGCGTTGCTGGGATTGGCGATCTTCCTGGGGTCCCTGACGGCCTTTCTGTATCCGGCGTTATTGTTTATATTATTTCAATTCGTCTTCATCCCTATGGAGGAGAGGAGGATGGAGGAGACCTTCGGGGAGAAATACCTGGAGTACAAGCGGAAGGTGAGAAGATGGCTTTAAACCTCTGTTTCCGCACGACGGCCAGGTGGGCAAGATGACCAGACATCGAGTGATCGAAACGGACGAGGGCATACAAGACGAGATCGACGTGGCCAGCTACGACAGGATGATGAGGGGGCTGAGGGACCGGGGTTGGATCTACACCGAGGAGATAATAAAGTCGGGCATTACAAAGGGCACCGCCCTGGAGATCGGGCCCGGCCCCGGTTATCTCGGCCTTGAGTGGCTCCGAAAGACCATAGATTCTAAGCTGGTGGGCCTGGACATCAGCCCCAGTATGGCGGAGATGGCGGAGAAGAACGCCGTCGAGTATGCTTTTTCCGAAGGCAGGGCCGTGTACGTCGTCAACAACGCCAAGGACCTCCCCTTCGAGGACGAGGTTTTCGATGCCGTCTTCACCACCAACTCTCTGCACGAGTGGGATGATCCTGTGCACACATTCAACGAGATCCATCGGGTCCTCAAAACGGGTGGGAGGTTCTTTGTAGGCGACTTGAGAAGGGACATGAACTTTCTGATTAAAACCTTCATGAAGCTGGTGGTCAGGGAAAAGGAGATGCGAAAGGGGCTCGTCACCTCCATCAACGCCGCCTACACCAGGGAAGAGCTCTTGGATCTGCTCAAGAAGACCGTGATCGATGAGTTTGAGATCACCACCAACCCCATGAGCCTTATGATCAAGGGGTTAAAATTATAATTAATCTTATTTTTATGGTGAAGGACGTGCCCGCTCACCTCACCTCATTTCCCGCCGTAGCCCCGGACGTGCTCCCAGGCCCTTTGGAGTTCGGGCGCCCCCTCGCCTTTGGCGTAGATGGAGGCATCCTTCCGGCCGTAGAGCTCTCGGTCCGCCCCCACCGGGCAGACCTTGATGCAGACCCCGCAGGGCGAGATTCCCCTCTTGGCCAAGCTGGCGCTGTAGGCGGTGCAGGCCGACTTGTCGGTGAGGCCCTCGGGGTAGTCTTTTTCGTTTAAGGCGCGGACAGGGCACATCCGGACGCAGCGCATGCATCGGGTGCATAGCTCCTCCTCCAGAACGGGGTCAGGCGGAAGCTCGGCTGAGGTGAAGACGGAGCCGAAACGGACCCGTGGTCCGTACTCTGGCGTGAGGAGGACGTTGTTCACCCCGAAGGACCCCAGCCCTGCGAGATAGGCCGCGTGCCGGTGGGAAAAGAAGGCGAGGGGGTTTTTGAGCAGCGCTTTGACGTCGGCGTATCCGTCCCTGGGGACGAAGACGGATGGGTGTCCCAAATCGGAGAGGAAGTTAGAGAGCCGGTAGGTGTACTGATCCAGGAGGATGTTCACGGTCCTGTAGAGCTCCCGGTACCAGATCGAGGGCGAGGTCTCCAGAACCGGAAGGGAGATGGGAAGCCCGATGACAACCACCGACTTCGCCTCGGGGTATATCGACTGGGGCCAGAACTCCTCGGGGATCCAGGGCTCGAAGGGGGGCTTCTCCCATCGGTCGATGCTGGCAACCCCCACCATGGGGATCTCCATCGACTGGCTCCGTTCCAGGAGGGCTCTTTTCAGATCATCGCTCATGGGAGAAACTATATTCGATGGTGGTGATAAAAGGATCTCCCGGTAGGCGCTCGAACTTATAAAAGCCGAAAAGTTATTTCATCTGTCTAGAGGAGCCAGCAGGCCGTCTAGCTGTCAAACCTCTTGCCTAGACCATCTTGCACTTCTTTTCGGCCACCAGAACCTCGCTATGAACTCTTCGCTGAATTCTCCGCGGGAGGCTGAGGCGGGTAAGTCGGCTTCGTCGGGATGGGCCTTGCAATAGTCGAAGCGGTTGAAGGCCTTGAATACGGATTTGTGGAGGGCCACCAGCGTCTGGTCCCCCCCTGATCTGGATGGTGCGGGAGATGGTCCTGCCGTCAAACCCACTGCTTACAGGCCCTCCAATCAGGCAGACGACCAGCGTGTACAGCCTGGTGAGGCCCCGCCCCCAGCACCTACGCCGGAGGGCAGGGCTTTCTTCCTTTGGGTCATACCCAGGGTATTGGATCATGGGTCTCTTGTTAGCGATTTTCAGTAGGCCACCCCCACCATCGGATATTGACGGTCAGTGAATAAGCCCCTCGAGGCTAGCTCTCAAAAAGAGAAGATTAGGCGGATTTCCCGCCGTCTGCGCCAGGATTACTCCTTCTCCCCACCGATCTCCCCGGCCTTCGCTGCAATCTCCCTATCCACGACGTCCACCGTCTCGCCAGGCTCGATGCCCCCGGAGAGCTTTCTGTAAGTCTCGCTGTCGAGTGAGTCCGCTAGGGCCTTCTGAACATCCTTCATCATTGAGTTCACCTTGTCGGACAGGGCGGTACCCTTCAGCCCATCGCCAAGGACTGCATCCCTCTCTTTCAGGAACTCTCTGTGGATACCTGTGATCTTTCCGGGATCGAGCTCGGGGACCAGGAAGCTGGCATGAGCCACCATATCCTTCACGGAGATCTCCCTCGCAATCTCTGCAGGGTCCCTCGATTCCATCCCCCGCATCATCCTGGGCGCTGACGAGTAGACCTCCTGTATCTTCTTGAACAGATCGCTGGCACCTGCGCCTGCTTCAACCGGCATGGACGCAGGGGCCGCCCGTGCGACGGGAATAGCTTTCTTTACAGTGCACGGTGGGTATATGGTTGCAAGCCATATAGGATAGCTGACGCCATATGTGCCATAGGTGAAATTGCTGAACCAGTATCCTCTGACGTTGTAGTTGAGTGTCGTCCCCGCCGAGAACAGGAACCTGTTTGCTGCCTGGTGACATACCCCGTCCACTGCATAGGGGACGATCCCTGCCGTATCCGGTAAGCTTCCCATGGGCAGCCTGTAGCAGTTCGCCACATTATATGAACCGTACCCTGAGCATATCTCCCTCCGGTCATCGGGGTTATCGTGCCCTCCGAAGCAGTCGAAATACTGGCCGTTATCTGGACAGTATACGAAGGTGTGATCAGCGACGAAGCTGAGCTTATAAGCCATACCTACTAGCAGTGACATATTGGCATCTCCTTTAACACTTGCTAGGAGATTCTATTTAATATACTTATCGCATATATGTCATAGGATTTTGAAAAACCTTTTCCATCATGCACAAATATAACAAGAACGTATTGCCTCCTGGTGATAAGCTATTATCCATAGCAGGATTGGTGATTTTTATCGAATACCCGCAGCTCTGTTGCGGGGATGAGGATATAACCAATAACCAACAAACAATTGCTGTGTTCACATATTTTGGGACAATGTCAGGCGGTTAAATAGTTCAACATATTTGTGGATACGTCCTATCCACTGAGACTCCAAAGGCGGCGGCGGGAAGCGTGCCCCACAGCTCGGCGGCAGGTGATTGACATAAAATTAAATATGTTGGCCCTCAAATGAGATGACTATGATTTCAACCAGACTCTTCGAAGAAAGTGATACTCAAAATCTCTTGGAGATCGAGGCCCTTTGTCCCCAGGGCGATGAAAAATGCGCCATGGCCGTCAGGAAAGAGGATATAATCGCCCGCTACCGGATGTACGACAGCTGGAAGGTGATGGTCGCCGAGGTGGACGGGAGGGTTGCTGGCTGGGCGGGCTGGACGGTCAAGGAGAACCCCGGCGGAGGCGGGAGGCACGCCTACCTGGCCGAGGTGATCGTCGGCCCGGAGTTCCGGAGGATGGGGGTCGCGAGGAGGCTTGCGGAAGAGGCGGAGAAGGACGCCCGGGAATCGGGTGGAGATCACGTTTACTGCTACATCTACGGTCCGAACGATGCCGCAAAGAGTCTCTTCAGAGGCCTCGGCTACTCCAATGTTGCCGATACCAAGAGCGTGGCGGTGTCGGTCTACAAAAAGGCAGAACCGTCAACGCGCTTCTCCGTGGAGAGGATGAAGAAAGACGAGATCGGGTCTTTGGTGGAGTTGATCAATAGTCGCCATCGAAGATGCAGACACTTTTCGCCCTTCTCCGCGGAGAGCTTCGAATCGCACCTTGCGAGCATCTCCGACTACGGGCTGGAGAACTTCTGGGTCGCAAAGGAGAAGGAGGGCGAAGGTGAGGGAGAGGTCGTCGCTTGCGCTGGACTTTGGGACTGCTCGACCCTCGCGGAGTTCTGCTACGCTCGAGAACCGATCACCTGGAAGGTGATGGGACTGGCCTTGAGGTCGCTCGCGCGATTCGCAAAAGTGCCAAAAATCGCCAGGGAGGGCGAGTATTTCAAGTGTCATTACCTGACAGATTGCGCCTTTGATTTTATTCGAATACCCCGCAGCTCTGCTGCGGGGATGAGCATATAACCGACAAGAAGTTGCTGTGTTCACATATTTTGGGACAATATTATGCGGTTAAGTAGTGCAACGTGTTTGTGGGACGTCCTAAAAACCAAGACACTAAGGCGGCGGCGCGAAGCATGCCCC
>Ga0272442_10011473_pt1 | contig 10807 bp, 14 predicted proteins | sample SSMForm2O_FD_200262 | JGI IMG/M metagenome (GOLD analysis project Ga0272442, IMG submission 200262) | Marine sediment archaeal communities from Little Sippewissett salt marsh, Falmouth, MA, United States - SSM-Form-2O | ecosystem: Environmental > Aquatic > Marine > Wetlands > Sediment ... | reverse complement strand
GAAACAAGCCAACCTGTTACATTGATCTTTGCAAAACCTGAATCGATACTACTTATATAACTGTTTAAACTTACATTTTGATATATATAAGCATTTTCATTTTGTCCGTCTGACAACCAATATGAATAATAAGAACCGTCATATGGTGATTGCGTTCCAGAGGGGCAATCATTACCAACAGTCATGGTGCCTCCACCACCATTTGACCATCCTGAACTATCACCAGTTTCAAAGCTAGGATTTATTAAAAGCTCAGAAGACCAACTTAACGGTTCTGGCCCTTCTAATGGTTGTATAGGATTTTTTGGTTTTTGGTTTATATCATCGGAATTAAAATTGTTTCTGGATCTTATTATATTATTTCTCAATAAGTAGATATTATAATTATCATTAATAAGTGATTCATACTCACTAATTGGGGATGTATTTAATTCATTTGAAATTGATGTATCTATTATTTTTGAATTCTCTATTATTGTATGGGGGGAAGTATCTTGTTTTTGAAAATGATTTATTTGGTTCTGTTTTTCAGATTTTAAAGGATTATTATGTGATTTTTCAACTATATCTTCTGTCTCAGAAACTTTTTGTTCCACAGAATTTTTAAGATATGAAAAATTTGAATTAATGTGAATAAATGATGCACTGATTAGAATTAGAAAAATTGCAAAACCTAGTACAATTTTTAGTTTAATTTTTTGCATGGTAATTTGCCTCCCCGCAAATTTTTCAATTAATTTTATATTATTACTTTAATGTATAGTAAGCTTATATATATAGTTTTTTATTTTATTTAATTACTTATATATAAATCATACAAATGTTAAATATATCAAATATTCTTGGGGTTTCTTTTTACTGGCAGTACTTTATATATTGCTTATATATCTTCGTAAAACGTTTGGTAATTACCGAACAATTTTTTTAGATAATAATAAGAAAAATAAAAATCAATTTTTTATCAATTTATCATTAAAATTTATTAAAATTATTTAAATATGTGAATTTATAAATATAAAATGTAATGTTATCTTTTATTATATGAATATTATATGATATATGATATATTAATATTAATAGTAAATATTCAAAATATATTATAGTTTAATACTAAACAAATTAAACGGACGTGGCGGGATTCGAACCCGCGATCACTGGCTTAGAAGGCCAGTGCCATATCCAGGCTAGGCCACACGCCCAAACTTTTTCTAAATAGGAGGTTATGTAATAAAGAAAAAATTGATAAAATTATGGTTGTAAATTGCCTTACTCGTATGGAGCAGCTTCTCCAATCAGATCTACATGTGTAAGAAGCATGCGTCTGCAGCAGTATCTCTCCAAGCCAAGATCATCAAGTATCTGTTTAGGCGTTTCCTTTGGTTTTTCACCAGCATCCATTGCTTTTTTATAATCATCATAGCGTTTAACAAAATCCTCATAAAGGTCGCTGATGACCCTTCCACATGTAAAACATCTTACAGGGATTATCACAATATCACCTATACGATTTTTGCCTCTTCTTTCTTGCACCACGACCAAGAGGCTTTTTTGGTTCCTTTCTCCTTGAATCACTAACAAGAAGACTTCTATCATGGTCTAAAAAGGCAATCCTTAGACTTGGATCTCCTGTATACTCAAGTAATCCTTTTGCAATTGCAGTTCTCACAGCACTTGCCTGGCTCATAAATCCACCCCCTTGAACACTAACTGTGATGTCAAGGCCGTCCATATGACTCTTTGCTATCATCAATGGTTCAAGTATTTTCCAGCGTGCAATCTCTGGTTCAAAAAGCTCAACAGGTACTTTGTTGATCCTCACGAGACCAGTTCCCTTCTGAACGGTTGCACGTGCGATTGCAGTTTTTCTCTTTCCTGAGGTGTTTACTACCTTTTTTACCATTTAAATTTTCGCTCCTAAAAACTTTGAAAGTTCCTGGATTGTCATATAATCTACAGGTTGCTTCTTGGCATTTTCAATTACTTCAAATTTTTCCTTTTCAAATTCTTTTGGAACACCGATATAGCATTTCAAATTCTTAAATGAGCTTCTGCCGTGGGGTGTCTGATATGGCAGCATTCCTCTTATAGTCCTTTTTACAATTTGATCGGGCATCCTTGGGAAAAATGGCCCTTTTCTATAGGTCCCCACCTCTCTTTTTTGTGTGTATCTTTCCTTTATTGAGCGTTTTTTCCCCGATATTATTGCCTTCTCAGAGTTAATTACTGCAACTTCCTCACCGTTCATCAGTCTTTTTGCAACATTAGTTCCTAGTCTTCCAAGTGTTGCCCCATTTGCATCAATTATCACTGTCATTTTTATCCCAATATCCTTATATCTTTTCCTTTTGGATTGCTCTTTGCCAGCTCACCAATTGTCATGTATTTTCCGCCTGCTTTCTTTATCTTTTCCTGTGCCTGTTTTGAAAATGACCATGCAGCAATTGTAATCTTTTTTGTAAGAACACCACCAGATAATACTTTCCCAGGTATTAGGGCTGTTTCTTTCTCATTTGTATATCTATTTATTTTTTCAAGATTAACAACAGGCCAGTTGTTCAATGGTTTTTGTAATCGTAAAGCAATATCTTTCCAAATAGATACATCATTTTCATTTGATTGCTTTTTTAATTCGCTTATTAGCGAAATCAGCAATGGATTTGTTTTTTTAATTTGCCTTGCCATCGGTTTTTCTCCAGATTTGTGAAAATTAGTGAAAGTGAGTGTTATTTATAAGATTTGTGGGAGAAATCATTAAAACCAGGATATATTTACTGTTTTTAAATGAAACGGCTAATCTCTATTTGTGGTAGTGATGGTGATGATAAACAATTATATGGTTTTGCCACAGATGTTGCTGAAAATATAGGTAGGCTTGTCGCCCTCAGGGGCGGCGTGATTGTGTGTGGTGGCTGCGGCGGGGTAATGGAGGCTGTTTGCAGGGGTGCTAAGCAGGAAAATGGCCTCACTGTCGGCATTTTACCTTATGATAAGGATTCCTGTAATGATTTTATTGATATTGCAATTCCTACTAGATTGGGGCATATTAGAAATTTCCTTGTATCTGGAACAGGCGATGTGACCATCGCAATTGGTGGTAGATGGGGAACCCTTAACGAGATCGCCCATAGGATGATTATAGAGAAGCCTTTGATTCTTATCAAAGGAAGTGGTGGATGTGTCGATGAGATAATCAATGGAAATCTGATGCAGGATATTGAATCTCATTATCATGTTGCAAGTTCTGCAGAGGAGGCTGTTGAATTGGCTTTTGATCTTTAGATAAATCCAAAATTTAATATTCCTTTTTTCATTTTCGTTTTTTGGTTTCGACTTATGAGAGAGTATAGAATTAAGAAAGGACATAATTCAGACATTAGTGCTTTAATAGAGAAATATTTCAATTCCAAAGGTGATGTCTTCAAAGGTATGAATTTTCAGGTTGAAGGCATTGGTGATATTGACATGAAACAGGATAAAAACTATTTACAGGTCAACATTGTCCCACCAAAAAAGGTTTGTAGTGATTATAATATAATCAAGAAATGGAACCAGTTTTTACTTGAGGCCACTGGATTTAACACTAAAGAACGTAAAAAGGAATTCGGCAAGGTAAAGAAAAAATAATCTTTTTTTTCTTTTTTTTCCTTTATTCAAAGGTTATTAAACAAAAATTTTTGTTAAAATATATTTAAAAATTATTTTATTATTATGTATTTCCATAACCTTTGTTTTATTCTCCTTATTTTTCAGAAAAAATATTAAAATTTTTTAATGGTGATAAATATGTTTGGATATATTAAAAAAAATCAAAACATATATATATTCAAGTATACATTACAAATTGTGGTGGATGGGATATGCCTCTAACTCGCAAAGCCCGAGTAGTAGGAAGTAGTCTGGTTGTGACTATTCCTAGTCAACTTGCAAAAGCACATGATATTAATGACGGAGATGAGATAGAAATAATCCCAACAGGGATAGGAGAGTTCAAAATAAGAAAATTGAAGAAATAAAAGAACCCATTATTTCTATCTTATCAAACTTTTATATTATTTTATAAACTATTCTAAAGGCCATTTGCCAGATCCCTTATCACTGCCTCTTTGTCTTTGGCCTTAACAATTCCACTGGCAAGCAGTACACCATCGGCACCTAGTTCTATTGCCTTTGCAACATCCTTTCCATTCTTTACACCTGCGCCGCATAGTACCCTGACATTTCCATCAATCTTCTTCACAGCACTTACACTGTCACTTACAATATCCGGATCTGCAGTTGTGACAGATATGTCTCCACCGATTAGCTCAGGAGGCTCAACTGCCACAAAATTAGGTGAAAAAACGGCAATTGCCTTTGATGTCTCAACATTGTTTGAGCATATAATATGGTCAAGGTCAAGGTCCTTTGCCCTTTTTATACATACATCTATGTCTGCAAGTTTTTGTCTGTGCTCGCTATGATTGATGAGTGTCCCAACTGCTCCTGCTGATTTTATTGCCTCTGGAAGTGTCCAACCAGTGTGACTGCCTGGTTTTATTGGATCAATATGCTCTGCCCAAACAGGGATAGATACGCTTTCAGAGCATGTCTTGATATCTGTTGCTTGCACAGATATTGCCATGCTGACATCAAGCTCTTTTGATATCTTATCCATCAGCTCTGCGATTTCCAAAGCTTTTGTTCCAGTGGCTTCCTCATATGTTTTTACATTCAGAACAATAACAGGTGTCTTTAACATAAACCTCACTTCCCTTGATTGATCTACGATAATCGATGTTATTTAATATAGTCTTCTATATTCTTGCTGGATAATCTATGGAAGTTCCTATACAAGCCGTTCTGTTTCTAGGAATCATCCCTGCTCTTGTGCTGATGTTCATTAGCCTAAAGGGATATGAAGGATATTACAAGGACAAATCAGTTTTTTTATCATTTGTAATGGGAATTTTTCTTGGTGTAATTGTTCTAATTGTTAGATTTCTTACAGACCCTCAAGCTCTTTTTAGTATATTTGTTGTTCTCTATGCCTTTATTGAGCAATTAATTAAAACTATTATTCTAAATATACCAAGACTGCAATATAAAAAAGAAACAGCTATCTATGGTCTTTCTTTAGGGCTTGGATTTGGCTCCTCTTTTACCCCATTTTTAATAATAGCAAATAGTCAATCACCAAATGTTACACTAACAGAGTTATCAATTATTATTGTAGGGTCTATCGGATTCATCTTATTTAATGCAGCAAGTGGAGCATATATCGGATTTGGAATTTTTTCCGGCAAGATGACAAGGTATCTAATGATTGCAATACTAGTTCAAATACCATTTAACGTGATTTATAATATATCAAAGCTGGTTGCCGACCCCAATTTTATATTATTTCAATCTGGTCTTATTTTGTACGGTGCAATATTCTTTGTATATGTGATGAAAAAAGTATTACCCCAAATTTTGACGATGACAGAGAGAAGAAAAAGAACAAAGAAAATAAAGAAAAAAGATAGATAATCTACGCCTTTTTAGCTGGCAGATTATCTGGTAGGCTGAAGAAAGCAATTATCATCAGGATTAGTGCTACCAGTATTATGATGAAGCCTATTGCAATTATTACTGTGGCAGCTCCTACAAGAAATAAAAGCCCTGATGTGCCAAACCATTTTACATTAGTATGTTCAGCTATACTATCAAAGGATTTTCTAAGGAATATTACACTGACAATCAATGAAACCCACAGTATAAGCAAGGCAATGATTACACCTGTTAGAAATCCTTGCAGCTCTTCAAATATCACCATTGGGTCGGTTAAGGTCTGTGTTTGTAGATCTATAAAATATTCAATTCCTCCAACGTCTATAAATGTGATTATGGATATGCCAGCTGCCAAAACAATTCCTACAATCGTGATTATGAAGAAGAATAAAAAATTGTTAAATATTGTTTTGTCTTTGGTTTCATCCGATATATATTTTACTGCTACAAAAACCAATATGAATCCTATTAACCCAATGAGTGCTCCAGCATATGGAATAATTCCCAATAATATTAATAATGCTCCTATACCGCCTAATATTTTCGCATTACCTAGTAAGCTCATGTTGTCTCACCTTTATTATTGAAATTCTAATATGTTAATAAGTGTTTCTTTTTAATCACTTCTAGTAATTCGTCAATTATAACACAAATTGCAATACCACATACAAATCCGATCAATGAACCAGTAATAACTCTCAAAAGATTACTACTTTCCCAAGCTCCAAATAGTTGACCAACGCCGTCAATCCCAATAGGAATAATACCAATTAGTATCAGATAAAGAAATCTATTATCAAGTTCTATTGTGTAAAAAAACATAAATGCAATTCCAACTGTGATTCCTACTAAAATTGCAGTACACCTTGCGCAGAAGGGCATCTGATTATCATTGATGAAAAAGGAGCGGTCTGCCCTCTGATGACATAGAATATCACCTAACTGGTAAATTGTAGACCAGGGAAATCCCAGATTTTGAATATTATTTTCATTATCTGGAATAACTGTTGAACCAGAAAGGTCGTTCACAGTACCTGTTTTAACGGCAAGTGGCGTAATAAACTGAAAAATTGAAAAAACAAAAAAAGGAACAAAGATAAGCGCAATCAATAATCTAGAATGTCTTCCCCTTTTTTCCATCCTCAAATTCATCCTTTGATTTGTAGATAATTACAAATGCAATTAAGGAAAGGATTGATCCTATAAAAAGAAAACCAAATGAAAAAATACCAATGACAGAACCTACAATTGCCACATCAAAATTCTGACGTTTCAAACACACAATTGCACCAAGAAGAGCAAAAATTGAAAATATTAATATTATTAAAGTGCAGCTAGAGCTGTTGAAATCAATAGGCTCCTCGTCACCTTCACCCTCATTTAAAATGATGTTATCCTCATAGTTTATTAGAGGTGTGACCAATATTTCCCGTTTAAAGGACTTATAACCAGGGTAGGATATCTCTAGGTTTTTCACACCAAGAGCTATTTCATGTCTTAAAAAAACGCCTTTTGAGTCTGTTGTTTCATTGATTCCGTCAATCCTGATATTTGCATCTGAAAGTGAATTATTTATAGAGTCAAGCACTGTTATCTTGACAGTTCCAGTTAATCCCACACCAGATGCAATATCCAAAGAAGATTCAACAAAAACATTACTGAACAGAGCTGTATTAAGACCAATTGCAAACACGCAAACCAGAATCAATGCAGCAATCATTGGTTTATTTGTCCGAGGTTTGATCTTAGAAAGAATTGTCTTTCTTGGCTCTCCATGCTCTTCCCATGAGCATTCAAAATTTGTTTCCGAATCCTTGCATTCGGCCTTAATTGAAAAATCTGTTTTACATTTAGGGCAGGTAACTGTATGTTTTTTTTCATCTTCTTTTATGTCCAAAATGAACTCATGTTTACACTTTGGACAAATGGTCCTCCCCTTCATTAACGGTGACACCAATGAGACATATGTAAACTAAGTTAAGTATATTTCTAAAAATTTTAAGTTTAAAAAAATATTATATCTATAAACCAAAAATTTGAAAAGACTTTTTTAATATTGGCAAAAACTTCAAGAATCTAAAGATATAAGCATCTGAATAGAATTTGAATTTGTAATTTCTTGGAGTTTTAAGATAAATCTGAATAATTTCATAATCATTAGAATTTTTTTGATTTTGAACCCTTAGAGAACCATCAAACTTCCCATTTTTCTTATCAGGAGCAATAACAGAAACATTAACAGTTATCTTCCCATCATTTGGAGAAAGAAATTTACCAGATTCTGGGCTAAATGACCATGTCCCCCAATTTGGAAATGACATAATCTCCCAATTTAATAACGAATCAGAATCCCCTATGTTCTGAACTTGAAAACTACCATTAATCATTTCTCCGGTTTTAACATCCTCCCAATGTAAATTTCCCTCACAAAATAAATCAGCATCAACTGGATCCTCAGGGGGGTAATGACGAATTGTAAATACCTCATTGGTAAGAGGGGTTGGATAAGGATTTACATATTCCCAGACAATTTCTTTCTCGGGTGTCAATTCAAAAAATTTACCGGTGTCTCCAACACATATAAGTGTATTCCCATTGTAAAGTCTCTGAACCCCAGAAAGGTAAGTTGCATAAAAATCCTCAGGATTTGGGGCAGTATATCTCCAGATCTGTTCTTCTGGTCCATACGCTGAGCCTGGTTCAAGATAATAATACCCATTGCTATCAACTGGGGGAACTATCTCATCAATAGATGAGTATTCCAGACCTGGACGGTGTTTACCATTACAAAATACTAATATATTACCTTCACCAAGAAATCCAGGTTCTACCCATCTAGCATCATGCTGGTCGAAGAACTTTTGGTCATCTATATCTCCTGCACGATATGCCTTTGGATTACCCCAACGATAGAGTATGTCGCCCCCTTTACCGTAATTTCCACCTGTATGACTAGCAGCCTCTTCAGTGGTAGTACTATGATCGATTACCCAAATCTCGCTTTGTCCTCTTGCACTTATCAATATTTGATCGAATTCCTCATTATAATCAACTGAATTCACATGTTGCCAGTCACCCAACAAAATTCTAATTGGAAAATTAATATCAATCAATTCAGGATGATCTGCGACTACTCCAAAATTATCTTTTGTATTATCAAAATCTTGTATCAAGTGATCCCAGACATGCCATTCCCAAACAATGTCGCCGGTCTTAGGACCTGTTGGCTCTACCTCGATTATTTTATCTGGCCAAACATAATCAAATAAAATCATGTTGGGGTTAAGGCCTGCATTAATTGCCTCCTCTTTGGTTTTATATTCCCAAGCAATCATAAGAAAATTTCCATTTGGTAAAGGTTCAATATCATGATGTAAACAATGTTGTTCGTTCGAATATTCAAATTCCCAAAGAAGTGAACCAGCCCAATTATATTTTTCAACCCTTCCTGTGATTCCACCACCCCAAAAGGTTGGATTGATGTATGGTAAGCATGAACGTATAAGATCGCCATTATCAAGTAGGTAAACACCCATACCTTGTAAGTAATCGCTATCCCAACTATGAACTATGGATCCATTGTTATCAATCATATATGTATGAGTTGAGTATTCTGGTGTATATAGTATATAACCTCTGAAAGTGTTAGAATATTTTACATATTTTTGTTTTAATGTTTTAGTTAATGTTAAAGGGCTAAGAAACGTCCCTATTAACAAGAAGATGATAAAAATGAAAATTATCTTTTTATAAACAAACCTTCTCATTATGTTATTCATCTCTAAATTACCTATTTTTTAGATATAACTTATTGAATAATAAAATTTTCTAATATTATATTATATAAATAAAATTGTTAAATATTACATTTTTAATATTTTTATTGGTGAATATGAGACTAAAAAAATGATATTGCCCACTCCATTATATTTAAATAATATTCATTTATACGCTTAATCTAACAAGGCGGTTATCATATGGCAAGATTTCCAGAAGCAGAAGCACGCTTACTAATTAAAAAGATATGTATGAAATGTGGTGCAACAAACGCTCCAAAAGCAGAAAGATGCAGAAGATGCAGATCCAAAGAGTTAAGAGTCAAAGCCAAGGAAGGAAGAGGAGTCTGATTTTTTCTTAAAAACCGTCACCTTTAAGTGTTACATTTTATTTTTAAAAATTAAGGTAGAGGGTTTATGCCTGAAACAAAGACAAAAAAAACTGAAGATTTCAATGAATGGTACAATGAAATCGTAGAACTTGCAGACTTATGTGATAAGAGATATCCAATAAAAGGCATGAATGTTTGGAGACCCTATGGCTGGGAGTTGATGAACAATGTTGATAAGTTAATAAGGGAGGAAATGTTCTGCTCAGATCATAAAGAGGTCTGTTTTCCCTTGTTGATCCCAGAGTCCTCTTTTAAAAAAGAAGAAGAACATATAGAGGGTTTTGGAAGTGAGGTCTATTGGATCACCCACGCAGGTCTTAACAAGCTTGAGGAAAGATGGCTCCTAAGACCAACCTCTGAAACAGCCATGTATCCAATATTTTCATTGTGGATACGTTCACATGCAGACCTTCCATTGAAAACCTTTCAAATCGTAAATACATTCAGATATGAGACCAAACAGACCCGTGCATTCATAAGGGTTAGAGAAATCCATTTTTTTGAGGCGCATACCTGTCATGTTGATTTTGAAGATGCGGAAAGGCAGATAGCTGAAGATAAGAATATTGCAGACAATCTTTTCAAAAAATTATGCCTACCTTATTTTTTCAGTAAAAGGCCAGAATGGGATAAATTTGCCGGAGCTTTTTATACCATAAGTATTGATGTACTAATGCCCTCTTTAAGAACCCTTCAACTTGGTTCAATTCACCAATATAAAGATAATTTTGCCAAACCATATGAGATAACTTATGAAGCTGAGGATGGTTCCCATAAGAATTGTCATCAGACCACCTATGGCATGAGTGAGAGAATATTGGGTGCATTGGTCGGAATTCATGGAGACAATAAAGGCCTTGTTCTACCACCAGGTGTAGCACCAATACAAGTTGTTATAATACCTATTATTTTCAAGGAAAAGGAAAAAATAGTTTTGGACGCCTGTGAAAAATTGCATGATAAACTTGAATCTGCAGGAATAAAATCACACATTGATAATCGTGATATTACACCTGGGAACAAATACTATGATTGGGAACTGAAAGGAATACCTATTCGAATTGAGATTGGACCAAGGGATATAGATAAAAATGAGGTTGTAATGGTCAG
>Ga0272442_10011470_pt1 | contig 10809 bp, 7 predicted proteins | sample SSMForm2O_FD_200262 | JGI IMG/M metagenome (GOLD analysis project Ga0272442, IMG submission 200262) | Marine sediment archaeal communities from Little Sippewissett salt marsh, Falmouth, MA, United States - SSM-Form-2O | ecosystem: Environmental > Aquatic > Marine > Wetlands > Sediment ... | reverse complement strand
ATTCTTTATTCTCTTCGCCCTCCTTCTCTATCTATTGGTAGAGCCTAAACTTATATACCACGACATTGACCAGCTAAGTGCTGGACGTATTTACACATCAGCTATGACCGTTTTCACTGATTTCCACTCATATCCTGGCAAAATCGTCGATTACTTAGCTGCAAGGCTTTCTCAATTTTTTTATTTCTCCTGGGCTGGAACCTTGATTATTAGTGCGTTAGCAGGCTTTTTGTGTCTCGCAACCGATAAATTAATTGCAGTTATGGGTGCCGAAAAACTCCGCCCAATAAGATTCATACCACCCATTTTAATTCTTGCCCAGTACGGTCGTTATTACCACTATCTACATCAATACTTAGCGATTCTAATAGCATTATTTCTTCTTTATATATACATAAAAATACCGTTACTTAATACCAGCCATAGACTTATAGTCTTTTTGATTTTCTCCGCTCTGGTTTATGCAACAGCCGCCCAGGCATACCTTGTTTTCGTGTTTCTTTGCCTGTTTTTTGACTTTTTTAGAAGAAAATACAGACTTGCAAGCCTATTGTCTTTTGTCTCTGCTCTGCTTATTCCTTGTATTGCCGGTATATTCATTTTCGGCCTATACTTACAAGAGGCATATCGCTGCTTATATTTTTATCCTCCTGAAGCTGATAAAGGTGAGGTTATTCTCGTATTTGCCTTTTTAATATTCTTTCCTGTTACCGCCTTTATCTGTGCCTTTTTCGCATTTTTGTCCCAAAAAAACCAATTGCGCCCAAAAAAAGCTAAGCATAAACACCGATTTTTAGACTATTATCGCAAAAGCGGACTTATCTGGCTTCTGCAAACATTGGCCCTGCTTGGACTTACACTCGGAACTTTCTTTTTAACCTACAATAAATTGGGCAGAATGCACCGCCGTATTGATTATTTTGCTACTTACAGTATGTGGCACGATTTGTTGGATGAAGTAAACAAACTGCCTGTTGAGCAGTATGATATGTTTGTCTGCCATGATGTAAACATGGCGCTTTTTCACACCGACAGGCTGCTTTATGACATGTTTTCATATCCGCAACACTATTCGGCCCTGTTACTTACAGCCGAAAGGCCTGAGAGTCAAAGATTTGTAATGCGAGATTGGTTAAAGAGATGCGCTACACTCTATGAAGTTGGCAATATCAACGAAGCTGAAAATGCCGCTACTGAGGCATATGTAATTTTGTATTATTATCCGGTATGCCTGCAGAGACTTGTGCTGATAAGTATTGTAAAGGGTCGCACAGATGTCGCTCGTACTTTTCTGCGACTTCTTAGGAAGGATTTTTTATATAAAAAATGGGCGGATAAATACTTAGAAAAACTTGAGAGCGACCCGCTTTTATCAAATGACAAAGAAATTCAGCGTATACGTTCCTTCATGCTTGATAAAGACAGTGTGGAAAGGCCCACCCCACAGGATTTTTTTCTCAAAAACCAGAATAATAAGCTGGCTTTCGAATATTTGATAGCTTTCTGCTTATTGACCGAGCAGTATTCGGCTGCGGCTAACAGTGTTAAATATCTCGACAACTTTGATTATCCTAAAGGCCTGATACCGCGGCATTTAGAAGAAGCTATTTTGCTTTTTACTGCCCGTACCGGTAGTGTGGTTGATTTGCATGGACGGCAGATAAATGCCAATACGCTCAAACGGTTTGAAGATTTTATGCGCTTCAGTGAATATTATAAACAGAACCCGCAGGCCGGTGCTGAAGCGCTAACCCAGAGGTTCGGAGATACATACTATTATTATTTGATATATAAGTCAGAGTTGTTGGAATGAAGAATAGAGTTTCTTATCTGCTTTTATTAGCTGTAGTTATGGCATTTTTGCTTTGTGCCCTTTATTGCAGGTTTGCTGCAGAACGGCTTGTTATCATTGAATATTAATCTGTCGCTCGGCCGACAAGAATACGCCCGGATTATAGCCAAACCGTTATCCCGTCGAATATTGCGCCATTAAACTTTATGGTGGAAGAAGATGGCTCCCGCTATTTTGTGAAAATATACTCGAAACAAGGCATTGCTGTTGAAATTGTCAGCCGTTCACCGAAAATTGTGATTCCTCAGAGGCAATGGCGAGCACTTCTAAATGTGAATAAAGGGGAAAAACTGTATTTTGGTGTTTTTGTGAAGGAAAATAATGGCCGATGGAAGCGATTTACACCAATTAGCAACACAATCGCCGATGATAGCATAGATAAGTTCATTGTTTACAGGAAGATATATCCATTGTACAGCAAGTGGAATGAGATGGGTATTTATCAGCGCGATCTTGAAAGCTATGAAGAATCGGTTGTTTTACATAATAAGTCCTTTGATTATGCATGTGTTAATTGCCACAGCTTTCTAAATAATAAAACTGAGAAAATGCTGATGCATGTGCGCAGTAGAAATGGGCCTTCGATGTTGTTAATCGAGGATGGAAAGGCCTCAAACGTTAATTCTCAAACACAATTCGGCTCAGCCCCTATGGGTCATACGGCCTGGCACCCCAGCGGCCGGATGATTGTATTCACGATATACAGGGTGCGCCAGTTTTTTCATACTGTGCGAAGTGAAGTTCGTGATGTGGTTGACCTTGATTCATCAATGGGTTACTACGTTTTTGAGTCTGAAGAGCTTAAAAGTAATGCGGGAATTTCCCGCCAGGACTATCTTGAAACTTTTCCCACATGGTCGGCAGACGGCCGTTACCTGTATTTTTGCAGTGCGCCAATATTGTGGTCGGACCGGAACAAAGTGCCTCCGGAACGATATGAAGAAAGCAAATATGACCTGGTGCGCGTCAGTTACGATATTGAAAGCGATACGTGGGGCCAGCTTGAAACAGTGCTTTCTGCCAAGGATACTGGTTTGAGCATTATTCAGCCGAGGATTTCACCGGATGGTAAGTTTTTGCTTTTTTGTATGTGTGAGTACAGCGGTTTTCCCGCATTCCAAAAGAACAGCGATTTATACCTTATGGATTTAGGCACGGGTCAGTATGAGCGTCTGGGCTGTAATAGTGAAGAATCCGAATCGTGGCATAGCTGGTCAAGTAATAGTCGATGGATAGCATTCAGCAGCAAAAGAGGCGGTGGTTTATTTAGTAAAGTTTATTTCAGCTATGTAGATAAAGATGGAAAAGTTTACAAACCTTTTGTGCTTTCGCAGAAAGATGCGGCTTTTTATGACTCTTTTGTCAAGTTGTATCAATTGCCGGAGCTTGTCTCATCAGCTATCCCTGTAATGGGCGAAGGTTTAGCACATGTAGTTCGTTTGCCGAGAGAAGGTTTGGGTCAGATTGCTGTTACTTCCGCCACTGCACCAGCGGGCAGTTCCGGGCCGTGCCAGAGGGGTGTTGATTAGTAACATAACGAGAAGATTTAGTTCTTCCTATTTCAATACCACCTGTTTTAACTGGTGGATGGAAACATCCGCCAAAGGCGGACGGGCAAAGCCTGAACACGGCAATGCCGCCAGTTAAAGGCATCTTAAGTTTGAGCATTTTTAGTATTGATTTAACCCTTTCAATCGTTTATCATCCTAACTTTGATTTAAAAGTACTATATTTAACCCTTATTGTGGTTGTAAGTGCCACAGAGTATTTTTAAGGAGGTTCATTTATGCAGGTTCAGAATCAAAATAAAGTCAAAACCGAAAAAATAACCCGTCGTGACTTCATCGGTTCCGTTGCGGCTGCAGCAGCTTTTACCATTGTCCCCCGACACGTTTTAGGCGGCGCCGGTCACACACCGCCGAGTGAAAAGCTCAATATTGCCGGTGTAGGCGCTGGTGGGATGGGCAGAAGTAACATTAAACACTGCAGCGGTGAAAATATCGTTGCCCTTTGTGATGTGGATGATGAAAGAGCGGCCGAGACCTACAAACTCCACCCCAAAGCTAAAAAGTACCGTGATTTCCGCAAGATGCTGGAAAAGCAAAAGGACATCGATGCTGTGATAGTTGCTACTCCCGACCACACCCACGCCACAATTGCTATGGCAGCGATGAGGATGGGCAAGCACGTTTATGTCCAAAAACCCCTTACACGTACCGTTTATGAGGCTCGTATGCTTACCAAAGCCGCCCGCAAATATAATGTGGTAACCCAGATGGGCAATCAGGGCCATTCAGGTGAGGGGATTCGTTTGATATGTGAATGGATATGGGATGGAGCAATCGGGCCGGTTCGGGAGGTACTCGCCTGGACAAATCGTCCTATCTGGCCACAGGGTATCGACAGGCCTGAAGGTTCATCTCCAATTCCTTCCACCCTGGATTGGGATCTCTGGCTTGGTCCGGCTCCTTACCGACCTTATGTTGACAAAGCTTATTTGCCCTTTGTTTGGCGGGGATGGTGGGACTTTGGATGTGGAGCGCTTGGAGATATGGCCTGCCATTTGCTCGACCCTGTTTTTTGGGCCCTTAAATTGGGTTATCCGTCCAGTATCGAAGCCTATGCAGCTAAAAATAATTCCAAGACCGCCCATTTGGAAACTGCGCCTTTGGCCTCGATAGTTCATTATAAATTCCCGGCCAGAGATGGTATGCCGCCGGTTAAACTGAGTTGGTATGACGGCGGATTAAAGCCGGAAAGACCCGAGGAACTGGAGCCTGACCGAAAGATGGGCAGCGTGATATTTGTTGGCGACAAGGGCAAATTGATGTGTGGTGAATACGGCGACCATCCACGCATCATTCCGGAAACCAAAATGCAGGAGTACAAAAAGCCGCCCAAAACACTGCCCAGAGTAGAAGGAACTCACGAACAGAACTGGATTGACGCGTGCAAGAAAGGCACACAAGCCTGTTCCAACTTCGATTATGCCGGACCGATGTCTGAAAGCGTTGTTATGGGTAATCTTGCTATTCGAAACCCAGGCCAGAAACTGGAATGGGATGGTGAGAATATGAAAGTTACAAATGTCCCTGAGGCCAATAAATACGTCAACGAGCCGTATCGAGAAGGATGGACTCTATAGGGGTAGTATTGGCGGTTTTGAGTATATGCAGCCGGATAGAAGGTACAGCCTTTCGTATTTTTGAGCATCTGGTTGATATGAAAGGAACTTGCTGTTTTGACAAAGGCGCTGGATGAATTGAAAGAGAAATCCTTATGAATACGATGGCCCGAGTCCCAACCCATAGGTCCTGAGACACACCGAGTTAATTAACAGTATCCGGACATCGGAGCCGCTGAACGAAGGAAAACAGATTGCAGGAGAAAGATAAATGGTTGAGAGATTAAAAGTTGTAGTTGTCTTGTTGGTTCTGGCGGCTATGTTTTCGAGTTCTTATGCAGAGCCCCAGAGAATATCGGTAGAATCTCATCCTGCCAGAGATATTTATCCCGGCTGGCGGTTAGGGGTCCAGATTTACTCCTTCAGGGAGTTCACATTTTTTGAGGCTGTGGACAAAACAGCCTCGCTTGGTCTTGACTGGATAGAATCTTACCCGGGACAGCGTTTCAGCGCCGAAAGACCTGACATGAAATTTCACCACACGATGTCGGCTCAAATGAAGGACGAAGCCAAAAAGAAGCTCGAAGATACCGGTATAAAGATGGTCAACTATGGAGTGGTGAGTCTGCCAAATGACGGGACTGAGTGCCGTAAAGTTTTTGATTTTGCAAAAGAGATGGGAATTGAAACCATTGTTTCAGAACCATCGCTTGAAGCGATGGAACTCGTGGACAGGCTCTGCCAGGAATACAAAATCAAAATGGGTATCCACAATCATCCCAAACCTTCAAAATATTGGCATCCCGACAGCATCTTAACCGCCTGCAAAGGACGCAGTAAATGGGTTGGCGCCACTCCTGATGTCGGTCATTGGCTGCGATCCGGCGTAAATCCCGTTGATGGCCTCAAAAAACTTGAAGGACGAATCATCAGCCTGCATTTGAAGGATATCAATGACGAGCATGAGGATGTAATATGGGGACGAGGAAAATGTGACGTCAGGGCAATGCTAATCGAGCTTGACCGCCAGAAGTTTCAAGGCGTTTTTTCGAACGAGTACGAAGCAAACTGGAAAAAGTCCGTACCTGATATACGTAAGTGCACCGAATATTTCAACAAAGTGGCTGCTGAATTGAAACCGGCAGGCTGGACTAATCTGTTAACGGAAGATTTGTCGAATTTCACATACGAACCCGGCAGTTGGATATTGGAGGATGGAACTCTTGCCAGAAATGCAAAGGGCAACATTTGGACAAAGCGGCAGTATGGTGATTTCGTTCTGGATTTGGAATTCAAAGTTGCGCAAAAGACCAACAGCGGCATTTTCTTCCGCACAGCCGACATCAAGGATTGTGTCCAGACAGGTATAGAGGTGCAGATATTTGACTCATATGGCAAAGATTCGAATAAACACTCCTGCGGAGCGATTTATGATTGTCTGGCGCCCAGCGAAAATACCACCAAAAAACCGGGGCTCTGGAACCGTATCACTATTATCTGCCAGGACAATAAAATCAACGTGGTTATGAACGGTCGGCAGATTATTGATATGGACCTGAACGAGTGGACTGAACCCCACAAAAATCCGGACGGCACTAAGAACAAGTTTAACACAGCATATAGGGATATGCCTCGAAAAGGCTATATTGGCTTTCAGGACCACGGTAACCCCGTGTGGTATCGAAATATCAGGATAAAAACCCTGGATGAATAGTTGACATTTTTTTGCGAAGGAAAGATATTCGCCGACTTGAGTAAATCGAGGTATATGTAGATGGCGCTTTTGTTGGGATACGATGTAGGAAGTTCGTCGATAAAAGCGACTTTGATGGATGCTCAAACAGGTAAGGTACTTGCGAGTGCAACCTCACCGGAAAAGGAACTGGAGATTATAGCTGAGCGACCCGGCTGGGCAGAGCAGCATCCGCGTATATGGTGGGAAAATGTCATATCGGCTACTGGGAAGATTAAGGCCGAAGCGGAATTTGACACTTCTGATGTAAAAGCGATTGGAATTTCTTATCAGATGCACGGCCTGGTGGTTGTTGACAAAAACCAGCGTGTATTAAGAGCTGCTATAATCTGGTGTGACAGCAGGGCGGTGCAAAACGGTCACCAGGCGGCTCGCGACATTGGCCCTGAAAAATGCCTTGAGAGACTGCTTAACCTGCCGGGTAATTTCACAGCTTCTAAATTAAAGTGGGTGATGCAGAACCAGCCGGATATTTATTCTAAAATCCACAAAATAATGCTGCCCGGCGATTATATATCGATGAAAATGACTGACCGGATAGCAACCACGCCCTCAGGCTTGTCAGAGGGGATAATGTGGGATTTTCAGCAGCAGGGAATTGCCGAACTTGTGTTGGATTATTATGGTATTTCAGAAGATTTGATTGCAGAAGTTGTGCCGACATTTTCCATTCAGGGCCAATTGACTAAGGCCGCGGCCGATGAACTTGGCCTAAAAGCTGGAACCGTCATTGCGTATCGGGCCGGTGACCAGCCGAATAACGCATTATCCATTAACGTATTAAATCGCGGCGAAGTAGCCGCCACAGCCGGCACTTCCGGCGTCGTTTACGGAATCACCGATAAGGCTGATTTCGACAGCAAATCGAGGGTAAACACATTTGTGCATGTCAATTACTCGCCCGATGAGCCGCGATATGGTGTGTTGTTGTGTCTTAACGGAACTGGCATATTGAATAGCTGGCTGCGGCGAATACTTGGTGGTAACACCAGTTACGACCGGATGAACGAGTTAGCTGTGCAGGCGTCTGTCGGCTGTGACGGACTTGTGATTTTGCCTTATGGCAACGGCGCCGAAAGGACCCTGGAGAACAGGGACATTGGCGCATCTGTTTACGGCTTGAACTTTAACACGCATAATACTTCACATCTATTGCGCGCTGCTCAGGAGGGCATTGTTTTCGCCTTAAATTACGGCCTTGGAATAATGGCACCGATGGGTGTCCGGGTCCGGACAGTAAGGGCGCCGAACGCCAATATGTTCCTAAGCCCTTTATTTGGCCAAGTCTTTGCCACGGTTACACAATCTGTTGTGGAATTATATAACACCGATGGCTCGCAGGGAGCTGCCAGAGCCGCTGGCGTCGGGGCCGGTATTTATAAGAATTTTACAGATGCCTTTATCGGCTTGAAACCTGTTAAAACGATTGAGCCTGATGAAAAATTAACACCGGCTTATAAACAGGCATATGAAAAATGGAAAAATATTTTGGAATATGAATTGGAAAGGAATTAACAAAATGGCGGCTGACAAATCTCTCCACAGTATATGCAGATGGACTTTTAATCCCGGAAAGGGCGGGTTTGTACCTTCTGATATGAGACCCGAATGGGCCTATGATAAATTCAACACCGTCGATATGGTCAAACTGGTTAAGGAAAAGATTGCCCCGCGAATGCCGGATAACGTCGAGCTTGGGATAGAATTGCATTATGATATGGAAGTAGATGAACAAAATGCCCCGGAGGTGGCCGATGCTTTGGTTGATGCCGGATTGTATCTGGCAATAGTAACACCCGGCGCCCACGCCCATTTTGCATATGGAGGAATAGCTTCTCTGGACCCGGCTGAGCGTAAAAGAGCAGATGAGTTCGGCATAAGGGCGGTTGACATTGGCTATGGGCCTTTGAAGAAAGCCTGGCACCCCGACCCTGCAAAAGCGCCCTCACTAATACTCTGGAACGGGTCATTTGGTTACGATTTGGCTACTATCGGCATCAGGCAAATGTACCAGAACCTCAAAGAAAGTGTCGCCGAATTATGTAAGTATGAGCAGAAAGCCGGCGGCGCGTTCTTCGTATGTTTTGAGCCCAAGCCTAACGAAGGACACCCGGCAATGTTAATCCCAACGGTCGCAAGTGCACTATTGTTCTGGAGGAGGCTCGAGGAAGAATTCGGCGTCCCACGGGCCAAAAAGGGAGTAAACAAGGAATTCGGCCATTCGGAGATGATAGGCCTCGACCACGTTTACGATAGCGTTGAAGAACTCGATAACGATGCGATGGTTCATATGCATCTGAACAGCCAGGGATATAACGATGGAATTATTCTCGGCGGGCCGGGAAAGTACGATATTGACCACGGTGCGAGAATTAACGGTATGAATATTGCCATCGCCGGACTTATCCAGGAATATGGTTTTACCCGCTGGAAGGGCCACGACATGCAAACCCGCCCGTATGATAACGCTGAACAGGGAATTGACAGGGTAATAAGAAGCATATTGAGTTGGGAGGCCTGTGAAAAGGCCGCCCGACAACTGGATACCGCACAGTTAATGAAGTATCTACAGCAGCGCGAAACCGCAAAGGCTGAAGATATGGTCAGAGCAGCAGTTGTTGAAGCTCAGCAGGCTTTTGACAAGATGTATAAATAGGTGATTTTACCAATGAAGAAGAACAGAACCATAAATCGGCGTCAGTTTATAAAAAAAGCTGTAACTACCGCAGCTGGTGTTACTTTTCCTTATTTTGTACCCTCGTCAGTTTTGGGCAAGGCCGACGGCGTCGCTGCCAGCAATAGAATTACGTTAGGCTGTATCGGGACCGGCAATCAGGGTGTTCAGGATATGAGGGGATTTCTTCAAAATGAAGATGTGCAGGTTGTGGCCGTATGTGATGTCAATACCGCCAGTTACGGCTATAGAAGCGCCAAGCAGTACCTCGGACGCGAGCCGGGCAGGAAAATCGTTAATGACTATTACGCTGCAAAAACCCGCTCCGGCCGGTACGAAGGCTGCGATGCTTATAATGATTTTCGTGAAATTATCAATCGTGACGACATCGATGCTGTTCTCATCGTAACACCGGACCACTGGCACGCTGTTATGACAGTTATGGCCGCTAAGGCCGGCAAGGATATTTACTGTGAAAAGCCGCTTTCTTTGACTGTTGCCGGAGGCAGGGCAATTGTACAGGCCGTAAAGAAGTACGGCGTTATTCTGCAGACCGGCACGCATCATCGTTCAACTCAGCAGGTGCGTTTTGCCTGCGAACTTGTACGAAACGGGCGAATCGGAAGGCTCAAGAGAATAATTGTAAACCTCGACCGTCATCCGGTGCGTTTTCCGATTGAATCCTGGCAGCCTATGCCTGTTCCCGATGGTTTTGACTATGATATGTGGCTTGGGCCAGCTCCGTGGGCTCCTTATCACAAACATCGGTGTCTTTATACGTTCCGTTTTGGCAGGGATTATTCGGGGGGCGAAACGACAAATACCGGCGCCCATTGTTTCGACATTGCCCAGTGGGCCAACGGTACCGACCGCACAGGCCCTATTGAGTTCGAGGACCTCGGCAGTGAGTTTCCCCCAAAAGACGCACTTTTCAATACTGTAAGCAAGGTCCATTTTCGTGCCCGTTATGCGAATGGCGTTGAACTGCTCTGTACGCCCAACCCCCGTCACGAAGCCGCTCGTTTTGAAGGCACTGAGGGGTGGATTGATGCCAACTGGTACGAATGCAGGCCTTATCCTGAATCGCTCAAAGATTCAATAATCGGCCCTGATGAAATACATCTATACGAAAGCAACGACCATTATCGAAATTTCATCGATTGCGTCAAAACCCGCCGCGAGCCTGTTGCCCCCGTTGAGGTCGGCCATCGTTCGGCGACAATCTGCCACCTTGGAAATATTGCAATGTTGCTGAAACGCAAAATCCGCTGGGACCCCGATAATGAGCGTTGTATCGATGATGAGCAGGTAAATCGTATGCTGAGTAAGTCTATGCGCTGCCCGTGGCATCTGTAAACAGCCTTATCTACGGGCTTAAGGTCTTTCATTTGCATATCTTATATTGG
>Ga0272442_10011469_pt1 | contig 10811 bp, 5 predicted proteins | sample SSMForm2O_FD_200262 | JGI IMG/M metagenome (GOLD analysis project Ga0272442, IMG submission 200262) | Marine sediment archaeal communities from Little Sippewissett salt marsh, Falmouth, MA, United States - SSM-Form-2O | ecosystem: Environmental > Aquatic > Marine > Wetlands > Sediment ... | reverse complement strand
GTCGGCCCGGGCGTCGGCGTAGGCGGCCTCGCCGGCCACGTTGTGCAACTGGTCCGGGTCCTTCGCCAGGTCGTAGAGTTCCTCGGCCGGCCGCTTCGCGAACGCCAGGTCGTAAAACGGGCGGACCTTCGGGTCGTCCCGATGCTCCAGGATATAGGTTTTCGTGGGTCCGCCGTCGCAGTCGGCGTACCCCTGGCCGCGCGCGGACCCCTCCGGCACACCGGCCGGCCAGAGCTCCGGCTTGAAGTTACGGATGTAGAGATACCGGTCCGTCCGGAGGGCGCGGTGCGGGTACCCCTCCGTGCTCGGGTACGCCTGGGCCGGCGTGTGGCGTTCGCGGCCCGTGAGGACGTGGTCGCGCGTGGCATCAACACGGCCCTCCTTGCCGCTGCGCAAGAGCCCGAGTAGGCTCCGGCCCGTCATGACGTCCGGCACGGCGACCCGGGCGGCCTCGAGCAGCGTCGGGGCGAGGTCCGTGAACGAGACGAAGTCCGTCACGCGGCGGCCGCCCTTCACCTCGGCCCCCCATCGGATGGCGAGCGGCATCCGCACGCCGCTGTCGTACAGGTTGCACTTGTGGCGGGGGAACGGGAAGCCGTTGTCGCCGCTCATCACGACGATCGTGTTCTCGAGCTCGCCCGCCTCTTCGAGGAGGCGGACGGCCTTGCCGACGTCACCGTCCCAGCGCTGGACCTCGAAATAGTAGTCCGCCACGTCGTGGCGGACGGCCTCGGCGTCGGGCAGGTCGGCGGGCAGACGGATCTTGGTGATGTCGATGCCACTCTTCGCCCCGCTCTGCCACTTGTACGGCCGGTGCGGGTCGGACGTGCCCAGCCAGAAACAGAACGGTTTGCCCTCGGGCCGCTGCTTCAGGAAGTCGGCCAGCCCCTTGAACTGCGGCCCGGCGGGATGGCGCGTGCGCCCGAGGGCCTTCCAGTTGCCGGGCCCCCACGCCTTCCGCCAGTGGCCGACGGCGTACCCGGCGTCCTCCAACAGGAGCGGGAAGACGGGGTGCTTCGGATGGAGCGTGCTCCACAGGTTCGCCCCCTGCCCGAGGCGCCAGTGCCACTGGCCGGTCATGAGGGCGTTGCGGCACGGCGTGCAGGACGGGGCGGCGACGAAGGCGTGCTCGAACAGGACGCCCTCGCGGGCCAGCCGGTCGAATGTCGGCGTCTTGACGACCGGGTCGCCGTAGGCGCCGGCGTGCGGCCAAGCCCAGTCGTCGGCGAGGCAGAAGAGGATGTTCGGCCGGTCGTCGGCGGCGGGTGCGCCGCGGACGCCGCGGACGGAGAAGGCCGCCAGGGCGGCCGCGGACACGGCCGCGGTGTGCAGGAAATCGCGTCGGTTCATCGTGTGTACCCCTTATGTTTACGCGCCGAGTAAACTCGGCGGCTAAATGTAACAGGGCGCCGGGTGCCACTGGCGGCTTGCCCGCCAGTGCGCCTCGATATTCAGAGAACACTGGCTGACAAGCAGCCAGTGGCACACGGCAACTCGAGCGCGGCGGGTACGGAGACCCGCCGCGCCTCACTACGGCGCAGCCTCGCCGGGCGGCGGCGTGGTGTCCGGATTGACGACGTGGGCCAACCACGGGCCGTAGCGGGTGATGAGCGACTCGGTGCGGAAGGTGTCCTCAAGGACCTTGACGTCGCCCTCCAGGATGTACGCCGCCCCCGCCGTGCCGCGCACCGGTTCCATGGTCATGCGGAAATCGAAATGCAGATGATCCTTGCCGTCGGCGAACCGCATCTTGACCTGGCCGGCGGATGCGAGCCAGACGTGGTCCTCGCCGGCGGCGTGGACCCATCGGTAGGCGGGGACGCCGTCGGCGCGGAGCCAGCCGTAGCGTTTCTTCTCCGGCAGTTCGAGGAAAACGTACTCGAAGTCCGGGTCGGCCGTTCCGATGGGGGCGGCCTTCTTGCGGAAGAGGACGATCTGGACCTTGTCCTCGCGGGCAAGTTGGAAGGTGGCGGACTCGTAGCGGACGGCCTCGTCGGGCCCGCCGGTCGTGTAGCGGATGACGGCCTCGGGCCGGCCGCAGCCCGCCGCCAGGGCGAGGGCGACCGCGGCGACGATCAGCGCCGGGGCCGGGGGGATGCGGGGCATATGCGATCTCCTGTGTGTGCAGCGGCGCGAGAGGGCGGCCCGCCTTCGCAACGGCGCGCGGCCCGCGAGCGGGCCGGCGAACACGAACCGCGTCGCGCCGGTGGCGCCTTAGCGACAATTCGAGGGTCGCCCCATTGAGCCGCCGGGCTTGCCCGGCGCGTGCCTTGCGGACGCGCCGGTGCAAACGCGCCCTGCAAGCAGGGCGGCTAACTGTGACAGCGCCTCACGCCGACGCCTCCTTCGCGTAGGCCGTCAGGCGCTCTACCACGTCCGGGTGCGCGTCGGCCACGTTGGTCGTTTCGCCGATGTCCTCGGCGAGGTCGTAGAGTTCGGGCGGGGCGTCGGGTTTCTTGTTGGTATCGAGCCAGACGGCCTTCCATCGGCCGGCGCGGACGGCCCGTTTGCCGCCCTGGCTCGGAAACTCCCAGTACAGGTACGCGTGTGGGGGCTGCGTGCGGCCGGTGAGTTCCGGCAGAAACGAGATCCCGTCGATGCCGTCGGGCGCCGCGACGCCGGCCACCTCGCACGCCGTGGGCAGAAAATCGTAGAACGCCGAGACGTGGTCGCTGGTGCGTCCGGGCGGGATGCGTCCCGGCCACCAGGCGATGGCGGGGACGCGGATGCCGCCCTCGTACAGGTCGCGCTTGATGCCGCGCAGCGGCCCGTTGGAATCGAAGAACGCCGGATCGTGTCCGCCCTCCTTGTGCGGCCCGTTGTCGCTGGAAAAGAGGACGAGCGTGTCGCCCGCGATGCCGTACTCCTTCAGGCGTGCGACGATGCGGCCGATGTCGCGGTCCATCCGATGGACCATGGCCGCGAACCCCTTCTCGACCTCCGGCCAGTCCTCGCCGGCGAACGGGCCGTAATCGGGCACCTCCATGCCGTGCCGGCCCACCACGTGGTGCTCGTTGTTGGCGTGGGGAATGGTGTACGGCAGGTAGAGGAAGAACGGCCGGTCGCGGTGCCGGTCGATGAAGGCCAGGGCCTCGTCGGTCATCATGTCGTGGGAGTAATCGACGCGTTTCGTGGACGCCCCGCCCCTGCCCTTGGCGTACCCCTTGGTAGCGGTGACGACCTCGTTGCGAAGGTGGACCTTCTCGCCGTCGCGCCAGATCCAGGCCGGGTAATAGTTGTGGGCGTGAACCTGGTTGAGGTATCCGAAGAAGCGGTCGAAGCCCTGCTTCAGGGGAACGCCGGTCGTGCCTTCCTCGCCCAGGCCCCATTTGCCGATGCAGGCGGTGGCGTAGCCGGCGGTCTTGAGGCACTCGGCCACGGTGAGGCGCTCGGGCTCCAGGCACTGGCCCTGGCCGGGCGTCGTGGCGTGGCCGATGTGCAGGCCGGTCATCACGGTGAACCGCGAGGGCGCACAGACCGTGGAGCCGGCGTAATGCTGGGTGAAGCGGACGCCCTCGGCGGCCAGGCGGTCGAGGTTGGGCGTCCGGAACCGCTTCTGGCCGTAACAGCCGAGGTCGCCGTAACCAAGGTCGTCGGCGAGGATGAAGACGATGTTCGGCCGCTTGCGGGGGCCGTCGGCGGCCGAGGCGGCGTCGGCGTTGCGCCGGGCGGCGGGGGTGCAGGCGCCGGCGGCGGCCGCAGCGGCGGCGGCGAGGTGCCCGAGAAAACGGCGGCGGTTCATGAGGGCTCTCCCGTATGGCGTACGGTGCGGCGCCGCAGTGCGAACGGCACGCGCCCTGCAAGCAGGGCGGCTGAATATCGCGCTCGAACGTTTCTACTATAAGGCGGAGACGGGCGAGTGCAACCTTTCGCCGACCTTTAATGCGGGGCACATTGCCCCCCTCCGCGCCGTTCGGGGTATGCTGGGGGCGGTTGGCCGGGCCACACACGACGTGCCGCGGCACGCCGAGGCCTACGCGCTCCCGGCCGGGCCACACACGACGTGCCGCGGCACGCAGCGGCCTACGGCTCCCGGCCGGGCCACACAGCCGTTGAGGCTCAGGCCCCGAACACAAGTTCAGCCCTGCGGCCGAATCGGCCGATATCGACTGACGGACCCCCGGCCGTCCCACGCAGCGGCCGGCCAATCGCAAAGGGCATTCCATGTGCGGCATCGTCGGGTATCTGGGGACGAAGCAGGCGTATCCGATCCTCCTCGAAGGGCTGAAGCGGCTGGAGTACCGCGGGTACGATAGCGCGGGCGTGGCGCTGGCGCAGGACCGGGACGGGCACCTGACGGTCGTCAAGACCCAGGGCCGCATCGCCGTCCTGGAGGCCCGGATGGAGGGGCAGGACACCTCCGGCACCCTGGGCATCGCCCACACCCGGTGGGCCACCCACGGGGCGCCCACGCAGGTGAACGCCCATCCCCACACGGACGCGAGCGGCCGACTGGCGGTGGTCCATAACGGGATCATCGAGAACTGGTCGGCGCTGAGGCGGCTGCTGGAGTCGGAGGGCGTCGCGTTCGCCAGCGACACCGACACGGAGGTCCTCGCCCACCTCTTCGCCCGCTATTACGAGGGCGACATCGAGAAGGCGGTGCAGGCGGGCCTGGCGGAGGTGCGGGGCGCCTACGGCATCGCGGTCATCCACGCCGACGAGCCGGACGTCCTCGTCGCCGCCCGCAACGGGTCGCCGCTCATCGTGGGCGTCGGCGAGGGGGAGTACGTCGTCGCCAGCGACGCTGCCGCCATCATCGAGCACACCACCAACGTCATCTACCTGGACGACGGCGAGATGGCGGTCATCCGCCGCGACGGGCTCATGACCGCCACCGTCGACGCCGTCCCCACGCACAAGCAGGTCCAGCAGGTGGAATGGAGCCTGGAGCAGATCGAGAAGCGCGGGTACCCGCACTTCATGCTGAAGGAGATCATGGAGCAGCCCGACAGCCTCGCCGACGCAATGCGCGGCCGGCTGGACGCCGAGACCGGCGAGGTGCACCTGGGCGGCATCCGCGACGTCGGCCAGACGCTGGCCCACGCCCGGCGGGTCATCCTGACGGGGTGCGGGACGGCGTGGCACGCGGGGCTCGTGGGCGAGTTCCTCTTTGAGGACCTCGCGCGCATTCCCACCGAGGTCGAGTACGCCAGCGAGTTCCGCTACCGCAACCCGATCATCGACGAGGGGACCGTCGTCATCGCCATCAGCCAGAGCGGCGAGACGGCCGACACCCTGGCCGCCATCCGCGAGGCCCGCCTCAAGGGCGCTCTGACGCTGGGCGTGGTGAACGTCGTGGGGTCGACCATCGCCCGCGAGACCGACGCCGGCGTGTACCTGCACTGCGGACCGGAAATCGGCGTCGCCTCGACCAAGGCGTTCACGGGGCAACTCGCGGTCCTCCTCATGACGGCCATGTTCATGGGCCGGCGGCGGCACCTGGCGCCGCAGGAGGCGGCGGACCTCATCCGCAGCCTCCAGGCCGTGCCCGACCTCGTCCGGTCCGTCCTAAACCTCGACGACCAGATCCGCGAGGTGGCCGAGGCGTACAAGGACTGCCCCAACTGGCTGTACCTCGGCCGGGGCTACAACTATCCGGTGGCCCTGGAAGGGGCGCTGAAGTTGAAGGAAATCAGTTATGTCCACGCCGAGGGGCTGCCGGCGGCCGAGATGAAACACGGGCCGATCGCCCTCATTACCGAGGAGATGCCCGTGGTGTTCCTGGCGAACCGCGGGCTCCAGTACGAGAAGGTCCTCTCGAACATGGAGGAAGTGCGGAGCCGCGGCGGCCAGGTCATCGCCGTCGCCTCCGAGGGGGACTCTGGGATAGCCCGCCTGGCCCGGCACGTCCTCCGCGTGCCGGACGTGCCCGAACCGTTCCAGCCGATCGTCAACGTCGTCCCGCTGCAACTGCTGGCCTACCACGTGGCGGTGCTGCGGGGCTGCGCGGTCGACAAGCCGCGGAACCTCGCGAAGAGCGTGACGGTCGAATGAGTGCGGAGTGCGGAACGCGGAGTAAAAGGCAACAACCACAACCGCCTCAACAACGGCAACGCCCATCCCTTTTAGCCGCGACCCGAAGTTTACCCGCCGGGGGCGGGCAGAGCGCGGCGTGCGGAGTGAACGGCGGCGCCCACATTTAGCCGCCCTGCTTGCAGGGCGCGATGAGACCGGCGCTGGGCTCGACCGATGGCATCACGCTCGCCTTCGCCGCGCCAGCACCGCCATCCCGCCCAGCGCCACGAGCGCCAGCGTCGCGGGTTCCGGCACGCCCTCGTACAGGTAAACCACCCCGTCGGCGGCGCCGACGAGCACGTCCTGGAGCCCGTCGCCCGTCCAGTCGCAGAGGAACGGCCGCGAACGCGCGTCGCCGGACAGGTCGACCACCGCACCGTCGGACTCCAGAAACACGTAATCGCTGAACGCCGGCGTCCCGGCCGTCCCCACGTTCACGTAGAGCAGCAGTTCGCCCTCGGTGTTGCCGACGAGCAGGTCCGCGAGGCCGTCGCCGTCGAGGTCGGCCATCGTCGGGCTCGACCGCCCGTCGGGGACCTCCAGGTCGGTGCCGGCGACGGCGTCCTGGAGGACGGCGGCGGCGCGGAAGTCCGGGGCAGCGGCCGTGCCCTCGTTCAGGAGGACGTGGACCGCGCCGCCCAAGTCGCCGATGACGAGGTCGCCCCGGCCGTCGCCGTTCCAGTCGGCGGGGCAGACGGCGGCCCGGTAGCCGACGTCGATCTCGTCCTTCGATCCCGGCAGGCCCACTTCCACGTAGGTCGGATAAGCGAAGTGCGGCGAGGTGGGCGGCCCCTGGTTCACGCACACGCGGACTTTGCCGTAGGTGTCGCCGACGAGGAGGTCGAGGTCGGAGTCGTCGTCCCAGTCGACGAGGCGTGGGAAACTGCCCATGCACCCGCTTGAGCCGACGTCCAGCGTGGGGCCGCCCGCCGTCGCAAGGAACGAAGTGGCCGTGGTGAACGCGGGCGCCCCCGCGGTGCCCGTGTTCGGATACACCGAGACGCGGCCGTCGCCGCGGCCGATCACGAGGTCCGGGACGCCATCGGCGTTCCAGTCGCCGAAGCATGGGACGGAATAGGTGCCGACGTCGATGGCGGCGCCGGACGCCTGGACGACCTGCGCGGGGCCGAGACGGAAGTCGGCCCGGGCGGCCGCGGCCGCGAGGATCGCGGTCGCCACGGCAAGCATCGCGGAAACCCCCTGCGTCATCAGCGATTGGCGCATCGTCTACCCCTCCCCAAACGGCGGCGCGCACGGGCGTCGGCCGGCATGCGGCGGATGGTCCCCGGGCGCATCATGAAACACTACAGTGTAGCCGGGAATGGGCGGGAGTCAAATCGGGGCAACGGCGACGGCGGGGGTGGCATGGCCACGCCCCGCGTGGCCATGGGCCCTTCGAGACCTCATGGCCACCCAACATCGGGTGGCCATGCCACCCGACGGAAGTGCGGAGCGCGGAATGCGGAGTGCGGAGTGAACGGCGGCGCGGCCGACTCGAACAGCAATCTCAAATCGAAAATCCGAAATCCCAAATCCCAAATCCGAAATCCCTTACCCCGCCTGAATCTTCTCCACCAGGTCGGCGTCGATGTCGACGTTCGAGTGGACCTTCTGCACGTCGTCGTGGTCGTCGAGTTCCTCCAGCAGGGCGAGGGTCTTGCGGGCGTCGTCCTCCGCCAGGGAGACGTACGTCTGCGGGATCTGGGAAACCTCGGCCCCGTCAACGGGGATGCCCGCCTCCTGGAGGGCCTGCTTCACGTCCTGGAGGGCCTCGGGCGGGGTGTAAATCTCGTACCCGTCCTCGGCCACCGAGAGGTCCTCGGCGCCGGCGGCCAGGGCGGCTTCCATGAGGGCCTCTTCGTCCTGGCCGGCGGGCCCGGTGATGAGGCCCTTCTGGGAGAACATCCAGGCCACGCATCCGGGCTGGCCCATGTTGCCGCCGTGGCGTTCGAAGATCTTGCCGACTTCGCTGGAGGTGCGGTTGCGGTTGTCGGTCATGGCCTCGACGAAGATGGCGACGCCGCCGGCCCCGTAGCCCTCGTAGATGATTTCCTCGATCTGGGAGCCGTCGTCGAGTTCGCCGGTGCCCTTCTTGATGGCCCGCTCGATGTTGGCGTTGGGCATGTTGACGGACTTGGCGTCGTCGATGGCGTATCGGAGTCGGAGGTTCATGTCCGGGTCGCCGCCGCCCATGCGGGCGGCCACGATGATGGCCTTGGCGCACTTGGAGAACTGTTTGCCGCGCTTCGCGTCGGCGGCGCCCTTTTTGCGTTTGATGGTGGCCCAGTGGGAATGTCCGGACATCGAATCCTCCTAGGGTGAGGGGCGTTCGTGGGTGCCGGACCGGGCGGCGCCGGCGGGGGAGCGCGCCGCCCCGTCGGGCACGGGAGCCACATCCGGCCGGCCGCCACGCTGGAGTTCCTCCAGTTTCAGGCGGAGGCGGCGGAGGTCGTCGTCCGACTTGGCCGCGTCGCGCTCCTGGAGGGCGTCGACGGCCTGTTTCCAGGCCTCGCCGGCCTTTTCCGGACGCTCCAGCCGCCAGTACGAATCGCCCAGGTGGTCCCACAGCACGGGGTCCAGGTCGGGCGCCAGGCGGGTCGCCTCTTCCAGGGCGCCGACGGCGTCGGCGAAGCGGCCCTGCTTGTACAGGACCCATCCGAGGCTGTCGAGGTATGCCGGCCGTTTCGGATCGGCCTCCAGGGCCAGGCGGATCATGCGTTCGGCCCGGGCCAGGTTCTGGCCGCGGTCGGCCCACATGTATCCGAGGTCGTTGTTGGAGGGCGCGTGGTCGGGCCTCGTGTCGAGGATGCGAACGAGTTCGCGTTCGGCCGCCTCATGCTGGCCCATTTCGGCGTAGAAGCCGGAGACGACGTATCGCAATTCCACGTTCTCGGGCTCGGCGGCGAGGAGGGCCTTGACCTCGCGGGCGGCGGCCTGGAGGTCGTCCTGCCCCGCCAGGGCGTAGGCCATCAGAACGCGGGCGGAATGGCGGTCCGGCTCGGCCTTGAGGACTTGGCGGCACAGGGCGACGGTGTCCTCGTACCGCTCCTGGTCGTAGCGGATTTCGGCCAGCACCGCCAGGGGAGCCGTGGCGTCCGGATGGAGGTCGCGGGCCCGGAGGATGATGTCCTCGGCGGCGTCGAGGTCGTCGCGGGCGCGGTACAGGCCCGCCAGTTGGACCATCGCCCGCAGGTCCTTGGGGTAATGGGCCAGGAGGGTCTTGAGCACCTCGATGGCCTTGTCCCACTGGCCGGTCTTGCCGAGCGCCGAGGCGAGGAAGTAGGCGGTGGGCCGGTCGCGCGGGGCGCCCTGGCGGGCCTTGCGGTAAGCCGCGATCGCCTCGTCCAGCCGGCCGAGTTCATCGAGCAGCATCCCCATCTTGCGGTGGAAGACCGGCAGGTCGAGGCCGGCGCCGACGGCCGTCCGGTACACCGCCAGGGCGTCCTGGAGGCGATGGTCGCGGATGAGGAGGTCGGCCTTGCGGGAGTAGGCGATGCCGGCCTTCGGCTGGCGGGAGATCGCCTTGTCGTACAGCGACAGGGCCTCGGCGGGGCGTCGGGCGGCCTCGGCCAGCATGCCGACCAGGACGAACGGGCCGTAGTGCGGCACGTCGCCCTCGACGAGGCGGCGGGCCTCGCCGTACACCTCGGCCGGCTTCTTCAGGCCGTCGATGATCTTGGCGGCCTTCACCAGCACGGAGGTGTGGACGACCTCGGTGACCATGGTGGCGGCGAGGGCCTGGAGGGCGTCAACGGGCCGGCCGGCCGCCAGGTGGATGTCGGCCAGTTTCAGCGCGGCCGCGGGGTCCGCCCCCGCCTTGGTGCCCGGTTTGCAGAGGTCGCGGTAGAGGCGAGCGGCCTCGTCGTCTCGGCCGGCCTTCTCGTACGCCGAGGCCAGCAGGAGCCCCAGGGCCTGGTTCTCCGGCTGGGCCTGGTAGTAGCGCTGGAGTTCGGGGAGGGCGGCCTGGGGCCGGCCCTCGGCCTCGTACGTTTCGGCGAGTCGGCGGTAGCCGGCGGCCCCGTCGGGATGGACCTCGATGAGGTGCTCGGCCCACTCGCGGGCGGTATCGTAGTCCTTGCGCTCCAGGTGGGCGCGGACCATGAGGTCGATGAGGTCGGGGTTGCGGGGGCGCTCCGCCAAGGCGGCCTCCAGGACCTTGACGGCCCGGTCGGCCTGCCCCTGGCCGAGCAGCAACTCGCCCAGCCGCGTCCGCAGTTTGACTTGGCTGCGATAGATGAGGTAGAGTTCCGGGTACCGGCGGAAGAACGGTTTCGGGTCGGCGACTTCGTCGAGCAGGTCCTCGTACGCGACCGCGGCTGCTCCGAGGTTGCCCAGGTTCTGATGGACCCGCGCGAGGTGATACGTGCCGAGCATGTGAAACGGCGTGCCCTCGTCGGCCGCCTGGAGCAGGCGGGTGAAACAGTCGGCGGCCTGGCCCAGGTCGCCTCGTGCGGCGGCGATGCGGCCGCGGAAGTACAGGGCCGCCTCGTCCTCCGGCGCGAGCGTCAGGGCCTGGTCCAGCGCCTCCACGGCCGCACCCACCTTGCCGGCGTCGTACTGCGCCAGGCCGAGGTTGAGCCAGATGCGGGGCACTTTCGGAGCCAGATGGGCCGCCTGGCGGAGCTGCTCCGAGGCGGTCACCGTATCCTGCTGGGTCATCAGCAGCCGACCGCGAACGTAGTGCCGGAGCGCCTGTTGAATCGGGTCCCGGCCGGGCCTCTCCAGCGGCGCCGGCGGGGGCAGGCAGTCGCGCGGCCGGGGAGCGTCAGCGGCCACGAGCGAGGCGGCCGCCA
>Ga0272442_10011467_pt1 | contig 10812 bp, 3 predicted proteins | sample SSMForm2O_FD_200262 | JGI IMG/M metagenome (GOLD analysis project Ga0272442, IMG submission 200262) | Marine sediment archaeal communities from Little Sippewissett salt marsh, Falmouth, MA, United States - SSM-Form-2O | ecosystem: Environmental > Aquatic > Marine > Wetlands > Sediment ... | reverse complement strand
GCCAGCCCGAGGAGACATACCACAAGGCGCCGACCTGTCCGGGGGAGCTCCACCAGTCGTGACCGGTGGTGCTGGTGCCGCCGAACCCGCAATGGGTGTGGTTCTCGAGTGCGGTGGTGACGGTGCGCGTGCGCTCGCGGATGATGGCTTCACAGCGTTTGGCAAGTTCGTCGCCGAGCTTCGCCTTCAGCGTCGGCGTCGTCAGCGCGCGCTCGATGAGAATGCGCGCTTCGCATTCCTGGATGCCCTCGCGCATCATCAGCAGTCGCATCGTCGAGAGCGCCCCCTCGGGTCCCGGCGGCACAAAGTCATGAATCATCCAGTCAAGGTTTCGCCAGTTGCTTTCGGGATACCGTGCCTGGATGGAGAATCGCCTCTTGCGCCGGCCGCTTTTCGCTTCGAGCACGGGCCAGAAATCGAGCCCGATGCGACCGAACCCGCGCTGAGAGCCCTGGATGTTCATCTCACCCAGCAGTCGTGCCATCGTCACCGGGTAGACCGCACGACTGCGACAGAACTGTGTCCAGTGCGCCTCGTTGTTCCACCCGCGTTTCGGCGGTGCGTCGGCGTTCGGCACGAAGCTCGACGTCCACACCATGCACTGGTAGGCCAGGGGCACGCCGTAGAAGTCCTGTCGGCGGCTGTGCGCCTGGCGCATCCAGGGCACCCCGGAGAAACACGCTTTCATCAGTGCCACCACGGTCTTGTTCGGCTGCGAGTCGGGCGCCACGCCCAGCATCATGGCGCCGGCGAGTCCGCGCGCCTTCAGCCGTTTGGTCAGCCCGGCGGCCAGTGCTTGCCACATCGCTTTGCTTTTCTTATCGCGAAACGGCGGCAGCGTAATCATCTTCGTCTTGCCGGTCGCGGGGTCCACCAGCGTCACCGGTGGTTCGCCGCCCTGGGTCGTATTCCTCCGCGTGGCGGCGCCCAGGAAGGGCTCCCACGCGTAGATAACGACCATGCGCGGTTTGCCCATGTGTTTCATCGCGACGTCGACGTAACGCTCGACCACGCTGAAATCGTGCGTGTAACCTCCGCCCGGCTTCTTCACCCACCGCACCATCGACTGTTCGTTGCCGTGGTTCGTGCGGGCGATGAGCTGAATGTAGATGGACCGGCTGCCGACCTCGCCCAAACGCTTGAACGATTCGGCCAGCAGCTTGAAGTGCGCGTCGCTCCACAGCGGCACCTTGTATTTGAGCGCCACCGATTCGGGTGACTGCAGGAAATCGACAATCGTGCTGAACCGATCGGCCGGCGGCAGCACATACGCCGTCAGCTTCAGCGCGACCGGCACCTTGACCGGTGTTTCGCCTTTCGCGCGCACCGTCAGGGCGCCTTTGTATTCACCCGGCGTCGCGTCCTCGGGAACGCTCACCGTCATCCACACCGAGGTCACCGCGCCGAAGCGTGTCGCCGGCTGTCCCGGCCGCACCCAGTTGCCGCGCACCCACTCCTTCTCGCGCACGGGCACCTCGTCGGGAGGCATCTCCGTCAGCCCGTCGAGCAGCGTGGCGGCCGCGGCATACCGACGCTGCGTGCCCGGCTCGTAACTCGTAGGCAATCCGTATCGAATGCGTATGTGCTTCGCCGAAATGCGGCCGCCGTCGGGCTCGACAAGATCGGTCGCGGTCGCGCGCAGTCCCTTGATGGGCGCGTCGCTCCCGGCGATTACCTTGCCGCTGAAGAGCCCGCCGCGTGCCGCCACGATGCGCACCGGACGCAGCGGCTCGGCCGACCCGCCGTGGTCCATGTCGAAATCGCTCATCAGCGTGGCGTTGTTCCACACGCGGAATCCCTTCGGACGCACGACGTTCGGCACCAGCCCGTCGTCGCTCCTCGCGGTCAGCCGCGCACTGACCAGCCCGGCCGTGCTCCACAAATACTGAAACATTCGGGCGTTTCTGCCCAGGTGGCGCGTCTTCCGGTACAGCACCTCGTGATACGGTGCCCGGTGAATTTCAAGGGCAACGACGTTCGTGCCCTTGCGAACGAGTCGCGACGGCACGGTGATGTCGGTCAGTCGTCGCGTGCGCGATTCCCACCGCGCGATGATCTCTTTGGGTGGCTTGCCCCGGCCGGAATCGAGAAGACTTCCGTCCGGTTTCACGAAAGCGTCAATCGGGTATGCCTCGGCCAAGTCGCTCGCCGTCGCGTTCGGCTTGAGGTGCCCGCGCGCGATCTCCACACCGTTGAAATACGCAACCGCGCCGCCGCGGTAGGCAACGTTCAGCGTGAGTTCCTTCACGCGCTTCGGATCGGTCACCTTGAACTTCCCGCGCAGCGCAATCAGCGACAGGCAGGTCGAGCACTGCTCGGTGCCGACGAACCCGACGTTGTGCTTCGAGACCACCGTCCAACTGTTATGCGACGCGAAAGGCGCGCCCGGCAGTCGGTTCCAGTCGGCGTCGAGGAACTCACCGAGCATCCAGTCCCGCGGTGGAAGCGCGGTTCGGCACGCGCTCTTCAGTGGCTTCAGTTGTCCTTTCATCCGCACCACCGGCGGACGAAGCGTCGTGTGCACACGCCAGTATCCCGAGGTATCGAGCACCACCGTCTCGGCGGCGGCCGACGTCAGAATCAACGGAATCAACAGTATTGCAGATGCGCGTCTCAGCATGGTCTTCACTTCCCTTCAATCACCTTCGCGACCTCGGCGGCGAGGGCGTAGAGCTTGCGCGTACGCTTCGACCGTTCGCTCTGCAAATACCAATGCATGCCCACCTGGCTGGGGTAGTTCCACCAGTCGGCCCCCCGGGACTTGAGGAACCCGCAGACACTGTGGGGCGAGGTGCCCTGCAGGACGGCGGCGGTGCGCTCGCGAAGCATGGCTTCGCAACGTCCGGCGAGCGAGGCGTCAAGCTGCTTCCGTTTGTTCTCGTCCCCCAGGACGTCTTCGATGAAGATGCGTGCTTCGCATTCCTGCACCCCCTCGCGGATCATCTCGAGACGCACCGTCGAGATGGGACCGTCTTTGCCGGGGGCCAGCATCGACGTGGCAATGGCCAGGTTGCGCCAGCGCACCTTGGGATATCGCGTGGCAACACTGCCGCGCGGTCGGCCTCGCTTGTCCTTGAACAACGGCCAGAAGCTTCCGCCCAGCCTGCCGAACCCGCGTTGGTACGACATGACGTTCATCTCGGCCATCAGCGAAAACGACGTGATCGGCCAGTTGTTGCGGTGGTTGCGTGGGAATTGTACGTAAGCTTTCTTCCACCCGCCCCGGTAGTTCACGTCCGGGTAGACCAGGAAATTCGACGACCAGACCAGCATCTGCAGTGCGTACGGCACGCCGTGGAGATTGTGGCGTCGGCTGTGTGCCTGCCTGAGCCAGGGCACACCGGGCATCAGCTCACGAAAGAACGTCACGACCTCCTTGGCCGGCTCCGCGTCGTGACAGTAGCCGAGCAGCATCTGCCGCTCCAGGTGGCGTTTTCGAAGACGTGCACGCAGCTCCGCGAGCAGCGGCTGCCACAGCAGCTTGCTCTTCTCCTCCTTCGTGTAGAGCGGAAGCTGGAGATCCCGTGTCTTGCCGGTGTTCGGCTCGACGAGCGTGACCAGCGGTCCCAGCCCCTTCGCCTTGTCGAAGTCCTCCCAGATTTCCGTGGCGGCGTAGCGTCCTTTGCGGGCGTATCGGAGCGTCCCCCCTTCGAGAAACGCCTCCCACACGCCGATGCACACCGCTTCGGGTCTGCCGCAGTGCTTCTCGTAGAGGTCGAGGTAACGCTTCATGATGCTGAAGTCGTAGGTATAGCCACCGCCGGGCTTGGGCACCCACCGCACCATCGATTGTGCATTGCCGAGATTGGTGTGGCAGATGAGGGGCACGTAGACGGTCTTGTTGCCGACTTCCCCGATGAGACGCAGCGACCGCTCGATGAGCTTGAAGTGTGCGTCGCTCCAGGGAGGCACATCATACTTGATGGCGAGTGAGTCGGGTGACGGGATGATTTCGACGAAGGTACGAAAGTCCCTCGCCGCCGGCAGGCGCCAGTCGAGGATCTGGAGGTGAACGGGCACGCGAACGGGCTCGATGCCCTCGGCGGTGAGTGTGAGCGTGCCGTCATAGTCGCCCGCCCGGGCGTCCGGGGGCACCGTGACGGTCATCCACATGGGCTGGACGGCCCCGAAGACCGGTTTCGGCTGACCGGGCGTGACCCAGTTGTCGCGGACCTTGCTCTTGACGCGCACCGGCACCTCGGCAGGTGCGGTCTCTTCGAGTCCATCGAACCGGCTCGCCGCCGCCGGGTAGTGTCCCTGTGAAAGCATCTCGCCGCCGCCCAAAACCGCGTAACGAATGCGCACCGCACCCGGCGCGATGCCGCCCCCGCCCCGGCGCGTAAGCGGCGTTACCGTCGCACGCAGTCCCTTGATCGGCTCGGTCGAACCGACGACGACCTTGCCCGAGAAACTTCCCCCGCATGTGCCGACAATCTCAATTGGGTGCAGCGGTTCGGTCGGGTCACCGAAATCGAGGTCGAAGTCCGCCGCCAGCACGTCGGTGCTCCACACCTGGATCCCCTTCGGCCGCACCACGTTCGGCACGAGCCCCTCGGTCCCGTCCGCCGTCATCCGGAAGCCGACAAGGTTGCACGTATCCCAGAGGTGGTAGTGCACCTTGTGGGGTGTCTTCTCTTTTCCTTCAGTTCGCTCGATGAGGAAGGCATCGTAGGGGGCACGATGAATCTCGATTGCGACGACGTTCGTGCCCCTGCGCAGCAGCGACGCAGGGACGTTCACGTCCGCCAGCTTCCGGGTGCGCAGCATGTAGCGGTCTTTGACCTTTTCGGCCTTGGTGTAGTTGTGGTCGAGGAGGCTTCCGTCGGGGTAGACGTATGCCTCGCGTGGGTACTTCTCGGCGAGTGCACCGGTGCCGACCCGCATGTGCTTCCGGCTCACCTCCTTGCCGTTCACGTAGACGATGACGCCGCCACGGTAGGACACCGACAGCTTCAGCCTTCCCGCGTGTGCGGGGTCGGTCACCTCGAACTTGCCCCTGAGCGCCATCATCGCGAGGCAGGGAGAACTCGCGTTCAGAGAAACCGAGCCGACATTCCACCGCGACACGTTCGCCCACGTGCTCTTGACCGAAGGAAACGGTCCCCCGCGCACGCGCGACCAGGTGCTGTCGTCGAAATCGGGCTCCTGCCAGCCTTGGGGCTCATTGGGAGTCTCGCAGGGGTGCTTGAGGGTCTCGATCCGGCCGTCGGCGTGGATGACCACGGGGGTCTTGAGGACGTAAAAGCAGCGCCAATAACCACTTGTATCGAGGATAACGGTATCGGCATCTGCCCCGGGCGCTGGTGAGAACGCGAAAGAAACTGCAAAAAAGACCAAGCAGACATGTAGCCCACACGCGGTTCGTGTCAAGATCGGTTCTCCCTGACGTAGAATCGTAGAAAGTGCTTGCCAGAAAAGAGGATAGGTCCTCCGGCAACGTAGGTATAAGTGCCCCCTGGCAGGCCAGAATCACACAAACGCTGCAAATCAGCCATCTTTGGGCAATAAGCGCCGTCAGATTACACTACTATATGGTATTCATGTCCTTGATTGGAGTCCACAATGGCCCCGAAGCACGATTTTCACATCCACACGGCCCTTTCGGCGTGTGCCAATGACGCGATGACCCTCGAGGCGATCGTGACGGGCTGCGAGCGCGTGGGGTGTGAGTCGATCGGCATCACCGATCACCTCGCTCCGGACGGGCACGAACGTAACTCCTCCATACGTAAGGAGATAGAGGCGCTCACGACCCCCGTCAAGGTCTACCTGGGCGCCGAGGTCGGCTATGCCTGGAAGCTGGAAACGCACGCGATGACCGCCGAGCAAAAGGCGGAATATGGCTTTCAGTACGCCATCGGCTCGCACCACAGCACGTATCTGAAGGAATACGACCTCGCGAAGATCGTCCGGGTGCAGCACCAGTATCACCTGAAAACGTGCGAGCAGTCGTCCATCGACATCCTGGGTCACCCGTGGCGGTTTCTGTATGAGTCGTTCACGCGTGCGGGCTGGCCGTGGATCGACACGATGAAGTGCGTGCCCGAATCGATGACCCGTGAACTCGCCCGGGCGGCTATCGAAACCGGCACCGCCATCGAGATCAACACCACCAGCAACCTCTGCATGAAATTCCAACCCGAGAGCTACTTCGAGGAGTACGTCGACTACATCGCGATCCTCGCCGAGGAGGGCGTCACCTTTTCACTCGGTTCCGACGCACACGAGCTCGACGAATTCGAAACCATCAAGCTGGCCTGGGACGTCGTCGACCGTCTCGGCATTCCCGACGAACGCATCTGGCACCCGTCGTGCCCGCCCGCGAACAGACCAAGACCAACCGAAGAGGAAACCGATTCATGAGTCGTGTGAAGCTGCCGCTCACCATCGTGCTTAGTCTTTGCATCGCGGCTCCGGTCCTGTCGGCGCCGGAGAAGGGGGGCGCCGGGAAGCAGCCCTCGGCCACACTCGTCCTCGGCACAAGCAGCACCTGGCGCTACCACTATGCGCTGAACGAACTGGTCGTCCGCACGGACGGGCAGATCGTCCCCGCCACACTCAAGGGATGGAATGCAAGGGATGCGAAGTGGCTCGACATGCCGACGCCGCTGCCGGCGGTCGACTGGATGCAGCCGGACTTCGACGACAGCGGCTGGCACCGCATTCCCGCGGTCGACCCGAACTCACCGTGGATCTCGCATCTCGCCATGCGCGGGAAGTTCAACGTGACCGACCCCACGAGGGTGAAGAACCTGAAGCTGTCGCTCACCTACCGGGGCGGCGTCGTCGTCTACCTGAACGGTCGCGAGATCGCCCGGGGGCACCTCAAGCCCGGCGCGAAGCCGAACGACCTCGCCGAGGACTACCCGGAAGGCAAACTCAAGGAATCCCGTGCACTCACCGACGTCAGGATTCCCGCCGCCTTGATGCGCAGGGGAACGAACGTCCTCGCCTTCGAACTCCACCGCAGCCCGCACCACGCCTCGGCCATCGTGACCGTGCGCCGCAATACGACTGTCGACGGCGGCACGTGCGGGCTCGTCAAGGTGCGGCTCACTGCCGCGAACGCCGACGGACTCGTCCCAAACGTCACGCGACCCCGGGGGCTGCAGGTGTGGAACAGCGGGCCGGGCACCTCGGACTTCGTGATCGATCACGGGGACCCGAACGACACGCTGAAGCCAATTCGGATTGTTGCCCCGCGCGGGGGCGCCGCGTCGGGCAAAGTGGTCATCGGTTCGGAGAAACCGATCAAGGGTCTGCGGGCCTCGGCCGGTGCACTGCGAAGCGGCAACGGAAGATTATCCATACCGGCGTCGGCAGTCCAAGTGCGCTATGCACTGCCCGGAAGCCCCGAGAGCGGCATGAATCGTGTCTTCACCGTATCTCCCGCACGCTTCGACGGACTCGACGACGTTCCCCTCGAAGAGGTCCCCATCCGCACCGCCAGGCAAACCTGGCGTGGACGCCGGATTCCCGACGAGCCGCCGATCACCTTCGGTGCGGTGCAGCCGGTGTGGATCACCGTGAAGGTCCCGGCAAGCGCTCCCGCGAGCGAATACACCGGCAAACTCACCATCACCGTCCCCGACGAAAAACCGATCGTCGTCACCGTCAACCTTCGCGTGTGTCCGTGGAAGGTTCCCGACCCCACCGAGTACATCACCTTCGTCGAACTCGTACAGTCACCCGAGACGCTTGCGATGCGATACGAGGTGCCCTTCTGGTCGCCGAAGCACTGGTCTCTCATCGCGCAATCACTCACGCTCTTCGGCCAGGTGGGGAACAAGACTTGTCACGTACCGCTCATCTGTGAAACCAACCAGGGCAACGTCGAATCGATGGTCCGATGGATCAGGCAGCCCGATGGTTCGTTCAAGCACGACTTCACGATCATGGAGAAGTATCTCGACCTTGTCGTCAAGCACCAGGGGAAACCCACGGTGGTCTGTTTCTACGTCTGGGACACCTACCTCGACGGCGGCCACGGGGGTCCCGAGAAGCACGCGAGACAATCGGTGAAGGACAGTCGCAAGGCCCACGCGGGCAAGGGACCGCTGGTGAGTCTTCTGGATGAAGCCACCGGCAAGGTCGAAAGACACGCACTGCCGATGTACAGAAACGAGAAAAGCTTCGCGCTGTGGAAACCGGTGTTCGACGAGATTCAGCGTCGAATGAAAAGACGCGGGCTCGAGAAAGCCACGATGATCGGCATCTCGACCGACAATCGTCCCAGCAAGGAAGTGATCGATCTCTTCCGGAAGGTCGCGTCGAACGTGCCGTGGGTCAGTCACGGTCATGCGATGCCGCATGAACTGCATGGCGTTCCGGTCGGGTACCTGTCTGGGGTCTGGGCCGGAGGGAGGTTCGCGAAGGACCCCTCGTTAGGACGGACGTATGGGTGGCAGCGAACCTTCTCGGGACTGCGCTCGAAAGCGTTCTCGGCGCCCGGGGGGGCCGTGCTGACGCACCACGCACGCAGCACCAACAACAGCTTCGGCCAGACGACGTGGCGATTCATCGGTGAGATGAACACGACCGGCCAGCAGCGCGGGTTCGGACGCATGGGTGGCGACTTTTTTGCGGTGCTCAAGGACCGCCGCGGCCGGTGGCGTGGTGGACTTTCCGCACGGTTTCCGAAGACGAGCTGGCGCAACCTCGACATCCATACCAGCGTGCTCGCTCCCGGCAAGAACGGACCCGTCGCTACCGCACGCTTCGAGATGATGCGTGAAGGACTCCAGGAAGCCGAGGCACGCATCTTCATCGAGAAGGCGCTGCTGGACAAGCAGTTCCGTGCGAAGCTCGGCGAGGATGTCGCGGTCCAATGTCAGAAACTGCTCGACGACCGCATCCGCAACATGCGCCGGGCGGTCGCCACGCTTCGGGCCATCGGCGGGTCGTGGACCAGCTACACTTACATCGGCAACTCGTGGTGGCAGGCCTCGCCGCTCGTCGGCAGTCTTTGGTTTGTCAGTTCCGACTGGCAGCAGTGGACGACTGATCTTTACGACGCGGCCGCCGAGGTCGCCAAGGCTATCGAGAGGAAATGATGCCATGGGCAAGCGATGCACGATTATGGCGGCTGTGATACTGCTGCCGACCGTGTTGTGGTCGGCTCCCGCAAGCGGGACAGGCGACCTGCTGCGCGAGGCGGCCGTGCGGAAGCCCCCCGCCGGATCCGAGATCACGTTCACGCTCACGGGACCTTCCGACGTCACCGTCCGCATCCTCAATGCCGACCGAAACGTCATCCGCAACCTGGCCTGTGGCATGGTGGGGCTCGAGAAAGCCGCGAAGCCCTTCGCCCCCAAGTCCCTATCCCAGAAAGTGCTCTGGGACGGCAAAGACAACGAAGGCAAGCCGGTCAAACCTGACGGATGCACGGCTGTCGTCCTCGTCGGAATGGAAGCGAAGTTCGACAAGTTCCTCCTCGACGGGCACGACGCGTTCTTCAGCGAGATCAGTGCGTTCGGCGGGTCGAACAAGACCGGGCACATCTTCACCGCCAACCTCGGTGCGATGATCCACCGTATATCCTTCCTCAGAGAGTTCGACCGCGAAGGGGAATACGTCAGGACGGTCTGGCCTCTCAACCCCAACATGGATGAGAAACGGTTTCTCGAGTTCGTCCGCAAAGCGGATACGAGCGCGTGGAAGCGCTATGACAGGCACTGGACGTGGGGAAGAAAGGACTACAAGGGGAAGTGGGTGCTCGGAGAGATGCACGACAACAACTTCGGCGGCCTGACGGCCGCGTCGGTCACGCAGACAGCGGACGGGCGCATCATCGGAATGAGGCGCATCGCCTCCCCGCGAGCGTTCATCGTCTGGGCCGAGGACGGACGGGTCATCAACCACGGCCAGGTCGTCGCGCCCTGGTACAAGTTCGGCGACCCGCTGCGTCCGCACGCGTACAACTCCCTGAACATCTGCTCCGGTCCCGAGGGAAAGCGGCTTTATGTCACCGACGTCGGGCAGAAGGCGAAGCGCTCCACAAAGCAATGGGGTTGGGTGGTCGGCTGTTTCGACGCAACGACGTTGAAGCCGGTGAACCGGTTTGCCTGGTCAGGACTGAAGAAGCTCGATGAGCCCGTCTACCACCTCGGCACGCCCAACGAGCCGGGCGAGGACGAGGCCCACTTCAAGGGCCCCACCGGCGTGGCGGTCGACGAGAAGGGACGGCTCTGGGTGGGTGATGCGGATTGCCTGAAGGTCTACGCTGCGGACGGCAAATTTATGCGGCGCATCGACGCGAAGACCCCCGGCTTCGAAAAGGTCGCGTTCTATTCCGTCAAGATCGGCGCCAACCACCGCCTCGGCGGCATCTATGTTGTCACCGGTGGGGCAAGACGCAGCAAACAGGGAAGAAAACTCTACAAGATCGATTCGCTCGAGAACCTGAAGATCGTCTGGGAGATATCTCTTGCCAGGTCCTACACCTACGGCCCCGCTCGCCAGATCTTTGTCGACAGCGAGGCGAACATCGTCTGGGTCGCCAGGGGTGCCGGGCCGCGCACGCTGCTGCGCGTTGTGGACAAGGGCGCCACGTTCGAAAAAAGGGTGATCGACGGCAACGCACCGGACAAACTGCAGAAGCCGCAATGGATGCGAACGGATGCCGCCGGGAACATTTACGTTCTGGACATGGGACACAAGACGGTCATCAAGACCGATATCGACGGCAAGGTCCTCCTGGAGATTCCGGTCAAGGCCAGCAGCTCGGACGGGTATTTCTGCCTGGACCACGGGGGAAACATGTACATCACGGAAAGCTGGCGCAGGGGTTTCCGGCTGCGGAAGTTCGGCCCC
>Ga0272442_10011466_pt1 | contig 10812 bp, 8 predicted proteins | sample SSMForm2O_FD_200262 | JGI IMG/M metagenome (GOLD analysis project Ga0272442, IMG submission 200262) | Marine sediment archaeal communities from Little Sippewissett salt marsh, Falmouth, MA, United States - SSM-Form-2O | ecosystem: Environmental > Aquatic > Marine > Wetlands > Sediment ... | reverse complement strand
TAGAAAAGAAGGTTATTGTATTAAAAAATCGCAATGTCTTTACTATGATTCTCTTACTGAAGAATCATGGTGTATTGATTCTCATACATCACCAAATAAAAATGAAGATTTATATTGTCTTAATGGCAATTGGAATAGTAGAACGTCTGTTCTTTCACAAACATTAGCAGATTCTTATCGTTCTTATAGTAGTGATATGTTTATTTCATGCGCAATTTTTGATAGTGACAATCCTGAATGTGTTTATTTTGATCAGGAAAATATATCTGTTGCTATTTTTGATTATAAAGAAAGAACACCTGAAGATTATTTCTTATCATTAGGTTATAATGGTGATTGTCCAGATTCAGATGATTTTGTTCAATGTACTGTGACAAAATCCCAAGGCTTATTTTTAGATGATGAAAATGTGGATTTTAATGTTTATTATTACAAACCAAATACCTATGTATTTTCAAATATTGACAAAATTCCTCAATTTCCAATTCTGCCAAGTATTAATGTTGCAAACCAAATATTGCAATCTACTTTTAATTACAAGACTCATGGTCCGCCTGATTTCTTTTTTATGTATCATAAGATTAATACTCCTGTTTCAAATCCTGAAGATGAAATTAGAGAAACAACTTATTATGCTGTTAATTCAATAGCAAAAGATAATTTCAAAAATGCAGTAACTAATATAAGCAAAATAATTCCATCTTCAATTAATTTTGAAAATTATTATGATGTAGGTAGTTTTTTTACTCAGGTTGTTTCAGGAGATTCTCAAAGATACCTAGTTAATTCAGCGTTAGGAGTTTCCTTTGATCAATTAGCTAACAGCGTTAACAAGGGTATTGCTGATACGTCTGTTACATCAGGCTATAACTATTACAAAAAATGTTTATTAGAACAAGATTCATACAAGATATCAACATATCCTGATTTTGAAGAGGATGAACAATGGCATGTACAAACTATGATGAATGAAGAAAAAGAACAAGGCTGTTGTTCTGTTAATGATTGCTGGAGCATGACAGAGTGTGTTTCTGGTTTTGATAAAACTATACCAATATATAATGATGAAACAAGACTAAGATATGATTATGGTGAAAAAAATCAAATAGCCTGTGTTAAAGGTAAAGGTTGGACAGATGTGTTCTTTAAGCAAAGACCAGATGGTGTATCGAGCGGATATTGTTTTAATAATACTCAATGCTGGATTGATGAAGATATGGGTTGTATTGATTCAGGCGAATATTATGAAGATTTTTATTGTGATGATGGCAAATATTCAACAAGAACATCGCAGATTGCAATTGCATTGATTAATGATGTTGATATTATTGATAATAATTATGTCTTGTACTGTGATAATTATAGTTATTCGTTGAATGATCCTTTCCCAGGTCTTAATGATCTTAATGATAAGATCAATAGTGTTTGTGTTATTGAATCAAATGATAAAACAATTATAGGTTTTAGTTCAAATTCTGATGAATTACTGATTGATGATATTGTTGAAAGAATAGAGCAAAGAAATGCTGATGATATTTATAATGACGGACAGCTTGATTTTGATTGTACAGAAACAAACTATCCTGATGATGGAGATTTTTATTCATGTAATGATGATGTAAATAAATTATGGTATAATAATCATACAAACTCATATATTATAACAAGATATGATTATGTGCCTGAAAATACTCTTAATATATTTGAAAAAATATTTGATGTTATTTTGCATCCAATAAGAAATTTCATGAATATGTTCTATGTTGAATTACCTGATGATGCTAATTTTGATGATATTAGTGCTACAAATATATATATCAACACAAAAGAAAACAATATTTATGGTTCAGCAGGTTATTATAATGGTAGTGAAATACTTGTTGCATTATATGATGGTTATGAATTTAATATTTGTGATGAATTAGGTAATGAATTTACTTGTAGTATAGATAATGGCAATACTAATATTTCAACAACAAATCCATCAAAGATTAATGAGTACTGGCATTCAATGACTGCAAGATTAAGGCCTTAATACTACTAAAAAATATATATTGGATAGAACATAAATCTTTTAATAACGATAAATTTTTAATACTATATTAATTCCTTATACTCATGAAAGATAAGATATATAATTATGTTGTGCAATATGGGCCTGTAATAACCACTCAGATTTCTAAGTATTTTAAACTAGATACAATGTATGCTGGTGCTTATCTATCAGAATTAGTTGCAAATAAGAAAATCAAATATTCAAACAAGAAAATTGGCGGTTCACCTTTATATTATGTTGATGCTCAGAGAGAAATGCTTGAAGAAAAGCTAAGTGCGCAATTGAATAAGAGGGAGAAAGAGGTTATTACAAAATTAAAAGAAAAGAAAATCTTAAAGGAAGCAGGTCTTGATCCAGTACAACGTGTTGTTATTAAAGACTTAAAGGATTTTGCTATTCAAGTTGTTGTAAATTTCAAAGACAAAAAAGAAATTTTCTGGAAATGGTACTTAGTTCCAAAAGAAGAATCAGAATCACTAATCAAAAATATGTTCAACACAAAACAAGAGAAAAAGGTAGAAGAAAAACCTAAGGTTGTTGAGGAAATTAAAAAAGACGAACCTCCACAAGAAGATTTCACAAAATATATTGAAATAATAAATAAATTAGTTTCAGAAAATCATTCAATGAAAGAATATATTGATCAATTAAAGAAAGATATAGAGCTATTAAAAACAACTCTAAAGACTTCAATTGATGAATTAAAATCAACTATTAATCAACCAGTTAAAGAAGAGAAGAAAGTAGAAATAGTAAAAACAAAACAACCCGAGGAGATAAGTGCACCAAAATTACAATTAAGTATTACAGGATTTGTTAAGTATAATGAAAATATGAAGGATGATTTCCTTGATGTGTTAAGAGATTATTTCAAGAAAGACAATATTAAGATAGATAAAGTAAAGATTGTCAAAGAAAACTCATCAATTGAATGCATTGTTAAAATACCAACACCATTAGGTGAAATGTCATATTTATGTGACGCAAGAAATAAAAAGAGATGTAATGATGGTGATCTAAGTACCGCATTCCTTAAGGGTCAATTAAATAATCTGCCTGTGCTTTTTGTCACGCCTGGTGCTCTAACAAAAAAAGCAGAATCTATGCTACAAAATTTTAAAACAATGATTGTTAAGTCTAATATTAAGTAAAAATGGGTGTTAAGATATTTGATATTGTAAGTTCAGAATCTATTGATTTTAAAGACTTAGATAATAAATTATTGGTTTTTGACGCTTCTCTAACAATATTTCAATTTATGTCGACAATAAGGCAAGCTGATGGTTCTTTATTAACTGATACAAAAGGTAATGTAACAAGTCATCTAATAGGACTATTCTCAAGAACAATTAATTTTATGCAAAAAGGAATGAAATTAATCTTTGTTTTTGATGGCAAGCCTCCTGAACTAAAATCAAAAGAAAAAGAAAGACGAAAAAAATTAAAACAAAAAGCTCAGGAACAATTTGAAACCGCAAAAGAACAAAAAGATATTGAAGCCATGAAAAAATATGCTGCAAGAACATCTTATATTGATAAAGATATAATAAGAGAATCAAAAGACTTGCTTAAAGCATTAGGCATACCAATAATTCAAGCTCCATCAGAAGCTGATGCTCAAATTTCATATCTTGTTAAAAAAGGCGATGCTTATGCTGCTGTAACGCAGGATGCTGATGTTTTGCTTTATGCTACGCCTAAGATTGTTAGAAATTTAAGCGCATCATTACGAAAAAAATCTAATGTAAGATATAAAAATGTTGGACTAGAGATGATTAAATTCAGGTCAGTTCTGGATGAACTTGGAATTTCACAAAATCAATTGATTGTTCTAGGTATTTTAATTGGTACTGATTATAATGTCGGCGGTATCAAAGGCATAGGATCAAAAAAAGCATTAAAGTTAGTCAAAAAATATGGTGATGATTTTGATTCTTTGTTTAATGATGTTAAATGGTCAGAATATTTTGATTATCCTTGGCAAGACGTATATAATACAATAAAAACAATGCCAGTAACAGATGATTATGAGATTGAATTTAATGAACCTGATAAAGATAAGATAATTGATCTTTTATGCAAGCAACATGATTTTTCTTTGGATAATGTAAATAACAAATTAGAAAAACTTTATAAGTACATAGAGGATAATAAAACTACAGATTCAAGTTTGAATAAGTGGTTTTAAAAGATGGATTGGTATATCTATGCGTTTGCAAGCGCAATATTTTGGGGAATTTTTCTTGTATTAGAAAAACAAGTACTAAAAAAAGAGCATTCTTTTGAATATTCTATTTCGAGATTGTTTTGCGGTGCTATTTTAGTTTTCTTATTGATTCCTTTGATTTCTAATTTTAATATAGGATTAAGACTATTTGGTATCTTATATATCACTTCATTGCTTGCAACAGGTGCTTTATTATTACGTGCAAAATCATTAAGATTTTTAGATATATCAGTTGTATCGCCTTTTATGACTTTTAGTCCATTGCTCGTGATGTTATTAGCTTTCTTTTTCTTGAATGAATTAGTTACATCTAGACAAATGTTAGGTGTAGGGATAATTGTTTTTGGAGCTTATACAATAATGACAAATGGTCATTTAAGAAGATTTTCTGATCCTTGGAAATTGATTCTTCAATCCCGGAGTATGCATTATATTTTTCTGGCATTATTTTTATTAAGCTTAGAAGCATTATTGCAAGAATATCTAGTTGATGGTTTTATTGGTCCTTATGTTATTATTTTTTATTTATGGATATTTATGTTCTTTAATGTTTTGATATTATCTTTTGTTAGATATGGTGGTGTTAAAGAGATTCAAAAAGGTATTAAGCTAGATGGTGTTTTTGTAATATTTGCAGCTGCTTTTTCTGTTATGTCTGGTGTATTTTCAATAATCGCATATTCTAAAGGACCTGTAAGTTTAGTTTTATCTATAAAGCAATTAGGTGCGGTTTTTGCAACAATATTGGGAGGAGGACTTTTTCATGAACAAAATCAATTAATAAGAATATTTTCTGCAATAATTATGTTTGCAGGTGCTTATTTAATTTTAGTATAATTCTTGCAAATAATAAATGTTTCTTTTGAGTTTGCTCTAGATGATTTTGGTTTGAATAATTTTACACTCTTAAAATATTTCTTACATTCTTTGATAAAAATTTTAGTATGTTCTGATTCAAACATCTTTACAACTAAATTACCTTTATCTTTAAGGTGATGTATTGCTATTTCTAATGCTCTTTGACATAATAAATAGGAATTATAAGCATCAATATCTTTTTTACCTGTTGTTTTTGACATCATATCGCTAATTATTGTGTCCACAGGTTGAATATCAATATCTTCAAATATATCCTGTTGTATTAATGTAATATTATCTTGTTTTAGTCTTTTGTTTGGTTGTTTAATATCAATGCCAATACAATGTTTTGCTTTTTTAGAACAATATTCAATCCAACCGCCTGGCCAATAACCTAGATCTAGTATTATAGAATCTTTTTTTATTATATTGAATTTTTTATCAATTTCTTTTAGTTTGAAAACTGATCTTGATTCATAGCCTTGTTTTTTTGCTAGAACTTTGTATTTTTCTTTTGTTCCATAAAGAAAATCTTTTGATCCCATTTAACCAAACATATATACAGGAGATTCTTCAACTTCTTTCTTTACTTTATCAATTGCAGAAATAAAATCTTTTTGATTCACTTTTGATCTTTTATTACGGATTGCAAAATAACCTGCTTCAGTACATATTGCTTTGATTTCTGCACCACTCATATTATCAGTACGTTTAGCAAGTTCATCAAGATCAACTTTTTTATCAAACTTCATATTGTGCGTATGTATCTTGAATATTTGTAGTCTGCCTTGTTTATTTGGTAAGCTAACTTCAATTAATCTATCAAGTCTGCCTGGTCTGATAACAGCATTATCCAAAATATCAATTCTGTTAGTTGCACCAATAATCTTGACATCGTCTAATTTTTTAAAACCATCAATCTCTGCCAATAATTGCATGAATGTTCTTTGTACTTCTCTTTCACCACTTGTGCCTAATTCAATTCTTTTTGATGCTAGAGCATCAATTTCATCAATGAATATAATAGCAGGTGCTTTTTCTTTTGCTAGTTTAAACATTGCTTTAACTAGTTTTGCACCTTCACCAATAAATTTTTGTACAAGTTCACTACCAACAATTTCAATAAAAGTACATTCAGTTGCATTTGCAACAGCTTTTGCTAATAAAGTCTTACCTGTGCCAGGTGGGCCATATAATAATATGCCTTTTGGAGGTTCAATACCTACTTTTTTGAATATTTCTGGATGTAATAAAGGTAATTCAACAACTTCTTGAACATCACGAGCTTGCTCTTCTAGGCCACCAATATCATTCCATGTAATTGTTGGTTTTTCCATTATAACAAATTTTTCAACATCATTTGATGTAAGATCAGCTTCAATCTTCTTAACAATATTAAGATTTCTTTGTTCGCATAAGACTGAATCACCAGGATTCAAACTAATATTATTTGGAATATTAACATAGAAATTATTACCATTAGGTAATCTAATAACTGCTTTTTTAATACCATCTTCAATAAATACTTTATCAACATCAGTAATGATCAAAGGCGGTTCTCTTAATTTCTCTAGTTCTTTATTTAGATTAGATATTGCTTCTTTTAAAATTGCATTTTCATTTAAAACTAGATCAATATCTATGTCAGGAATAAAATCTTCAACATTTTTTGCTTTTGTTTCTGCTTTTTTTCTAGTTTTAGCCATATTATTATTCTTTAGACTATATATTTTTAAATGCTTCGGTAAAACCTTGAGTAATCTTTATAAAAGAGCTAAAAGTCCTATGTTTTATGGTTGAAAGCATATGGATAGAAAAATACAGACCTAAAGAATGGACTGAAATCAAAGGTCAGCAAGCAATTGTTGATAGGGTTAAGGCTTTTGTTGATTCTAAGAATATGCCTCATCTTCTTTTTGCAGGTCCTGCAGGTGTTGGTAAATCAACAACTGCTTTAGTGATTGCAAAGAAATTATATGGTGATAATTGGAGACAAAATTTTCTTGAGATGAATGCTTCTGATGAACGTAAACTTGAGGTTGTAAGGACTAAGATAAAGGATTTTGCACGAACAAGACCTATTGGCGATGTTCCTTTTAAGATTATATTCCTAGACGAAAGTGATGCTTTAACAAAAGATGCACAACATGCTTTGCGTAGAATCATGGAGAATTATACATCAACAACAAGATTTATTATGAGTTGTAATTATTCATCAAAAATTATTGATCCAATCCAATCGCGATGTGCAATATTTAGATTCAAACCTTTATCCAAAGAAGCAATCTTTGAATTGATTGATCATATTGCTAATAGAGAATCTTTAGAAGTTGAAGAAAAAGCAAAAGAAGCATTATATTATGTTAGTAATGGTGATTGCAGAAAACTAGAAAACACAATGCAGAGTTGTGCTGTTATTTCATTAAAGATAACAGAGGATGTTATATATAGTATTGTTTCTGCAGCAAAACCTCAAGAGATTAAAGATGTTCTTAGTGTTGCTTATAATGGTGATTTTATTACATCTAGAAAGAAATTAATTGATACCATGTTAGAGCATGGACTTTCAGGTTATGATGTTGTTAAACAAATAAGTTCTGTTATTCTTGATTTAAATATCCCTGAGAAGAAAAAGCTTGATCTAATTCATAGAGTTGGTGAAGCAGAATTTAGATTAGTAGAAGGTTCTGATGAGTATGTTCAATTAGAAGCATTTCTAGCTTATATATCATTAATAGGAAAAGAATAAAATAAAAATTTATACAATATCTTCTTCAGAAACAACTAGATAATCACCAATTGCAATAACTGCACTAAAAGGAACTAGAACATTCTTGTCTTTGTCCTTTTCTAGATCAAGTTTATGAGCATAACTTGTAGGTGACTTGATTACTAGATGAATGATTTCGCCTGTTCTTGTTTCAAAAACTAGATCGCCAACATCGCCAAATCTTTTACCAGTTTTAGAAACAACAGTTTTTCCAAACAATTGTTTTGCTAATACTCTATCCATCATTTTTGCCTACCCCGTAATTTTTTGTATAAGATAAATATAACTATTTTATAAATATTATCTATATACAGAGAATAATATTTTCACTTATAAATGTTTCTATGATGCTTTACAATATTCTGGAGTATGGGCTTTAAACACAACAATTTTAAATAATATATATTTCTAATCATATATGAAGTATAAGGGTTTTTTATTAGATGAATTTCAGGAGAAGGCAATCAAGTACTTAGAAAAGGATGAATCTGTTGTTGTTTCTGCTCCTACAGGTTCAGGTAAGACACTGATTGCAGACTATCTTATTAATAAATATGTTGGTAGTTCTTATAGGGTTATTTATACAGCACCTATCAAAGCATTATCCAATCAAAAGTATATTGAGTTTTCAAATGCTTATGGTAAGGAAAATATTGGATTGGTTACTGGAGATACTGTGATTAATCCCCTAGCTCAAATTGTTATTATGACTACAGAAATCTATAGGAATATGTTGCTTGCAAAAGATCCTAGTATTCTTGATATTAAGTTTGTTATATTTGATGAAATCCATTATATGAGTGATATTGAACGAGGAACAGTATGGGAGGAATCAATAATATTTTCTCCGTCACATATTAGATTCTTATGCTTATCAGCAACAATACCAAACAAAGAAATATTTTCTAGATGGATACAGGATATTAAAAAACATAAAGTCAGAGTTGTGTCACATAATAAAAGAGCAGTACCTTTAACTTTTAGTTTGTTTGATAATGATATTAAAGAACTAGATAAAAACCTTATTAATAAAAAGATTGCAAAAAAATCAGCAGTTTCAAAAAAGAAAAGAAAATTATTACGTAAAGAACAACCAATTGATGTATACAAAAAACCTTTAGCTTTAGTGAAATCATTATCTAATAAAAAACTTGTACCTGCTATATTTTTTATGTTCTCACGAAAGCAAGTTGAAGACTATGCCGATAATATTGCCAAACGAGTTAATTTGTTATCGACTGCAGAACAGGAAGAGATTAAAATTTTGATAAAAAATCATGGCTTTGATGAAAAGGCAAAAGAGTATCAGATAAAAAAATATAATACTGTGAAAAAATATCTAATGAAAGGTATTGGAATACATCACGCAGGATTATTTCCTATGATTAAAGAATTAGTTGAGTTATTATTTTCTAAAGGTTTAGTAAAAGTGTTATTTGCGACTGAAACATTTGCTGTTGGTATTAATATGCCTGCAAAAACTGTTGTTTTTGCGTCTTTAAGAAAGTATGATGGCATTTCATTTAGATCATTACATAGTCAAGAATTCTATCAAATGGCTGGTAGAGCTGGACGTAGAGGTATAGATCAAGAAGGTAATGTTATTGTTATCTATGATGATTCAACAGATATGTTTGCTTTAAAGCGTTTGATGAAAATAAAATCAGAACCTGTTATTAGTCAGTTCAAACTATCTTATAATACTATATTGAATCTTATTAAGAATCATAATGATGATGAAATTGAAATCATATTAAAGAGTAATTTTGATTATTATGTTAGGAAATCTGAACAAAATATAAGAATAATGTCGTCTTATAATGCAAAACTAAAGAATTTAATTGAACTTGGATTTGTTAGTTATGCTGATCAAGTGCAATCTGATAAATTTTATGTTGTTCAAGAAGGCTGTTCTTATGCTTTGACACCTAAAGGAAGATTTGCATCGAAAATATATGCGCATGAATTGTCAATAACTGAATTATTCTTTACTGGATTTTATAAAAAATTCACATTACCTCAAATTAATATGTTAATTTCTGCAATTGTGTATGAACCTAGAAAAAGCGACAGTTTTTCAATATCAAAGAAAAATAAATATGTCTATGAAGAAGCTTTGATTAAGTTAAGAGATGATGAGTTTTTGTATAATAAGATAAATAAAAAAGCTTTATATAGATTGTTTTCAATGGTTTATTTATGGAGTAATAAGGCAGAGTTTAGTGAAATTATGACTTATACTAATCAACAAGAAGGAGATGTAATTAGGCATTTCAAACAGATTATTGATTTTTTAAGACAAATAAGAAGAGCAACAGAAGATTTTGAATTAGCTTCTGTGATTGATCAAGCACGTTTGCTTATTGATCGTGATATAATTAATATGACATTATAATTCATATATGTAAAAATGTTACCACCATTTAAATTAAAATTTTTTGTGAAAAATTTTAATGGTGGATGAAAATGGTTGAAATTACTATACAAAGTGCAGTAATTTCTGGCGTTTTCATGAACATTTTTACCAAAGTAATGAAAATGGCAAGAAAATCATTTAAAGAAACATTGATGGAGATTGTAGGAAGAACCGATGTAATACTTATGGTATTAGATGCACGTTTTCCTCTAGAAACAAGAAATGAATATATTGAAGATATTGTTTCACGAAAGAAGAAATATCTTGTTTATGTAATTAATAAATCTGATTTAGCACCTAAAAATTATTCTGATGAGATGAAACGAAAATTAGTTAGACAAACTAAAAGACCCGTAGTTTTTGTAAGTTCTACTAAGCGTTTAGGATCGAGATTATTACGTAATGAATTATCAATTGCAATGAAAAGATTGAAAAAAGAAAGATTGTATATTGGTATTGTAGGCTATCCTAATGTGGGTAAGAGT